>JAEEGL017089744.1_pt1 | contig 11387 bp, 8 predicted proteins | sample 9134231 | NCBI WGS metagenome assembly JAEEGL01 (sample SAMN16246548, study PRJNA631951) | gut metagenome | biome: gut microbiome; feature: rumen; material: fiber-attached | host: Bos | place: Iran: Karaj | collected 2018-10
CATGGTAAAGCACGCTGGCACTGCACTTCTTGCAGCCATTTTCTTTTTTGGACACGCGGGAAACAGCCACGCCAACGACGAATTCAGCGCTTACAGAGCCGGCGATGTTTCGGTCGTGCGCCTGGCGGATAAAAAAGGAGGGGTTCCGCCGGAGGTTTTTGTCGGTGCGGACAAGACCATGCTTGAAAACGTGCTGCAAGGCGGCATCTGCCCGGCCATGTTCCTGACGTTTCTCATCAAAAGCCCGACGGACCTTATCCTCGTCGACACCGGAAACGGAGAGGCCCGCCAGGGAAGAACGCTTGACCTTCTCAAGCGGCAGGGAGTGTCGAAGGAGGACATTACAAAGATACTTCTTACGCACATGCACGGCGATCACGTCCAGGGGCTGTTCTCCGGGGACAGCAAGACCTTTCCTCATGCCGACGTGTACGTAGAGCGATCCGAATACCGTTTCTGGACGGACAGGAAAAACCTTGCGCGGGCGCCGGCCGGCATGGCGCCGTGCTTTGACAGTGCTGAAAAGCTCTCGCGCCTTTACAGGGATAAGATACGTCTCTTCACGGCCGGAGAAAAGATATTTCCCTGGCTTTCCTCAATCGCCATGCCGGGCCATACCGAAGGGCACTCCGGCTTTCTCCTCACCAGGGGAGGAAAGAATATTCTCCTTGCAGGCGATTTCCTGCACTGCCTGTCCGTTCAGACACCCCATCCCGACGTGGCCGTTATCTGGGATTCGGATAAGGACATGGCAAGGAGCACGCGGAAAAAAATACTTGAGCGCGTTGCCGATTCCGACGTCATTGTCCTTGGAGGCCATTTCGCAAATCCCGGGGCCGTTCTTTTCAAGAAGAAGGACCGGACGTACTCGTATGAATTCGTTCAGCCGGACGCGCGCTGACGGTTGCAAGAGGATTCATTTGCGGTGCCGGCCGCAGAACGCATGCGCAGGATGACCTGGGCGCGCCGGCGGATTGCACAGGCAGGCTCACGATTTCTCTCCCGGGCTTTTGAAGGGGGTCTGAAACAATGCCGCCGGTAGCCGGGGTGCCCATGCCAAGGGGAGGGCGGGCTTGTGGAGAAAGCCTCGCGCCTGCCGGCGCTTCATCATTTGTCATGATACAGAAATAATCTGCGTTTCAGGCAGGGAGACTGCCGTTTGGCCAACGGGAATGCGCAAGCGTCACGCTAGATGCCGGCCGCGTCAGGCTTCAGGCGGTCATCGAAGATGAGGAACCGGTTCTTGCCGTCGGCCTTGGCATGGTAGAGGGCCGTGTCGGCGCAGCGGTAGAGGTCGGCGTAGGTCTTGCTGTGGAGGGGGAAGAGGGCGACGCCTATGCTGATGGATATGGCGACGTCGGCGTCGTCCGGGATCTCGCGCAGCCGGCGTATCGCCTGCACGGCGTTCTCCATCTTCTGCGCCTTGTCGCGAATGTGCTCAACGCCCTGCATGCCGGGCGAATAGACCATGAATTCGTCGCCGCCGATTCGCGATACGACGTCGCCCTTGCGGAAGGAGTTCTGCAGGATGCCGCCAATGCGCCGCAGCAGTATGTCGCCGACAGGGTGGCCCAGCGTGTCGTTTATGTTCTTGAAGTCGTCGACGTCGATGATGAAGAGCGCCCCGGGAACGCTGTCATCCTGAAGCATGCCGTGCACCCTGTCGATGGCGGAGCGGTTCTCAAGGCCGGTCAGCACGTCGATCCGGGCCATTTTCCTTAACATTTCCTTCTCTGAACGGTTGATCCTGTGGATGACGAAGAACATCACTCCGAATATGCAGAGGCAGAGAATGACGTTGTTCGCGATGATGAAGGAGAACGTATGCGCGACGTCGCTGCCGGCCTGCGTAATGATGAGCTCCCAGCCGAACTGGTCCAGACCCACGCGGCACTTCCAGCCTTTGTCCTCTGTCCGCAGAAAGCTGATGGGCTTCGGGGGAGCTGTGCGTTCCGTCAGGGTGAGGTAGCGCTTGTCGATGGAAACCTGCCGGCTGCCGATCCGCGAGGTCTCCGTCTCGTTCGCCATGTGTATCTCGACCCCGTATTGCGTTTCAAGGTCGCGCAGAAGCGACTGGAGACGCGCCATGCTGATGCCGACGCCGCAGACGCCGAGCAGCTTGGCGTCGGCATCAAGTATGCGGTTGTTGAAGAAGATGGTCCATTCGTCGCCCTCGACGGGGTTCGTGTCGATCTGGACGTTGCGGTTCAATCCCGTTTCGATGAAGGCCGGGTACCAAGTGTCGTGCTCGTGGGCGGGGTTGCCTGCGTCGTGCGGGTCGATCACCTTGTGCAGGCCCTGATGGGAGAAATAGCGGTGTGTCGCGTCAGAGACGATGTATGCCGTGTCAATGTCGGTGGTGCGCACGAGGCCGTCGAGGAAAAGCGTCAGCACCGGCACCCCGTCCTCCAGGCGGGGCTTCCTGGCATCCTCGCGCAAGGATTCCTTGATGAAGAAATCCTCCGCCATGGTCTTCGCGGCGGAGGTGTGCGTGGCGAGAAAATCGCGTATGTGGGAGTGTATGTTCGCGGCGATCAGGCGGGCCGCATTCTGCTCGTTCGCGTCTATGACTTTCGAGAGGGAATGGATGGAGACCGCCGTCGTCGCGAGAAAGCAGAGGAAGATGGCCGCGAGGGAGAGAATGAGGATCCTGTTTCGCGAAAGCGCCTTCGCTTTGTCCATTGCCAATGTATCCCGGTTGAGCAATCAGTGAAAAAGAGTTCATTTAACGAAATGCGGAGGCATGCGCAAGAGGCCTGATGCCCACATTTCCGCGGGGCTGTTTAAGCCGGCCACGCAGGCGCGAGACGGGTTCTTCGGCATGGCGGCTGAACGAAGAGGACGCTGTTTCAGCCTGCCTGCATCACCGAAGCGATGCGGGCCTTGCGGTTGCGCAGGAATTCTCCGAAATCCGCCGCGCTCAAAGGCTTGGAAAACAGGTATCCCTGAACGACGTGCGCTCCGTTGCTGACGAGAAACGCCAGCTGGTTCTTGTCCTCCACCCCTTCGGATACGGTGAGCATGCCCAGGCTGTCGGCAAGAGAGATAATGCTTTTCACGAGCGGCTGGGCCGTCTCCTTGCCCGAGTAAATATCATCCACGAACGTCTTGTCGATTTTCAGGACTGAAATGGGCATGGCGCTCAAGTACTTAAGCGAGGAGTAGCCCGTCCCGAAATCATCCAGCTCGACATGCAGCCCGGCGTCGTGCAGTCGTGAAATGGCCTTGAGGGCGGTATTCATGTCGGACATGAAGCTGGATTCGGTTATTTCAATGTCAATGAGGGACGGAGGCGTCCCTTCCTCCTTCAGGATGCGCAAGACGTTGTCGGCGAAACCATTGGACAGGATGCTGCGGACGGACATGTTCACGGATACGGGCACCGCGCCGCTGCCGTCCTTCTGCCACGCAAGGACTTGCCGGCAGGCGGAGCGCAGGACGAACATGTCTATGCGCGTGACAAGGCCGGTTTCTTCCGCAACGGGTATGAAAACCGCCGGGGAGATCCATCTGCCGTCGCTGCCCTGCCAGCGGACAAGCGCCTCGCAGCCGATCACGTCATTCTTTGATATGTCAACCTTTGGCTGATAATAAACGGTAAAGGCATTGTTATCGACGGCGTTGTGCAGGGCATCCTCCAGCTGCTTTTTGTCGAGCGCTGAAGATTTCATTCTTTCTTCATAGAGGGAGATGGTGTTCCCGTCATGTTTCTTGGCCTCGAACATGGCCAGTTCAGCGCAATGAACCAGGTCGATTTCACGGTCGCAATCGGCATCAAGGACAGCCAGGCCCATGCTCACGCCAATGTACAGCGAATTATCCTGCACGGCAAAAGGCTCCTTCATTGCCGAGAGGACGTTGTTTGCCTGTGACACAAGCAAATCCTGATTCTTACCCACGAGGATAATCAGGAAGTTATCGGTGTTTGGCCTGGCCAAGTATTGAGCGGGAACCAAATCTCTCAGGCGCCTTGCGATCTCGCATAAGATCGCATCTCCCTGATGATAGCCATAGCAGCTGTTTACGCCCTTGAATCCGTCCACATTGATATGGAGAAGACCGACGCATAAATGATTTTTCCTCGCCTTGCTTATGGCTTCCGGCAGCTGTTCGGAAAGGAAAATGCCGTTTGGCAAATCGGTCAGCTTGTCGTGCTTGGCGCGATATTCCGCCTTTGCATCCTCAAGGACAAAGGTGTGAAGCACACAGCAGCCGACAAGATAGCCTACGGTATACGCAGGAAGTTCCGGATACACAAGCTGAAATGCGATGGCAACGATCATTGCCAGACCAAACAGGCCTATTGTGGCATATCGCTTTATTGTTTGCCCATGTGTCTTGACGGTTATATAAGCTGTATATATGGAAGTTCCAAGGAATATGAATTCCTGGATAATAAATGATGCAGTGCGTATTGGTAAGGCGTGATATTCAGCATTGCTATCAATATGGAAAAAGATAGGCGTAAAAATATTAACAATGTCAGCGATAATTTGAAGAGTACAGAAAATAATGCCAGTATAGTAAAGTATTTTGCTAAATGTGTTGTCTATACGCAAATAACCGAGAACGAATTTCGTCCATAAGAATACTGTCACGGCAATGACGGCATACCAAATTTCAGATACTATAAAGAATGGAATACGAATTTTTTGCTCGTACGATAATCCCCAAAGTGCATCTGTAGCAAGATAAATGATAACGCTGAATAAGAAAAATCTGTAACTGCGTTCTTCAGGAAGAAGAACCCAGCGATTATTATATAATATATTGGAATTGCTGATCAGGACAATGATTATCGCTAATAATCCGGCAAAGGAATATGTCACGAGAAAATCTCCAGAAAAAATCTAAAGAACGCGTTCTGTAGCGGGTCAGGCCGCTGCGGCGGCCTGGCAAGAACAATTGCTTTTGTTTTACCCGAAGAATACTCCGAAACGGCTTGAGTTGCAATGGCTACATTGCGAAAGAAAGCTTCGCCGTCCCTGAAAACCGGGGCATGACCGTCGGAGAGTTTTTCCTCATTTTCGCACGATACGGCGGGGGAGCCTCCCCAGCGTTGGTCCGTTCCCGCTCGAAAAACGAAAATCGCAGTCCTTCGCGCGATGCCGGCCTGACGCCGCGCCTGAAGTTCCTCGTGACGGGCAGGCGTTCCGGACAGATCGGCTCTGAAGGGGGGAAAATGAAAGCCCCGCGCGTGCGGGGCTTTCATAGCATCATCTTGACGGACGCTGTCATGGTTAAGCCGCGCGCTGGCGCAAAGGGCTGAAGTCGGCCACAGTCGCGCTATGGGAGCACTTGCTGCATACGCAGACGCTGTCGCCTTTCCAGTTCGCTCCTTCGGCGCCGTCAGGCTCCGATGCCGTCTGCTTTGTCTTGATGTAGAACGGGCCGTGACTATGACACACGGGGCAGCGCCAATTCTCAAACAGGTAGTTGTCGCTCATCATGGTATTGCTCCTTCTCCAGTTCTTCATGCGCTCAAAAATTTGGCATCCATGGTCAGGAACATGCATTTTCCATTCCATTGATCATCGTTTCTGTTTCCAGCCCCGGAGCCCCATTCGCCTTTCTCGATTTGGCGAACGAGTCTGAAGCGTTGGCTTATGGCCTTGCGCCTGGAAAGTGAATTCGCCTTTGTCCTGGACGATGCGGAACCCATGGTGAGGCTTGTTCGGAGCAAGTCAGGCCCCGCAGTCGGCCGGGTCGTCGTTAAGCTTGTCGAGGGCGTGGCCCAGAGCCGGCAGCACGGCCTCCAGGTTTTCCCGGACGGCCTTGCGGCTGCCCGGCAGGTTGATGATGAGGCAGCGGCCGGCTATGCCGGCTGTCGCCCGCGAAAGAGCGGCCCGCGGCGTTTTGGCGAGGCTCGCCGCCATCATGGCCTGGACGAAGCCGGGCAGGGGGCGGTCGATGACGGCCTCCGTCGCCTGCGGGGTGACGTCGCGCGAGGAAAGGCCCGTGCCGCCCGTGGTGAAGATGAGGTCGTAGCCTTCATTCAGGGCGAGGTCCGTCAGAAGGGCGCGCAGCCGGGGCCCGTCGTCTGGCAGCAGAAAGCCGCGCGCGTGGCACAGGGGCAGGGCCGCCGAGACCATCTCTTCGATGAGGGGGCCGGCCGTGTCCTCGCGCAGGCCCTTCGATCCCTTGTCGGAAAGCGTGATCCATGCGAGCGCCCAGCCCGTGCGGCTAGCGGAGAAATCGGCGGCGAGCGCGGGCGTGTCGCGCAGGGCCGTCAGCAGAAGGCCCGGACGCAGGCGGCCCGCTTCGTCGCGGGATGCCGGCAGGCGGCAGTGCCCCGATACGGCGAAGAGCGCCCCATCGCCTGCCGAGTCAGCGGGCTGCGCCGCGGCCGGGCGAAGGCGCGTGCCGACGGGCAGGTGCGGCAGAAGTCCTTCCGCGAGGGCGTGGACGGGTATGCCGGCGACAGTCGCGCCGCCATCCGGTATTTCGGCGGCGAGCGGAAAGGTGTCTCCCGCGCGGCAGGCGAGGGTGTGCAGAAGCATGGGCAAGCGAACGCTCCTTGGTTGCGGCACCGACAATTTTTGCCGTAGGGCCTGAAAGAGTATTGTAGCCTTAAGCGGAGAGAGTTACAAGGAAAAGCGTGGAGCATGAAAGATGACAAGCAAAAGTCAGGATCAGATCGCTGATCTGCGTCTCTTGGCCGGCGGGCATCTGCCGGCGCCGACGGAAGGGCCGACGGCCGCGCTGCTGGAGTCGTTCCCCAACTGCTACCCGGACCGCCCCTACGTTGTCAGCATCGCCTTCCCCGAATTCACCTCTCTGTGCCCGGTGACGGGGCAGCCCGATTTCGCGACGCTGACTGTCGAATACGTTCCCGACCGCCTCTGCGTCGAATCGAAGAGCTTCAAGCTGTACATGTTCGCCTTTCGCAGCCATCAGTCCTTCATGGAGACGATCACGAACAAGGTTCTGGACGACCTGCGCGGCGTGCTCGACCCCTGCTGGTGCCGGGTGAAGGGCCTTTTCGCGCCCCGCGGCGGCACGCGCCTGCACGTCTTCGCCGAGGCCTTCAAGAAGGGCCTGCCGGAAGAGCGCGAACGCGCCGTGCGCGAAGCCGTCGCGGCATGGCGTCAGGAAGCCGACCCCCACAGGCCTTAAATCCGTATGTGCCGGCAAGCCCCGCTTCCCCCGCTGCCGATGGAAAATCTATGCGATATACCTGCATTTCGGCCGTTCTTCTCTGCCTTTTCGCCTGCGGCTGCGAGAGCGAAAGCGACGAAGCCGTGCGCCCCGTGCGCACGCTGACGGTTCAGCCGGCTGCGGACAGGCTGCCCGTTTCTCTGACGGGCCTTGTGAAGGCCCATATCTACGTGAACGCCTCGTTCAGGATAGCCGGCAAGGTCGTGGAGCGCATGGTCTCGGCCGGCGACACGGTGCGCGCGGGCGATCCCCTGGCGCGCCTTGACGACACCGTCATCCGCGACAATCTGCTGACGGCCAGGGCCGACGTCGCGGCCTCGCTCGCGTCTTTGGATCAGGCCCGCAAGCAGGACAGGCGGGTGCACGCCCTTCTCGGGCGCGGGGCCGTCTCCCGCCGCGAGGGCGAGGCGAGCGAAAGGGCCTACAAATCCGCCTTGGCACAGCTTGACGCAGCCCGTGCGCGGCAGGAGAGCGCCGAGGAGCAGCTCGCCTACACGGTTCTCCATGCCGACGTGGACGGCGTGGTCGTAAGCCGTTCCGTTGAGAACGGCGAGGTCGTTGCCGCCGGGCAGGGCGTTTTTCTCCTTGCGGCGGGCGGAGGGCGTGACGCCGTCTTCGACCTGCCGGAGGATCTGCTCGACGCCGTGCCGAACGGCAGGCGGCTTGAGGTCTGCCTGGACCGCCAGCGCGATGTCTGCTCGACGGCCGAGGTCTACGAGACGAGCCCCGAGGCAGACGCCGTGACGCGCACCTATCAGATGAAGGCGCGCATAGCCGACGCATCGCGCATGGCGCTCGGAGCGACGCTCATCGGTACGATTCCCTTGGGCGACAGGCAGGTCGTCATTCTGCCAGCCTTGGCCCTGGCCGACCTTGACGGCAGCCCCGCCGTCTGGGTGGTCGATGACGAGGCGGGCGTCGTGCACCGCAGGACGGTCGAGGTCGTGCGCTATACGGCCGACGGGGCCGTCATCGCCGTCGACGGCGGGAGCGCCGCAGGCAATGGCGGTGCGCGGGGCCTTGCGGGGGGCGAGCGGGTCGTGACCGCGGGCGTGCAGACCCTGCGCGAAGGGCAGAAAGTCAGGACGGGCGATGGCGGGCGTTAACATTTCCGAATGGGCCATACGCCACGGGACGCTGACGTGGTTCCTCATGGCTCTCGTCGTCATCGCGGGCGTCTTCTCCTATTTCCGCCTGGGACAGGACGAGGACCCTCCCTTCACGGTCAAGACCATGATCGTGCGGGCGTACCTGCCAGGCGCGACCATTGAGGAAACCATGCTGCAGCTGACCGACCGCCTGGAGAAGAAGCTGCAGGAGACCCCGGACCTGGATTATCTGAAAAGCTACACCCTGCCCGGGGATACGACGGTCTACGTGAACCTGCTTTCGAGCACTCCCAAGGAGAGGGTCCCCGACGACTGGTACCAGGTGCGCAAGAAGACGGCGGACGCCGTCTCCGACCTGCCCCGGGAGACCGTCGGGCCTTTCTTCAACGACGAGTTCGGCGATACCTACGGCATCATCTACGCCCTGACGGGCGAGGGCTTCACGCATCGTGAGCTCAAGGACTGCGCGGAGAGGGTGCGCGGCGAGCTCCTGCGCGTCCGCGACGTGGCCAAGGTGACGACCATAGGCGTGCAGGATGAGAAATTCTACGTGGAGTTCTCGCCGCATACCCTCGCGACACTGGGCGTGAGCCGGGCCGCGATACTGAACGCCCTGAACCAGCAGAACGCCCTGACCCCGTCGGGAACGATAGACACCGGGCGCGAGCACATACTCGTCGAATCTTCGGGGCGCTTCGCCGGGGTGCGGGACATTGAGGATGTCACGGTCTACGCGGGCGGCCGCAAGATTCGCCTGGGCGATGTGGCGACAGTGCGCCGCGGTCTCGCAGACCCGCCCCAGCCCCTCTTCAGGGTGAATGGCGTGCCCGCGATCGGCATAGCCGTCTCGATGGCGAAGGGCGGCGACGTGCTGCGCCTCGGCGGGAACGTGCGGGCGGCCATGCGCCGCATCACGGGCTCCCTGCCGGCCGGAATAGACGTGGTTCAGGTGGCCGATCAGCCGCAGGTCGTGCGCAAGGCCGTGGGCGAATTCAAGGAGGCGCTCTTCGAGGCCGTGGGCATCGTGCTCGTGTTGAGCTTTCTGAGCCTCGGTCTGCGGGCCGGCACGGTCGTGGCCTTCTCCATACCGCTCGTGCTGGCGATGGTCTTCATCGGCATGCGCGTTGCGGGCATAGACCTGCAGCGCGTCTCGCTCGGCGCGCTCATCATCGCCCTCGGCCTGCTCGTTGACGATGCGACCATCACGGTCGAGAGCATGGTCTCGCGTCTCGAGGCCGGCTGGGATCGCGCGCGCGCCGCCACCTATGCCTATACGAACACGGCCTTCCCCATGCTGACGGGCACTCTCATCCCCGTCTTCGGCTTCCTCCCCATCGGCCTTGCGAAGAGTACGGCCGGTGAGTACACATTCTCGCTTTTCGCCGTGATGGCCATGGCCCTTCTGGTCTCGTGGATCGTCGCGGTGCTTTTCGCCCCGCCTATAGGCGTGCGTCTGCTCAAGGAGAATGCGGGCGCGCAGGGCTTCGGCGGCGCCGCGCAGACAAGGGCCTTCCGCCGTGCGCTGCTCGGCGTCATGCGGCATCCCAGGATGACGCTCGCCGTGACGCTCGCCGCATTGCTGCTTTCGCTCATGGCCCTGCCGCTCGTGCCGCAGCAGTTCTTCCCCCCCTCGGACCGCCCGGAGCTCCTGGTCGACCTGACCCTGCATCAGGGCGTCTCCATCCGCACGACCGACGGGGTCGCGGGCCGCCTTGACGCGATCCTCGCAAGGGATGAGGACGTCGACCACTGGAGCACCTACGTCGGGCGGGGCGCCATCCGTTTCTACCTGCCGATAGACGAGCATCTGCCCAACGACTTCTTCGCGCAGATCGTCGTCGTGACGCGCGGGGAGGAAGCCCGCGAGCGCGTCCGCGCCCGCCTGGCGAAGACGCTCGACGAGGATTTTCCCGAGCTGACGGCCCGCATTTCCGCCCTGGAGCTCGGCCCTCCCGTGGGCTGGCCCGTGCAGTACCGCCTTTCCGGGCCTGACGCCGACACCGTCCGCCGCGGGGGCGAAGCGGTCGCCCGCCTGCTCGCCGCCTGCCCCGGGGTGCGCAAGGTCAACACGAACTGGGGCGAGAAGGGGCGCCGTATCGGCATACGCGTGAGGCAGGAGGAGGCGCGGCGGCTCGGCCTGTCGTCGTCGGCCGTTTCCCAGGCTATCTATTCGACGGTCGAGGGCGTGAGCGCCACGCAGGTTCGCGACGGCATCTATCTCATCGACGTCGTCCTCCGGGCCGACAAGGCGGCCAGGACTGATCCCGAGAGCCTGCGCAGCCTCGACATCCCCCTGCCGAACGGCCGTTCCGTGCCCCTCGGCGTCGTGGCGGACGTGGCGGCCGAGCAGCATTATCCCCTGATCTGGAGGCGCGACCGAGAACCTACGCTCACCGTGCAGGCCGAGACGGCCGAGGGCGTCATGCCCGCGACCGTGGTCAAAGCGCTTGAGGGCGGGATGACGGCCCTCGCGGGGCGGCTGCCGGAGGGCTGCCGCATCGAGACGGGCGGCACGGTCGAGGAAAGCGCCAAGTCGCAGGCATCGGTCATGGCCGCCTTGCCGCTCATGGCCCTGCTCATGCTCGTGGTGCTCATGATACAGCTTGAGAACGTACGCCATCTCGTCCTCGTGCTCTGCGTCGCCCCCATGGGACTCATAGGCGTCGTGGGCGCGCTGCTCATGACCCGCCAGCCCATGGGCTTCGTGGCCCTGCTCGGCGTGGTGGCCCTCATCGGCATGATCGTGCGCAATTCCGTCATCCTCGTGCACCAGATAGGCGTGGAGAAGGCGGGCGGTCTCGGCGATTGGGACGCCGTCGTCGCTGCCTCGGTCTCCCGCTTCCGCCCCATCGTGCTGACGGCGATCACCGCGATATGCGGCATGCTGCCCATCGCGCCGACCGTCTTCTGGGGGCCGATGGCGACCGCCATCATGGGGGGGCTGCTCGTGGCGACGGTGCTGACGCTGCTTTTTTTGCCGGCATGTTATGTGCTCTGGTTCGGCATCCATGAAAAAGTCCGCTGACGGGGCGCATGCCGTGCCGCAGGGCGGACGGAAGCCCGGTGAGGGCATGCCGAAGACGGCGGCCCGGCTCGGAGGGGCGGCCATTCTCTCCCGCC
>JAEEGL011505546.1_pt1 | contig 11386 bp, 6 predicted proteins | sample 9134231 | NCBI WGS metagenome assembly JAEEGL01 (sample SAMN16246548, study PRJNA631951) | gut metagenome | biome: gut microbiome; feature: rumen; material: fiber-attached | host: Bos | place: Iran: Karaj | collected 2018-10
AGCTCCAAGCTCTAAGCTCCAAGCTCTAAGCTCCAAGCTCTAAGCTCCAAGCTCCAAGCTCTAAGCTCCAAGCTCCAAGCTCTAAGCTCTAAGCTCCAAGCTCTTCCCCACTACTTTAACATCTTTGAGAACTTCCTGAACATCTCCGTCCCCGCCTCTTCAACTGCCTGATAAACGAGGGTTTCGGTATTGGTTGTGATCACGCCCAGATTTGACATCTGCATGATGGCATTTTTCCAGTTGGATTTTTTGCGCGAAGCGACGCCATCGACTGGTACAAACAGGCTGATTTCTTCTTCTTCATCTTCGGCAATCAGATCGAGGGCTGTCATGAGTACACAGATGTGCGCTTCAATGCCAACGATGATGAGCGATTGCGGGATATGCGGACAAACCTTGTCGCAAAAATCGGGTTCGCCCATGCACGAAAACGACATTTTCTCGACGCGGATAGCATCTTTGAGCTTTGCTGCCAGTTCGGGAATTGTCCCGCCGAGTTTTGCCGGATTTTGCTCGGTATAAAAGATCGCAGACTGCGTATCTTTGGCGAGCTCAATTAAGATATCTACATTGCGTATGAGTTGTGCACGGATCTCGGCGTCCAGTGTTGAAAGCAGCTTTTCCTGCATGTCGATGATTAAAAGCGCACAGTCATCAAAAACCGGTATCATATTTTCGTTTCCTCCATTTGCGAATGAATCACGCGGCATCTATTTTATGCGGGTTTTGAAAAGATGGAAATAGAAAAACAATAAATTCAACATTCTGGTAGTCACAGTTTGGCCGGGGCTCTGCCCCGGACCCCGCCAAGGACCTGAGGCACTTGGAACCCGCAATATTTTTCAGGTGCTTCCATATTTTACCAGAAGCCGTGACCTACAAAAGACGAAATGGGGCCCCTTCCCCATTTCGCTATAGACATGATTTTTAGATATGTGTTGTGGGCAAAATAGGCATAAGGTTGAATAGTTACTTCAGGTAAGTGCGCGATACGTCATGATGCATCAAATTAATCATCGGGTTGAATTGTAACCGCAGAACCGCATGATATCTTTCTCTCTTGTAATATTGTTTGAAATATGTGATATTTTCCCGATGTTTCTTACATATAAGGAGCTATTTCATGAATAATCATCGTCCGTATCTATTTGGCAGGTGTTTCGTTTGGAGCATGTTGGTTATCGTGGCGGGGTGTGCGCATTCTTCGGACGGCAACTCTCCTGCATCTGCAGCAGATGCCGATAACATCGACAAATGCCGGATGGGGGATAAAATACTGACCTGTGTGGAGGGAATCTGTGATCCGGCAACGGGCGAATGTGTCGAATGCTTGTCTGATGACGATTGTATGTCGCCGCAGCGTGGGGTTTGCTGGAAAGGTGTCTGTTCGGCATGTTCTGTCGAAAACTGCTCACAGGTTTGCGATGGCTATTCGGGGAAATGCCTGGCGGCTTTGGTTTTACCATGTCCAAGCGGAAACTGCAGTGACGATTGGCCGGTCGATCCTCAGACGCTGGCACTTGCAAATGCAATTCATGCACTATCGATTGATGTGCAGGATTTGCGGGCAGACGAGCGAGCGCCCGAAATCGGATCGTATAAGGTCGAGGCGCGGGTAAGCGGTATGTTTGCGACGGTTTCGACCGAATTTACCATATACAATCCGAATCATCGCGTGTTTGAGGGCGAATTGGAGTTTCCATTGCCGGAAGATGCCGTGATTTCGGGATATGCCATTGATGTCGGTGGCGTTCTGGTCGATGGCAGTGTCGTCGAAAAAGCGAAAGCGCGGATCGCGTTCGAAAATGAGGTAAAAAAAGGTGTGGACCCCGGTTTGGTTGAGCAAATCAAGGGCAATGCGTATCGCACGCGGATTTATCCGATTCCGGCTGATGGCTCCCGACAGATTCGCGTGGTCTATACGACGCCTTTGACGATTGCACCCAATGGTGATGCGGCTTTGGCACTGCCTATGCCCAGAACAAAACTCGCTCAGCGCGATATTTCGATTTCGGTTGCGAATGATATGCCTGCGCCGGTTGTCGGTGGTCTGGGCGACAGACGCTTCGAATCGGCAGAATCTGTCTGGCGTGTCGAATCGCACGAAACCGATATCACCTCAACTGAGAATATCCTCGTGGCGATGCCGCATCTACCCGATGTAGTGACCGCCCTCGAAACCCATGACGGCGATATTTTCTTTTCGGCAAGTGTGAAGACGGCCAGTGTTTCTACAGCTGGTGCAGATTTAGGGCCCGGGGCCATGCCGAAGAAATGGCGCATAATCTGGGATGCTTCGGGCAGCCGTGCGCCAGACGATGTTGCATCTGCGCGGGAATTCATCAATCGTTTGCCCGAATCGGCAAGCTATGAACTGCATGTTTTCCGCAATGTGCTCGAGCCCGTGCAGAAGCTTAAATCCCGGGCCGAGCTCGAAACGGTGCTGGATAAAGTGGCCTATGACGGTGGCACCGATTTCGATCCGCTCAAAGCAATTGCAGCACAAAAATTCGATGGTCCCACGCTATTCTTTACGGATGGCATGGATACGATGAACAGCGCACTGCCCGAGTTTGGAGCAAATTCGGTGGCATTGTTATCGGGAGATGCACGCGATGTTTCGGCAATGCGCCGGATTTGTGGCGGGCGCACGATTAATCTCGATATTGTGAACGGCGAAGAAGCCATCAAACAAATTATTGCGCCGTCTCCGGTGGTTTCGGGAATGACGGGGGAAGATCTCCGCAACATCCAGGGAATCGGACTTCCGGCTGTGGGGCGTGTCACGGTCGTTGGCCGCATGGGGAATTTCGCATCCGAAGCCACTGTCATGCTTTCGGATGGCCGCCGAATTCCGGTTACATTCAATACCACCCATGTTCCCAACTCGAAAATCATTGCTACGGCCTGGGCTGCACGGCGTGTCGATGAGCTCTCGCCACAGGCCGAAGATAATCGTGAAGAATTGCTCGCGCTCGGGCGGCGGTTTTCGATTGTGAGCCCGGTTTCGAGCATGATCGTATTCGAAAGACTGAGCCAGTGGGTGGAATACGATATCGAGCCCCCGCCGTCACTACCCCAAATTCATGCGCAATGGATGGATTCGCGTGCAAACGAGAGTGAAAAAATAGCCAAACAACAGAAGAAAGAAAAGCTCTGGCTGGAATTGTTGTCGAACGAATGGAATCGACGCATTTCGTGGTGGAATCACCCCATTCCTCCAAAGCCAAAAATTGTGAAACCGAGTTCCAGGCGCAGACCTCATCGTGGTAATTTGGATGATCTGGATTGGAGTTCATTTGATGCAGATGCTGCAGCAGCCAGTGCTGCCTATGGAATGGGAAGTACGGGTACCGGTGGTGGCGGTGCAGGTATGGGCGGTTTTGGTGCCGCCGGCTTTGGACCAGGGGGGGGCGGCGGACGCGGTGGTGCCATCGCTGCCTCTAGATCGAGTGGGCGTGCGGATCTTGGATCACGGAGTTCAAGCACGCCGAAAGTTAAAAGCAAAAGAGCCAGTAGCAGACGCGATGCTCCCAGTCCTGTGGCTAGCCGGAGTTCCGCAGAAGCATCACCTGCGCCCGATGTTGTGCAGCATGCCGATGCAACGGTTAGTGTAAAGGCCTGGGATCCCAGCACACCCTATCTCCAGGCTATGAAGGATGCCTATACCATAGAAAAAACGCCAGAATCGGTTTATGCCGAATATCTGAAACAGCGCAGACAATATGCATCCAGTCCGGCATTTTTCCTCGATTGCGCAGGCTTATTCTTTAAGGCAGAACAGAATGCGCTTGCGGTGCGCATTTTGTCGAATCTTTCGGAACTCAAGATCGATGATGTTGGCATGCTGCGCATCTATGCATGGCGTCTGCGTGAGGCCGGTGAATACGATGCCTCCATTATGATTTTGCGCAAAGTCGCCAAACTGCGTGCTGATGAGGCGCTCAGTTGGCGCGATTTGGCGCTTACGCTCACGATGCGTGGAAAACAGAATCATAGTGCCGCCGATATTCAGGAAGCGCTCACGCTCTTCCACAAAACCGTATTTACTGCCTGGGATCGCAATGATTCCATATGGACTGCACTGATTGCACTCGAAGAACTCAACGAGCTCGTCGCCTGGACAAAACGCGAGAAATGGGGCAACGAACCCCCTCTCATTCCGCAAATTGATAGCAAATTCGCCAAAAATCTCGATACCGACCTGCGCATCATGATGACCTGGGATGCCGACGAAACCGATATCGATATGCATGTCGTCGAACCCAGCGGCGAAGAAGTCTTTTATGCGCACAATCGCTCCAGATCCGGCGGTATGGTCAGTCACGATATCACCAGAGGCTATGGTCCCGAAGAATTCCTCCACAAGAAAGCACCAAAGGGGGAATATGTCGTGTCGACCAAATATTTTGCCTCGCATCAGCAAAAACTCGTTGGCCCTGCGACGATTACAGTCACATTCTATACAAATTGGGGACGATCGACACAAAAGAGCCAGACGATGAGTTTGCGCCTGGAAAAAGCCAAAGAAAAAATTGAGGTCGGAAAGTATAAGGTAGAGTAGTATAAAATGTAGTGTTACGCATCCAAACTCGATTGCCGATTGCCGATTGCCGGCACGATAAGAGCGCAGCACTATTTGAAACGTCGAACCAAGTAAGGGCTGAGCAGTTACAGATCAGGGGCAAAGCCATGATCTTTCTCTTGCGGAGGATACAATGCGGAAATCATTGAATTTATATAAAAGCTGTTTGTGTTTGTCCGTCGCTTGTGCGGCGATGATGGTTGGTTGTAATCATCGTACTGAACCACAGCCATCGAATCAGCCGGAGCAGCCGGTTGCGGATAAACCGGGGCAGCCGGCTGCGAATCAGCCGGGACAGCCATCGAATCAGCCGGGACAGCCTGCAGCAGCACCGGTCGCGGATATTCAGGATAAATGCCATCACGATGGCAAGATTATTACTTGCGAAAAAGGCGTTTGTGATCCGGCAACGGGTGACTGTGTCGAGTGTTTATCATCCAGTGATTGCAAGGTGCCAGAAAAACCGGTTTGCAGTGATAAATCGTGTATCGCGTGTGATGCAGCACATGCTTGCAGCAACGGCAAATGTGATGTGAATACGGGCAAATGCCTCGAATGCCTGGCCGATAGCGATTGTTTGCTGCGCAGCCGCGGTATTTGCTGGCAGGGAATTTGTTCGGCCTGTAATGCGCAGAACTGCACGCAGACATGCAACGAAATCACTGGCAAATGCGGCGAACCCGTGGTTTTACCTTGTCCGGGCGGCAATTGCGGTGATCCGTCGCCTATCGTGATTGGCACAATTGACCCGGGCACAATTGCGATCGGCAACAATGTCCGTGTTCTGGTGATTAATGTTCCCAATCGCACGGCAAACGAAAAGCCCACCGAAATCGGCTCATATAAAGTTGATGCGCGGGTAAACGGCATGTATGCGACGGTTTCGACCGAATTCACGGTCTATAATCCGAATGGACGCGTATTCGAAGGTGAACTCGAATTTCCGCTGCCCGATGATGCCGTCGTTTCTGGCTATGCGATTGATGTAAACGGCGTTATGGTCGATTGTGCAGTCGTCGAAAAGGAAAAAGCCCGCATCGCTTTCGAAAATGAGGTCAAGAAAGGCGTTGATCCTGGTCTGGTCGAACAAGTTAAAGGCAATTCTTACCGAACGCGCATCTATCCGATTCCTGCCAATGGCACGCGTCAGATCCGTGTAGTCTATACGACACCGCTCACCATTGCGCCCAACGGCGATGCGGCTCTGGCGCTCCCAATGCCCAAGACCAAACTTAAACAACGCGATATCTCGATTTCGGTCGCATCCAGCATGCCTGCGCCAGCTGTCGGCGGTCTCGGCGATAAACGCTTTGAATCGGCCGAAGCTGTATGGCGCGTCGAATCCCACGATACCAATATCACACCGAAAGAAAATGTGCTCGTCGCAATGCCCAATCTGCCCGATGTCGTCACCGGTGTCGAAGTTGCTAACGGCGATATCTTCTTTTCGGCGAGCGTAAAGACGGCGGATGTAGCGCAGCCGGCGGTACCAGCGATGCCGACCAAATGGCGTATTGTATGGGATGCTTCTGGCAGCCGCAGCGCTACAGATGTCGTGGCTGCGCGCAAACTCATCGATAGCTTGCCCGAATCTGCAAGTTATGAGCTGCATGTATTCCGGAATGCGCTTGAACCCGCAGAAACATTCAATTCCCGCGCAGATCTAATTACAAAGCTCGATTCTCTGGCCTATGACGGTGGTACCGATTTCGCGCCGCTCGAAGCGATTGCTGCACAAAAATTCGATGGCCCGACGTTGTTCTTTACCGACGGCATGGACACGATGAACGGTGCACTGCCCGAATTCGGCGCAAATTCGATGGCTTTGTTATCCGGTGCAGCACGGGATGTTTCGGCGATGCGCCGTATCTGCGGCGGGCGCACGCTCAATCTCGATATCGTGAACGGTGAAGAAGCCATCAAACAGATCCTCGTATCGCCGCCCGTCGTTTCGGCAGTGAATGGCGCTGATTTGGCCAATATCGAAGGCATCGGTTTAGCGGCTGCCGGCCGCGTAACAGTTGTTGGCCGCATGAACAATATCGTTTCGCAGGCAACCGTCGTGCTCTCGGATGGTCGCCAAATCCCCGTTACCTTCAATACGACCGCCGTTCCCAGTGGCCGAACCATTGCTTCAGCCTGGGCCGCACGCCGCGTCGATGAACTCTCTCCCCGTGCCAACGATAACCGCGAAGAACTCCTCGCCATTGGCCGCCGATTCTCAATCGTGAGCCCGGTCTCAAGCATGATCGTCTTCGAACGCCTCGATCAATGGCTGCAATACGATATCGAACCGCCTGAATCCCTCACCGAAATGCACGCACGCTGGCTAGAGATGCGTCCCTCCGAAAGCGCGCGGCAGGCCGAAAAGATGCGCAGAGAGCAGAGTTGGATTTCTCAGCTCACATACGAATGGAATGCCCGCGTCTCGTGGTGGAACGATCCCATCCCTTCAGATCGTTTCGGAGGCAAAGGCGGTGGATTCGGTGGTCGAAGAAGAGCAGCAATGCCAACACTGGCGCTCGATGAGGATGATGATATTCAAGCTTTAAGAGCAGAATATGATGAGGAAGAAGTCGCTGAAGAAGAAGAACCGGAAGATGACGAGTATGAACCTACGCCATTTGCAGCAAATTCGGACACATCGATGAGACGTGAGGAGGCTGCGGGGGCCGCTAAATCCGGTGGACTTTTAGCACAGAGAAATCCGATGAATTCAATGCTTGCAGCCGGGGCTGAGGACGATATTTCAGCCGAGGATGATGTTGGTAATTCGAATGGACATGCATCGCGCAATGTCGGCGCCTCGATTACGGTTAAAGCCTGGGATCCGCAAACACCTTACCTCACGGCCATCAAAGATGCCTACGCGGTTTACAAAACACCCGAATCGCTTTATGCCGAATATCTGCGCCAACGCGTGAATTACGCCCAAAGCCCCGCATTCTTCCTCGACTGCGCTGGTCTCTTCTTCCGCGAGAATCAGCCCAAACTCGCCGTCCGCATTCTGTCGAATCTTTCGGAACTCAAGATCGACGACGTCGGTATGCTGCGCATCTACGCATGGCGTCTGCGCGAAGCCGGGGATTACGATACGGCCATCCTGATTCTGCGCAAAGTCGCCAAACTGCGTGCTGACGAAGCCATCAGCTGGCGCGATCTGGCGCTCACCCTCACGATGCGCGGCAAACAGAATCACAGCGCCGCCGATATTCAGGAAGCCCTCGAACTCTTCCACAAAACCGCCTTCACAGCCTGGCAGCGCGGCGACGCGATGTGGACTGCACTCATCGCCCTCGAAGAACTCAACGAACTCGTTGCGTGGACAAAACGCGAGCAATGGGGCAACGAACCGCCTCGCATTCCCGAATTCGACAATAAATTCGCGCAAAATCTCGACACCGACCTGCGCATCATGATGACCTGGGACGCCGATAATACCGACATCGATATGCACGTGATCGAACCCAGCGGCGAAGAAGTATATTATGCGCACAATCGATCACGAACCGGATCGCTCGTCAGCCACGATGTCACCACCGGCTATGGTCCCGAAGAATTCCTACACAAAACCGCGCCCAAAGGCAGATACCTCGTCTCGACCAAATATTTTGCTTCGCACCAGCAGAGCCTCGTCGGGCCTGCGACAATCACCGTCACATTCTATTCAAACTGGGGCCGTCCCACGCAAAAGAGCGAGACGGTTAGCCTGCGCCTCGATACAGTCAGAGGGAAGGTTTTCGTCGGCGAATACACCGTGGAATAATAAATATATATTATATTAGGGGCGCGATCCTATGCGCGATGCGCATACGGATCGCGTTTCGGCCTATGCGCGATGCGCATACGGCCGAAAAATCGATTCACGAATTTATGGCAGCCAAATAAAAATCCAGCTACACAAAGGCTTTATACAAATGAACGAAAAAATATCCAGAAGAACGCTATTAAAATTAATGGGGACTGCAGCAGGTGCAGCAGCGCTTGCGCCTGTGACTTTTCTTACAGGCTGTAAAAAAGAAATATCACCGGACAAAATCAATGATAATTCAAATGCACAGCCGGAACCTCAGGCTAAGGCTATGGCAACCAAGCGAATCGTATTCTATTTTACAGGCACAGGAAATTGTTTATATGTCGCCAAATCCTTATCCGATAATCCTGTCAGTATTCCTCAGGCGATGAAATTAAATCAGCTGGAATACGAAGCAGAGGAGATCGGTTTCGTATATCCTGTATACGGAATGATGCCGCCGAATATTGTTCGAAAATTTATACAAAGTGCCAAGCTTAAAGCTATTTATTTCTTTGCAGTTGCGACGTATGGCAGCAGACAGGGCAATGCGGTGAACATCTGGAATGAGATTACAAAAGCCTCGGGCTATTCGTTTGATTATATTGCGACATTGCTGATGGTCGATAATTGGTTGCCCGCCTTTGATATGGACGAGCAGAAAAAGATGGATAAAAATATCCCGCAGAATCTGGATAAGATTAAAGCTGCGATCGATAAACGCGAAAAATTTATCGAACCGGTGCCCGAAGATGCGGTTGAACGATGGAATAAGCGAAAAGAAGAAAATTCCGGACCATTCCGTGGGGATGGCGTGCATGCCAAAGCCGAAGAATGGTTCACGATAACAGATCGCTGCGTGAGCTGTGGTATCTGTGTGCGCGTTTGCCCGCGGGCAAACTATAAAATCGACGTCGAACATGCCGCAACAAGCGGCGAATGTGAATTGTGTCTGGCCTGTGTCCACGCCTGTCCGCATAAAGCGATTCAGCTCACACAAGGCGAGAAGAATCCTAATGCGAGATTCCGCAACCCAAATGTCAAACTTAACGAAATACAGCGTGCAAACGATCAACGGGGATAAAATATAGCGTCGAACATGATATATCCGGGAGCTTTTATGAAAAAGATCGTTTTTTATCTATTTGTCGCATTCATTGTTTCGCTACCAACGCAAAGTTTTGCTGATCTTTATCCTCCCCCATTCCTACTTCTAGAAGATCATCGATGTTTGGATGAATGTCGTAGTAATGAGTGTTTCAATTGCGAAAATAATAGTATAAAAAAAGATAATAAATGCAAGAAATGTTCTCGGTGCGTAGCTAAAGATAAGTCTGTGCTTAAAGATTATTGCCATGGCGAAGAATGCAAAGAATGGTGCCCTGATAATTGCTATGATTGTGAGAATAATAAGTACAAGAATAAAGATAAGTGTAAGGTGTGCGATGACTGTTATCCGAGTTTCGAACGTTATTGCCATGTTCAGAATTGCACGGAATGGTGTCCAGATAATTGCTATGATTGTGAAAAACGCAAGTTTAAGACAGACCCCGTGTGTGAAAAATGTAAAGAATGTAATCGATATAGAGTTGAAAAGAATTGCGGTAGAATTAAATGTGAAACCTGGTGCCTGGATGCTTGCTACAATTGTCATGATGAAGGAAGAGCTACGGGCTCATGTCCGGACGTATGTGAAAATTGTAAGGAGTATTTTGATGATATAAACTTCGTCAGTACTTTGTGCCATAATAAAATTAAACTCCAGCAATGCAGATCTCACTGTATAAGTAATTGTTTCGATTGTAAAAACAACGCTTTTAAGAATGAGCCAGGATGCAATGAATGCTCTGAGTGTATCGAACCTCATGAGCTTGAACAGTCCTGCCTGGTTCGCAATTGTAAAGAATTGTGTCCAGACAAATGTTTTGATTGTAAAAACCGTACGCCTAAGACAGGCCCGGGATGCGAAATATGTGAGCGCTGTAAAACAGGTATGATAGAACCCTATTGTGGTATAATTAAATGTGAAGGTTGGTGCTTTGACGAATGCTATGATTGTGAAAATCATAAGGAACGTTGGTCGTCTTCATGTCTTGATTGGTGCCGTGAGTGCAGGGAGGCTTTTCACGATAAAAACTTCGTCGACTGTATGTGCAATGGCGGTGGTTCTGACACCTCTAAATGTAGTTCTGATACCCTTGTAAGTGATTCTGACACTCCTGATAATCGTTCTGATACCTCTGAAAGTAGTTCTGCAACCACTGAAAATAGTTCTGTCCCACCTATATCTAAATCCAGATTTTCCTGCACATCTTCGCCGATGTTCCCCTTCACCGTGCCAATAACGCTGTTATTCATGTTTGTGGTTTCGCTGGGCTCATTTATGCTTGGCCGTCGTAGAGATAAATAGGTGCATGGTGCGGCGGATTTGATATTGTGAACTGAGGGAAACGCCCTTGATAGACGGTTACAAATACATCGTAACGATTCAGCTCCATGCTTGACTTTATACGTGATATGAGTATTTGCGCGGATCTAACACTACGGCCGTAGGCCGTCATGATAAGCCAAAGCATTTCCCGCCAACACGACGTTGGCGGGGCGATGGTACAACGCCATGGAAGGCGTTTTAGCGTCGCACTAAAGCATGTGTTGAAACTCAATCGGGGGACGGGGGGCAGCGCCCCCAGACGCGCGGGGGTTGGTAGGGGGCGTGCGCGGTGGCACGTCCCCTACCCGCCTGCGGCGCGTAGCCGCGCAAATGAAAGCGTTTACGGCGCAAGCCGTCAAAAAGAGCATAGGGGCTGAACTGTTACCATATATCACTAAAAAACACTGAGGCTGCTTGACTAATTCATCCCCGTGCAAAGATTCCCCTCCATCGCCGGACAAATTGCGGTGTCCGGGAATATGGCAAACTGGGCTGGCGTTGAAATTAACAGAAGGTGCAAGGCATTTCGCCATGCCCAGTCAGAAAGAGGTGGACATGAATCGGTCGGAGCAAACAA
>JAEEGL013340896.1_pt1 | contig 11386 bp, 12 predicted proteins | sample 9134231 | NCBI WGS metagenome assembly JAEEGL01 (sample SAMN16246548, study PRJNA631951) | gut metagenome | biome: gut microbiome; feature: rumen; material: fiber-attached | host: Bos | place: Iran: Karaj | collected 2018-10
AAGGGTGCAGGAAGCCTCACCCCTAACCCCTCTCCAACTGGCGAGGGGAACTGGCTGCAGCGGTGGCTGCAACCTGTGATATTTACTCAGGAACGACCTGGCAAGGATGCGAAGATCTTCAAGGTCATCAAGTTCAAGACGATGACGGATGAGCGGGATGCAGAGGGGAATCTGCTACCTGATGCACAGCGACTTACAAAAGTGGGGCGGTTTGTGCGCTCTACTAGCATTGACGAGCTACCGCAGCTTTTTAACGTGCTGAAAGGTGATATGGCATTGATTGGACCGAGGCCATTGTTGCCCAAATATCTTCCGTTGTATTCTCCTGAGCAGGCACGTAGGCATGAGGTGCGTCCAGGCATCAGTGGCTGGGCTCAATGTCATGGACGTAATGCCATCAGTTGGACGGAGAAATTTAAACTTGATGTGTGGTATGTTGACCATTGCACCTTATGGACGGATATTAAGGTGATATGGATAACCATCATGAAAGTACTCAAACGTGCCGACATCAACGAGGCCGGACAGGCCACGATGGAGGCGTTTAATGGCCATAACTGAACACAGCCACTAATTGATTGAATTACAATGAAAGATGTAGCATTGTTTGGAGCGGGAGGCTTGTCTAAAGAGGTTGCAAGCCTTATAGAAAGAATAAATAGAAAACAAGGCGATAAATGGAGAATTGTCGGCTTTTTTGACGACAATCCTAACCTTAAAGGGAAAGACGTATCTCATTTTGGTAAGGTTTTGGGAGGTGTTGACGATTTGAACAAATGGGATTCTCCTTTAGACGTTGTCATATCAATTGGGATTCCTAAAGCCATACGTAAAGCGAGAAATAGAATCACGAATCCCAATATCAGTTTCCCAAATGTTATTGCCACAACTTTTGGAATGGCAGACGCTCAGAGTTTCAGTATTGGAGAAGGGAATATCATTCAAGGAAGATGCTGGGCATCTAATGATGTTACAATAGGAAACTTCAATCTGCTTAATGGAGACATCGTTTTAGGCCATGATGCAAAGATTGGAGACTACAACGTGCTTATGCCCGACCTTCGCGTATCTGGTGAAGTCAGTATCGGAGAATGCAATCTGATAGGAGTCGGTAGTATTATTCTACAACAGCTGAAGATAGGCAATAATGTTACCCTAGGAGCAGGTGCAGTTCTTATGACTAAGCCAAAAGACGGATGCACTTACTTGGGTAATCCTGCAAAATTATTTAAGTTTTGAGTTGTTTTAATCATTATTTATTAACAATTAAAATTTGAACAAAATGAAAAGTTTAAAAGAATTTGTAGCTCTCTTTGCAGAGCAGTTTGATGACACTGATGCAAGTGAAATCACCGCAACAACAGTTTTCCATGACCTTGACGAGTGGTCTTCACTCATTGGTCTGAGTGTTATTGCTATGGTTGACGAGGAATTTGACGTAGCCTTGAAGGGTGACGATGTTAAAAGTTCCGTGACCGTAGAAGATTTGTATAACAAAGTTATTGCTAAACTCTAATGGCATTTTTAGAATTCAAGAACGTCAGGATCGCCGGTATAAGTGCCGGCGTTCCGAAACAAGTGTTTTGCAACCTTGACATGAAAGACATGTCGAGCGAATATGATGCTGCAGCTTTCGTGGAAACAACAGGTGTGAAGGAACGTCGTATTGACGAACGAATGACCACCAGTGACCTTTGCTGCCCTGCTGCTGAGAGACTAATAGCCGACTTGGGCTGGGAAAAGTCAGAAATAGAGGCACTTATATTTGTTTCACAAACAACTGACTATTACCTACCAGCCACGGCCTGTATTGTGCAAGACAGATTGGGCCTATCTAAAGAATGCTATGCAACGGATGTCGTTATTGGTTGTTCGGGTTGGGTTTATGGTATGAGTACTGTTATCAGTCTTCTTGCCTGTGGTACAATCAAAAAAGCATTGTTACTTGCAGGCGATGCTAAGCGGCATGTTCCAACCAATGACCCGCTTTTTGGCTTTGCTGGTACAGCCACTGCGTTGGAGTATAAAGAAGGCGAAGAAGGCTTTAAATTCCATTTTGGAACGGATGGTAGCGGATATGATGCAATTATCATACCCGATGGAGGTAGTCGCAACCAGATTACAGACAGAAGCTTTGAAATGGGTGAAGCAACAGAGGGAGGAAGACCTTTGACTCGTTTGCAGACGAGAATGAAAGGTATGGATGTTTTCTCATTTGGTATTACAACAGCTCCAAAATCAATAAAGAAGTTGGCAGAGCACTTTGGTCTTGATTATCAAACGATGGATTACTACATTTTCCATCAGGCGAATATGAAGATGAATAATCAGATAGTGAAGAAACTTAAAATAGACCCTGCTAAAGTACCATCATGCATGTACGAATTTGGTAATACCTCGTCAGCCAGCATCCCTCTTACTATTGTAACTCAACTTAAAGGTAAGTTTGAGAATAAGCCTACAAAGTTTTTGTGTTGTGGCTTCGGTGTTGGGTTGTCATGGGGTACAGTAGAGTTTGAAACAAAAGATATCGTTATATCTGACCTCGTTGAGGTTGAAGAAATGGAGGATAGAGAATGGGTATAACATATAATCCTTTTACACTCGAAGGGAAAACGATTTTGGTTACTGGAAGTACTTCGGGTATTGGGCGTTCAACAGCTATTGAATGTTCAAAAATGGGGGCAAAGATCGTTGTAACAGGTCGTAACGAAGAAAGAGCCAAAGAAACTGTGACAATGCTGAGTGGTGAAGGACATTCCTATGTCGTGGCAGATTTAAGCACTCAAGAAGGTATCGATAAGTTGGTTACGGAAGTACCAATTTTAAATGGTTGTGTGAATAATGCAGGATTTAATGTTGTACAACCGATTCCGTTCATAAAGCACGGGGATATGAAGAGGATTTTCTATGTTAATGTGGAGGCTCCAATATACCTCACCCATCTTTTAGTAAAGAGTAAAAAGCTGAGTAAAGGGGCATCAGTCGTATTTACTTCAAGTATCGGACAAAGAATAGTTGCACCAGGCAATAGCCTTTATAGTGCCACAAAAGGAGCCGTTTCTGCGTTTATGCGCAATGCAGCATTAGATTTGGCTTCCAAGAAAATCCGTTGTAACAGCGTGGCCCCCGGAATGGTAGAGACTCCCCTTAAGGAAGGCAAGTCTGTGGTTACCGCTGAGCAATGGGAAATCAACCGCCAACTCTATCCGTTAGGTCGCTTTGGGAAGCCCGATGACGTGGCTAATGCCATTATATATCTTCTTTCGGATGCGTCTTCATGGGTGACTGGAACGGAGATAGTGATAGATGGGGGACGAAGTTTAAAGTAAAAATGGCTATTTTAAGTTTTAATAATGTAGGCATAACTGCTCTTGCAGCCTGTGTGCCAAGTCGCGTGATAGACAACTATCACTATGACTTGGATATTTGGCCGGAAGATGAGGTCAAGAAAGTAGTAGATAAAGTCGGAGTAGCAGAACGGCGCTTTGCTGATGAAAAGACCTGCTCATCTGATTTGTGCTTTGCCGCTGTAGAGAAACTGATAGCAGACAACACCATCAGCAAGGATGAAATAGATTTGCTGGTATTTCTGTCTCAGACCCCCGACTATCGAATGCCAGCCACGAGCATTCTACTTCAGAACCGTTTGGGGCTACCTATGACAACAATGGCTTTTGACATCTCGTTAGGCTGCTCTGGCTTTATTAGTGCTCTCAGCATTGTATATGCCATGATGCAGAATCATGGATTCAGAAAGGCATTACTCCTTGATGGCGAGACCCGCTCAAAGGTATATAGTCGAAAAGACAGACGCGAAGCGTTTATCTTTGGCGATGCAGGTGTTGCAGCCCTTATTGAAAGGGATGAGAAATTTGGTGAAAGTCATTTCTCTTTGAACAGTGATGGCTCACGCGGTGAGCTTATTATGATCCCAAGTGGTGGCTATCGTAATATGAGTTCAGTCGAAACACTTCGTGAAAAGGTTGTTGACGAGTACGGTAATATCCGTAGTGATGAGCATGGCCGCATGAATGGTGCCGATGTCTTCAATTTTGTAATAGTAGAAGTACCCAAGGACATTAAACGCTTGATGGCAGCATCTGGTGAGGACATCCAAAAGATGGACTATTATGTCTTCCATCAGGCAAATGCGTTCATCAACAACTATATTGCTAAGAAAATGAAACTCGACAAAGATCGAATTCCTTGGACTATCCAGAAATATGGCAATACCTCATCAGTATCAGTTCCTCTAACTATTGTCAGTGAATTGAAAGACAAGATGCAAGGTGAAAAGAAACTGATGTTGAGTGCCTTTGGAGTAGGCATGGCATGGGCTACTGCTATCATTCCGTTTGTAGACTGTAATATTAGTGATATTGTGGAAATATAAAACTTTTAACTAAAGATGAACAACTTTATAAAAGTACTTCGCGATATTGAGAAAGGTAAAATGCCATTAGTGAAGGATTGGGATTTACAGGATGTCATTGATTTGAACATGTTTGTGTATAAACTTAACCATGGTTATATGTTTGACATTCAAAACCCTAAGACTTTTACGGAAAAAATCCAGTGGTATAAATTCTTTTATCAAAGAGATAAGGCTGATTTTGCTCAAGTTACAGACAAAGTCTTGTTCAAGATCTTTATCAAACAGCGGTTAGGTGATGGATATGTCATTCCTATGTATGGCGCATGGGATAACGTATCTGACTTAGAAACGGAATGGAATCGGGTAGATAGTCTTATTCCCGAAACTGTTGTGCTTAAGGCAAATTTGCAAAGTGACGGACGAAATATCAAGATTGTTCGCAATAAGTCTAAAACATACTTCAAAACAATTAAACAGGAGTTGGAAGGATGGCTTGAACCGAAGAGCACGCTTATGAACTCGTGCGATTGGCGTTTCTATGACAGTAAGCCTATGATTCTTGCAGAGGAGTATATGGCCAACTTTGAAAACCAGTTATATGATTACAAGTTCTTTTGTTTTGATGGTAATCCTTTCTGCATTTATGTCGCCCAAGATCATTTTGGCAAGGATGGTTCTCATATATCTTTCTATGATTTGAATTGGACTAAATTACAGGTGCAGTATGGAAGGCATATTGTGGGTGATGCACCAAAGCCAAAGCATTTTGATCAAATGGTTGAAATCGCCAAAGTACTTTCGAAAGATTATCCTTTCATGCGCGTTGATTTCTTTGATACAGACGATAAACTGTTCGTCGCAGAAATGACCTTCAATCCTGGTGGAGGTATGACTCCATACAATCCTGAATCCTTCAATCTTCAGATGGGCGAACTTTTCAAACTCCCGTTATAATATGGCAACAATCGGAGTGTTCGATTCGGGAGTGGGAGGACTCTCTGTTTTGAAAGAAGCCATTAAACTATTACCCGATTCAGAATTCTATTATTTTGGCGATAATGCCAATTGCCCATACGGTCCTAAGGGAGCTGATTTCATTCGTAAACGGTCATTTGAAATCACAAAAAATCTTATTGATACGTATGGAGTTGATATTGTTGTCGTTGCTTGTAATACGGCAACTTCTTATGCGATAGCATATTTGAGAGAACGTTTTGAGATTCCTTTCATAGCTATGGTTCCTGCAGTAAAACCTGCAGCCACAACAACTCAGACTGGTGTTGTTGGTGTATTAGCTACCAAAGGAACATTGAATGCACCTCTATATAAGCAGATTAGAGATACATATGGTGGAAATTCAACAATAATTGAACATATAGGAGAGGGGTTTGTAGAATTAGTTGAAACCTTGGAATTATCCGGTTCACATGCAGAATCTGTTGTTGAAGAAAGTATAAAAGATATGGTACTTTCTGGAGCAGATAAGATAGTGCTTGGATGTAGTCACTATCCTTTTTTGATTAATACGATTCAGGAGGTTGCTAATAGAATAAAGCCTAGTTCAGCATATAATATAGAAGTGATTGATCCTGCACCAGCAGTCGCAAGACATTTGTACAATGTTGTTGTAGAGCATGGAATCGATGTTAAAAGTTTGACACCACGAATATTACTGGCTTCTTCAGGCTCCGATGAGATTATGAATTTATTATTTAACAATTGTATAAAAAACAAGTAAGCATCTATGTTTAGAATTAGCGAGCTCAAGTTCTACGAAAAAGATGGGGAACTGTACTATGCTTCTCACATCAAGGATGATGTCTATCATATTGATGATGAAATCTGGTACAAGAGCTCCAAAGAGTTCGGAAGTTATTTTAGTTATGAGGTTTTGCAGATTCTTTTGTAGTAGCCTGCCTCCTTCCTGCAATACATACCACCATTTGGGAAAAAGAACGTATTAATTATATAGCTAAGATAATAGACAGAAAGGAAGTGGAAATATATAAAAAAGAACTCTGGAAACTTATGAAGGAGTACAATTATCCAATTCCTTTTGCTGCTAAGAAAAAAGCTTTTATATTGAAAACAGAAAGGAATATTATTAAGTTGGTTCCTATTCGTTATAGGAGATCGTTTATACAAATTGTTAAAAAGATATTACATTTATTATCTAATTAAAAGAACTTAATGAAAGCCTATGTATTCCCTGGTCAGGGAGCCCAGTACGTCGGTATGGGCAAAGACCTTTACGAGAGTAACAAACGATCACAGTTGTTCTATGATAAGGCCAATGAGGTGCTTGGGTATAGCATTACGGACATCATGTTCAATGGAACTGATGAAGAACTGCTCCAAACAAAGGTGACACAGCCTGCGGTATTCCTTCATTCGGTGATAACAGCATTGTGTATGGATGATTTTCAGCCAGACATGGTGGCTGGTCACTCTCTCGGTGAGTTTTCAGCTCTTGTGGCTGCCGGTGCATTGATTTTTGAAGATGGTTTGAGGTTGGTATATGCCCGTGCCATGGCCATGCAGAAAGCCTGTGAGGCTGCACCATCAACAATGGCAGCTATTATCGGACTTCCTGATGAGAGTATTGAACTGGTATGTGTTGAGATTAGCAAAGATGGTTACGTGGTTGTTCCTGCCAATTATAACAGTCCGGGACAGGTGGTAATATCTGGTAATGTGGAAGCGGTAAAAGAGGCATGTGCTAAGCTGAAGGAGGCAGGTGCTAAGCGTGCATTACCTTTGGCAGTAGGTGGCGCCTTCCATTCCCCTCTGATGGAACTGGCTCGTGTGGAGCTTGCAAAGGCTATCGAAGCAGCCCCTGTGAGCAAGCCAATTTGTCCTGTTTATCAGAATGTGGATGCATTGCCTCACACGGACCCGAAGGAAATAAAGGAGAACTTGCTAAAACAGCTGACTTCTCCTGTTCGCTGGACACAAAGCGTGAAGAATATGATTGCGGACGGGATGACGGACTTCGTGGAATGTGGCCCCGGACAGGTTTTGACCGGTCTTATTGGCAGGATTCAGAAGAGTATTTTATAGAAACTCTTTTTTTACTCAATAGTTGCAACCTGGCAACGGAAGGCTGTTGAAATGATCTCATCAGCCTTCTCTAATTAGATCAGAAATGCCAGAGGACAGGAAACATGTTGGTTCATGGTTCAAGGTTCTTTCAGTCACTTTGCTTTGTAAAAGCGGCGGAGCCGAGCGAAAGGTTAAGGGGAAAGGGGAATAATTTGTTGATTCGTCCAGAAATAAACAGACGAAAAATGGGGGAGATCTAAGAAAAGTGACTTTTTATTTGTTTTTTTTCAAGATTTGCACTATCTTTGCAGATGAATTCCAAATTGGTTTGACGTGAGGCTATGCGATGACAACATCCCAAGTCTCATGGCCGATTGGGATAGGGCCAGGGTTACTTGGATGACAAACAATAAAAAGTATGTACAAACATTTTTTTAAGAGATTTCTCGACTTCTGGATATCGCTGATCGTGCTGATCATTATCAGTCCCATTCTGCTGGTGGTCACGATTTGGCTGCACTTTGCTAACAAAGGTGCAGGAAGCCTCATCCCTAACCCCAGCCTCACCCCTAACCCCTCTCCCGTGGGCGAGGGGAACATAGTGGGCGAGGGGAACTGGCTGCAGCGGTGGCTGCAACCTGTGATATTTACTCAGGAACGCCCCGGTAAGGATGCGAAGATCTTCAAGGTCATCAAGTTCAAAACGATGACGGACGAGCGGGATGCCGAAGGGAATCTGCTGCCAGATGCACAGAGACTTACAAAAGTGGGGCGGTTCGTGCGTTCTACTTCGATTGATGAGCTGCCACAGCTCATCAATGTTCTTAAGGGTGACATGGCATTGATTGGGCCGAGACCGCTGCTTGTCAGATACCTGCCGTTGTATAGTAAGGAACAGGCCCGCCGCCATGAAGTACGTCCAGGCATCTCTGGCTGGGCCCAAGTTCACGGGAGAAACCATTGCAGATTAAGTGAGAAATTTAAACTTGACGTATGGTATGTTGATCATTGTAATTTCGGAACGGATATCAAGATATTGTGGATGACGATAACAAACGTTTTAAAACGTTCAGATGTGGGCGAAGGAGCAAGTGATATGAAAGAGGTGGATGACTTACATTTTTCTGAACGACTTCGAACATTCAGAAAAGAATCATAGGTGTTGTCTTTTTATTCGAAATAATAGTTGTATTTTAAGTATGAATGATCTAGAAGGCAAGAAATTGTTGATTACTGGTGGCTGTCGCTTGTCAGAGGATATTATAGCCGCTGCGAAGGGAATGGGGGTTTATACCATTGTCGCTGATTGGCATAACACTTACATTTCCCCTGCAAAACTGATGGCTGATGAGCATTGGGAAGAAAGTATTAAAGATTACGATAAACTCGTTCAATTAATAAAGGCACACAAAGTTGATGGTGTGATAACTGGTTTTACCGATTCGTATCTTGTTCCGTATGCTGAGCTTTGTGAAAAAGTTGGCTTTCCATGTTATGCAACAGCTGAACTTTTTGCTAAGACTCTAAATAAAGCATTATTTAAAGGAATGTGTAGGAATAATAATGTTCCAGTAGTTCCTGATTATGACATAAATTGTTTTGATCCCTCAGTACTATCTGAGCATAACAGAATAATCATAAAACCAGTTGATAATAGCGGATCAAGAGGAATCGTAATTTGCTCTGACCCTCATAAGTTTAAAGATTGCATTAATCATGCTTTGGAGTATTCAGAGAAGAAGCAAATCGTTATTGAGAAATATATTGAGATGGATCAAATATCTGTTTCTTACACCATTCAGGACGGAGTCCCTTCCTTGTCATCAGTAAATGATGACTTTCTCTTTAAGACACCTAATGCTGGCACAGTCAATTATGGTGGGGTATATCCATCTAAGTACATTGACTTTTATATTGAGCATATAGATGAAAAGGTGAGAAGAATGCTTGTGAATGAAGGATTCCGGAATGGAGTGCTCTTTATGCAAGCTTTCTGCAATGGTGTTGATTTGTATTTCTTTGAGATGGGCTATCGTTTGAGCGGAGGCAGGCATTACATCTTTACCGATAACCAGAATAAATCAAGTAGCCTGAAACAGTTAATTCATTTCGCGTTAACAGGTAAGATGGCAGATTACAAAATCGCTGACAGAGATCACGCAAAGTTTAATAACCTTTGTTGTCGTTACAATCTGATAGGCAGACCTGGCATTGTATCAAAGATTGAAGGTATTGAATATTTGAAAAATAAGGAAGAGGTTATCTATTTTTCTCTTTTGAAGAGGGAAGGTGATGAAGTGGGAATGCCAGGGACGACTTCGACACAATTGTTGAGCGTTTATGTTGTAACTAAAGATTACAACCATTTCAGGAAGTTTATGACTGAGTTGTGTGATAATATCTCATTTTTAGATTGTGAAGGTAACAACCTTGTAATCAAGATAGAATAAAAAATGAAAATCGCAATTATTGGTGCAGGTAATGGCGGACAGACGATGGCGGGCCATTTGACGTTGATGGGCTATGATGTAAGCCTGTATGACATTGATGTGGATAAAATTAATTGCTTAAAAAATAAAGGAGGCGTCCACTTGGAGGGAAGATTGCAAGGCTATGGAAAGATTTCTTGTATAACTACAGATATTGAATATGCCGTCAAAGGTGCTGAAATCATAATGGTAACCACCGTCGCTAATGCTCATAGAGCTGTGGCTAAAGACTTGGCTCCTCATCTAATAGATAATCAAATCATAATCTTGAATCCTGGTCGTACATGTGGTGCTTTGGTTTTCAAACAGACACTTAAAAAAGAAGGATGCATCAAACGGGTCTATCTGGGTGAGGCGCAGACATTGGTCTATGCTTGTCGTGTGATAGAGAATGGGCACGTAAATGTGATAGGCATAAAAGATGAAGTGTTGCTCGCAGGTCTTCCTGCTGAGGATACAGACTATATTCTTCAGAAATTGAATCCAATTTTCCCCTGCTTTATGAAAGTCCCTAATGTGTTGCATACAAGCCTGGAGAATATTGGAGCAATGTTCCATCCTTGTGTCCTTTTATTCAATGCAGCCACCATTGAGCGTAATGAAGTGTTCTGGTTCTATCGTGACATGACGGAGCAGGTGGCAGAATTCATTGAGAAGCTTGATGCCGAGCGTCTAGCAGTGGGTAAGTCATACGGTATAGATTTACTAAGTGTTAAGGAATGGATAAAGTTTGCATATAAAGATACAATAGGTGAAACACTTTGTGATAGAATGCGCAACAATCCAGCCTATCACGACATTAAGTCTCCATCTACAATTTTTACTCGCCAATTAATCGAAGACATTCCTACAGGGGTACTTCCTATTATGGAATTAGGCAAGGCTTCTGGTGTGGAGACTCCGTTGTTGCAATCTATGGTTCGTATATGTGAAGCACTGCTCAATATGGACTTGCAGAGCAATGGGCGCTCGTTGAAGAACCTTGGATTAGAAGGAATGGATAAAGACGCTATCTTAAATTATATCACTCATGAAGCATAAGGTCATTTCAAATGATATTTTTGGTTTTATCAAGCCCTTAGTGGATGTTCATACCATGGGTATCTTTACTATGGCTAACCTGCTGAGAGATTGTGGCTATAAGGTGCTAATTGCCAATGATGATGTGGCAGAGGCAGTGGAAGATGTTCATAAACTGAACAACTATAGTTTGGTAAAGAAATGGATATTGGACAATCATATCAATCGTATAGGCTTTAGCTACCGTCTTGACCCGAAAGAGGGCTGCGACTATTTCATGTCCCTCTACGAGCATCTGAAAGGTGACCATATGATGAAGGAAGATGGGGGGACCATCACTGGCGTTTCATTTGCTGGTCTGCCTGACACCTGCGACATGGTCAAGGCAAAGACCAATGGGCGCATCCTGTGCTTTAGGGGTAATGAGACGCCGGTAGAGTCATTACGCTTGTATGGC
>JAEEGL013838267.1_pt1 | contig 11386 bp, 7 predicted proteins | sample 9134231 | NCBI WGS metagenome assembly JAEEGL01 (sample SAMN16246548, study PRJNA631951) | gut metagenome | biome: gut microbiome; feature: rumen; material: fiber-attached | host: Bos | place: Iran: Karaj | collected 2018-10
ACCAACAAATTTGTAAAAATTGTTAAGGGTTCAACCGCAGGAATTTATGATACACGTAAGACTCTTCCTGGATTTAGAAATGTATCTAAATATGCTGTTAGATGCGGTGGCGGTAAAAACCATAGAATGAACCTGTCTGATATGGTTTTAATAAAGGATAATCATTTGGCACTAATAGATGACCTTACAAAAAAAGTAAAAGAAATAAGAAAAAAGTACAAGAAACTTAAAATTTTAATAGAATGTGAGCATGAAAAACATGTTAGAAATGCAATAGCTGCCGGAGCAGATATTATTATGCTTGATAATATGAAACAACCATTGTTAAAAAGAATGGTAAAGCTTATAAGAAATAGTTCAACTAAAACATATAAACCTTTAATAGAAATATCCGGTGGAGTAAATTTTCAAACAATAAAAAATTATGCAAAGTTGGGTATAGAGAGAATTTCAATCGGAATGATAACTCATTCCGCTCCATCTTTGGATATTTCTTTGGAAGTTGAAGTTCATAAATAAAAATGCCACATTTTTATGTAAATCCTAAAAATATCAATAATAATAATTTTGTTGTAGATAATGAGCAATTTCATTATTTGGCAAACGTGAGACGATTTAATATAGGCGATATTATTAATATTTTTGATGGCCTTGGAAATTCCTTTGTTGCTAAAATAGAAAAAATAGAAAAGAAACAAATGTCGGGTAAAATAATATCTTCTAAAACATTTCAATTGCCGAACAAAAAAATTTCTTTATATACTGCAATACCTAAAGGTGAAAGGTTCGATTGGCTAATAGAAAAAGCATCGGAAATAGGTGTTTTTAAAATAGTTCCTGTAATATATGAAAGGAGTATTGTAAAAGATTTTAGTGAAAATAAAATGGAAAGATACAGAAAAATTTCTATGGCTGCAAGTTCACAGAGTTGGAGAGCGGACATTATGCAAATAGAAAATCCCGTGAAATTTTTGGAAATATTGGATATATTGAAAGAACAAGAAAAATCTTTGAATATTTTGCCTTATGAAAGTGAAGAAGAAAACAATATTATATCTTTGAAAACTTCAAATATAAAAAATATAAATATTTTTATAGGTCCCGAGGGCGGTTTTGACAATAAAGAAGTAGAAATAGCGATGAATAACAATTTTAAGATAGTTACTTTAGGGGAAAATATTTTAAGAACGGAAACCGCCGCACTTGTTTCTTCAAGTATAGTAATGGCGATGTGTAATTTGTAATTGATATTGAACAAATATTTAATTAATTTAGTAAAATAAACTTCTATGAGAAAGTATATATTATTATCCGTATTTTATGTTTTATTGGATCATATAACAAAATTTTTTGTTATAAATAATATTCCGTATTATTCTTCTATAAAAATTAATGACTATTTTAGTTTTGTAAATATATCAAATACGGGTGTGGCATTTAGTATGTTTCAAAACAATAATATTTTTTTTCTTGTTTTGGTTTCTTTGGTAATATTGTTTTTAATATATTTTATTGTTAAAAACAAAAATGAACTTACAAAACTTCAACTGCATTCTCTTTTTTTAATATTGTCAGGCGGAATCGGTAATCTTATAGACAGAATTTTTAGAGGTGCTGTTGTAGATTTTATAGATGTAGGATATAAAGATGTTTACAGATGGCCGGCTTTTAATGTTGCAGATTCTTGTGTTTGTATAGGTATAGCTTTATTTATCATTTCTATATTGTTTTTTAATAAAGCAAAATCAGAAGTTAATTAATTATTCAATAATTTATTTTCTGTAAAATTCATAACTTTGAACAATATTGGTGTAAGAATAATATTACATAAAATTTGTCCCCATGTTCGATATGTTATTTCAAAATATGGGTAAGTAGTTTCTGTGTGTACTAATAAATATATAAAACTTGTTATAAATTGAACAACTACAAGAGCAAGTAAAATGACAATGATTTGCGTTAAAGGTTGATTTTTATCAAGTTTTTTGTTAAATCTGCCGGATAAATAACCTGAAATTGTAAAAGTGAGAGCTCTTATACCAAAAATATCGGTAGCTAATATATCCCAAAACAAACCATAAAAAAATCCCGTAAATTGTCCTTTGATTGAGCCTTTATTTAAGCCTGTGTACACAATGTAGACTAAAATAAAATTCGGATAAATATTTATAGCCGAAAAATATTTTGGAATTATAAATTGCAGTATAATTAAAATAAAAAATACCAAAAGTGTAAATATAGTTCTTAACATATCATTTAGTATTATAGGACAATATGATAACTTCGTCTATCCTTTCCGTTAAACAGTATGGCAGAACAAAAATTTCATCATAATTCCCTAACTTGTTCCTTGAAATTTCAATAATTTTGCCTACAGGTATTTCTTTGTGAAATATATTACTTAAATTGCCGGTTACAATTTCATCATCAATTTTTATTTTTGCATTTTGCGGAACATAAGATAAGTTTAAATAATTTGAATTACAACCGTTTACCAAACAATCTATTCTTGAGTTTTTGGTTTGAACAGGTATTGAGAACAGGGAGTTTGTAATTAGTGCAACTTTTGTGCTTGAATTGAATACTTCTATAGTTCTGCCAAATACACAAATTGTATTGTCTTTTAAAACGCATATTACCGGAGAATCTTCTTTAACACCGTCGACTGCGCCTTTATTTATAATAACCCATTGATACCATTGGGTTGATTCTCTCGTGATTACATTTGCGAAAATTTTTTCTGCATCCTGTTGTTTTGATAGAGATAATAAATTTTTTAACCTTAAGTTTTCTTCTGCTAACAGATCAAAATCCGTAAGTTTATAATTCAAGTCGAACAACTGTTTTTTTAATTCGATATTTTCTTTGTTTACGTTCACTATATTTGAAATATTATGTATCAAGCTGTCTGTAGCGGTAAATGTGTTAGATGTAAATTCTAAAGATGGCGATATTACGGAAAGAGCTAAATATTTTATTGCTTTAATTGTCGGTGTAAGATGCACAAAGATTAATGTTAAGGATATTAACACTAAAACAAATAATATTTTATTAGCTTTTTTATAATTAACTTCTTCTTTGTTAGTTGGCATAGAATACAATAAAATCTTTGATAGACAAAGAGGTATAGGACACTATATAAGACTTTTTTGCATTAATTTTAAATGGTCTAATTCTTCCAAATATATACCCGTTCCTCTAACCACACAAGTTAAAGGATCGTCGGCAACATTGATTGGTAATTCCGTTTCTTGAGCTAAAAGTTCGGGAAGTCCTCTAAGCAAAGCTCCACCGCCGGCAAGAACGATGCCTCTGTCTACTAAATCCGCGGATAATGCCGCAGGTGTTTCTTCAAGAGTATCTTTTATAACTTCGACAATAGATTTTATCGGTTCGGACAATGCGGATCTTATTTCTTCCGAAGTAACTGTTATTGTTTTAGGAAGTCCTGTAACCTGGTCTCTTCCTTTTACTTCCATACTTAATTCTTCCGGCATAGGAAAAACGGAACCTATTTGTATTTTTACAATTTCAGCAGTGTTTTCACCTATAAGAAGATTATATTTTCTTCTAAAGTACTGGACTATAGCATCATCCATTTTATCGCCTGCAACATCTATTGCTTTTGAAACAACCATTCCGCCTAAAGCAATAACCGCAACATCTGTGGTCCCGCCACCGATATCGACAATCATATTTCCTTCAGGCTCTTGAATAGGTAATCCGGCACCGATAGCCGCTGCCATAGGTTCTTCTATAATATGAACTTCTCTTGCACCTGCTTGTTCTGCGGATTCTCTGACAGCTCTTCTTTCAACTTCGGTTATTCCGGAAGGAACACCTATAACTATTCTTGGATGTAACAATCTTTTTGATTTGTTCACTTTTTTAATAAAGTATCTTATCATTTTTTCGGTTGCGGCAAAATCTGCAATAACTCCGTCTCTTAAAGGTCTTATTGCAACAATATTTGCAGGAGTTTTTCCTAACATCTTTTTTGCTTCTCTTCCTATTTCCAATACATCTTTTGTTTCTTTGTCCATAGCAACAACAGATGGCTCCGTTAGAACTACACCCTGTCCTTTAACGTAAACTAAAACTGCCGCAGTTCCTAAATCTATACCTAAATCATTCGAGAACAATTTAAAAAGATAATTAAACATATTTTTTATCCCTTCTTTGATATTATTAATATTTGAAGTATTATACTAAATATTGAAAAAAACAATCAAATACAAATTTTATGTGTAATGATAGTGAATTTTCATTTGTTGATTTTATTTTCTTATAAATAGTAAAATACACATTGTTTCGATTGTTAAGTTATTAAAATAAAAAATAAAACTTTTATTAAATATGGGAGGGAAAAAATGAAATACGTATGCAAAGTATGTGGTTGGACCAGTGAAGATGGTGCAAAACCGGATAAATGTCCTATATGCGGAGCGCCGGCAGATAAACTTGAAGCAATAACCGAAGGAGAAAAAACTTATGCCACCGAACATAAAATAGGTGATGGACAGGTAGAAGATAAGGAAATAGTTGAAGGTTTAAGAGCTAATTTTAACGGAGAATGTACGGAAGTAGGTATGTATTTGGCAATGTCGAGAGTCGCCGAAAGAGAAGGGTATCCTGAAATAGCCGATGCTTTTAAAAGATATGCTTATGAAGAAGCAGAACATGCTGCAAAATTTGCAGAGCTTTTGGGTGAGGTTGTAACAAGTTCTACACAGAAAAATCTTGAACTTAGAGCTCAGGCTGAACATGGAGCATGTGCCGGTAAAATGGAAATAGCGATAAAAGCAAAAAAATTGAATTATGATGCAATTCACGATACAGTTCATGAAATGGCAAAAGATGAAGCAAGACATGGTAAAGGTTTTGACGGTTTATTAAAAAGATATTTCAAAAAATAAAATTTATCTTAAAATTATAACATAAAAAGACAGTAAACTTATGGTTTTCTGTCTTTTTACTTTTATATGCAATAATTTTCTTCTTTTCATTTTTTGCAATATAATGTATAATTACATATATGTTTATTAATAATATATTTTGTGATTATAAAAATATGATTAATAAATTACTTGCTTGTATTATAGCTTGTTCTATAATATGTCAGTCTTTTTTGTTTTTCTCGAATATAAATTCCGGTAATTTATCAGATGTTAATAATGATATTTTAGTTCAAAATGATATTTTTTCTGTCGTTTTTGTTGTTGAAAAAACAATAAATAATCTTGCTTGCTCCATAACAGGCAATATATTTCAGCAAAGTTCAAATAAACAAGATAATACCAACAAATCTTCTGTTCCGACAAATATGAATGAATTGTCAATACTATCTGTGCCTCAATTTAATGAAATATTTAACCTCCAATTCAGTGTTTCATCTTGTTTGAATAATGTTATACTTTATGTTTTAAATTATCAGATAGATATTGGGCGGATTTACTGCTTGGGCTATTTTACTGTTTATTTTTTAGAGATGTTACGCAAAAGTTCGTTCAGTAGTATGTATGGTGATGGTAATATTATCAATGTTATTCATAAAAATTATTTAATAAATCCTGCATAAATATTATGCAGGATTTTTCTTTTTAGGGGAGTAATTATGAAAAAGATAAAAATAATTTATCAAAAAACAATAGCCATAATTGTAAGTATAAGTTTTGTTTTTACAATTATTTTTTCAAATAATTCATTTGCTTTTTCCAGTGTAAGTGCGGTTAATTCTTTTATACCTGCATCTTTAGGAAAAGTTACGTCAGCCAATTTTTATAATACACAAGAACTTATTATAAATATACAAGATTTACATTGTCATGCACAAACACAAAGAAATATAAGTGCAATATTGGAGTATTTAGATAAACAGTACAGTATAGATAAAATATATCTTGAAGGTGCATATAAAGATATAAACACAAAATGGCTTGCTGATTTCAAAAAGGGGCAAACCGGAAATAAAATACTGGAAAGTTTGGTTGATACCGGAAGATTAAGCGGAACGGAATATTATTCGGTAATAAGTAATAAAAATGAAATAATAGCCGGTATAGAAGATGAAAGTTTATATAAAGAAAATATAAAACTGCTGGGAGAAATTATAGACAAAAGAGACGAGATAGAAAAAATTTGTTCCGAATTGGAAAATGATATAAATTCCATAAAAAAAGAATATTTTAATAAAAATAAAGAAATAAAGAATTTTGAGAATTTAATAGCGAAGTTTAAAGATAAGAAGATATCTCCCAAACAATATTATACTTACTTGGAAAAATTGTCATTAAGTAAAAATATAAAATTAGATAATTATCCGAATTTGAAATCATATATAAATTTATTAACAATTAATGAAAATATTAATAAAACCAAGTTGCCTGCGGAAATGAAACAATTCCTTGTTAATTTAAAATCTGTAATAAACTACCGGGATTATATAAATTTATTAAACGAAAGCGGTAATTTTAAAAACATAACGAATATAAGTTCGAAATTATTGATATTGGATAATAATCATAAAATTACGGATAAATTAAAAATTAAGAATTTTAATTTGTTTTTACAATATATTGAATTAAGTAAAAATATAAATCCCGTAGAGTTTATGGATGAAGAAGAAAGTTTAGTAAATGTTCTTTTTTCAAAGTTGTCTAATAGTAAATATGAAAATGAAGTTGTATTTTTATCCTATTTTTTGCCTAGAATAAAAAATTATTTTCTTGCGGATATTACAGCGCAAAATTATTATAAATTTAATGAGCTTTTTGTAAAATTTAAGAAAATAATACTTTCTTATTCAAATAAAAATGTAGTTTCCAAATTGGATAAATATCAAAATTTATTATTGCAATATTATAAGAATAATATAAAAAGAGACTCTATATTTGCAAAGAAATTGATAACGAAAAAGAATAGCAATTCAAATTTATCAATCCAAAATACAACGGAAGCTTTAAACTATATAGAGAAAAATTTTAAAGGTAAAAAAGTAAAATTGGTGGTTACCGGAGGTTTTCACACTGCAGGTTTGGAAAAAACATTAAAAAGCAACAAAATATCTTATATTATTATAACTCCTAAAATAACAGAAGGTATAGATAAGGCAAAAGAAATTTATGCCGATACAATAAAGTATAATGCCAATATATTAACAAATACAATAAATATAGAACCCTTATGCCAGGAAAGTTTGGATATATCTTTTCCGAAAATATTAAATGATATATTTTTCTTGATACATAAAGATGAAAGTATTAAAAATTTAAATGAGAAAGATATTTTAAAAGAAGTTAATAACTTCGTAGATAAAAATATAAAAACCTTGGATACGGATGTTAAAATATCCGATTGGAAAATAACCGAAGGTTCATTAAAAGATGAAAATATAAAATATTCCGTAACATATTTAATACAGAAAGGTGAAAAACAAGAAAGTAAAACAATTGAATATGTCTATCCTTCCGTAAGCAGTTCAAATGGATATTTATCCGAAAATAATTTTAAGGAAGCTGTTATTTTTAAAGATTTGTTCAAATCATTTGGGCAAAATGCAGAGCTGATATATAAGACTTTATTAGCACCTGTAGTCGAAAATTTTGTTTTTTTATGGATTCCTTTTATTTCTGTAACAAACATAGTACCATATTTAACTGCTATTCCTTTTGCGGTAACGACAATATTCGGCATATTCGTTTTTCCGTTAGCACATTTAGTAGCAGATTATTTTAATAAAGAAGCTGACAAAGAAAGTGAAAACAGAATATTCAAAAAGTTTTTAGTACCTTCCGCTTTGTTTACCGGTATATTTTTATCTTTTTCATTGGCTTTTCCCGGTCATTCATTTATTGCTTTTGCCGTTTCTTCTGCAGCACATTCTATTTACAATCTTTTTGTTTCAAGCGGAATAATAAAAAATTTACCTCTTGCTTTAATAATCAAAGATAAATTGTTGGCAAAAACCGTAACAGAGGATAAAATTGACAGAATTATAAAAAAGGGCAAATATGTTTTAGTTTTTATGGAGTCCGAACTTTTAAAAGCTTATCCGTTTAACAAAGAAATAAGTCGATATATAATAAAAGAATTATACAAAAGCGGACTAATAGATAATAAAAATATTTTTTCTTTTAGAGCAAGATCCTTATTTGAAGAATATCCCGATATTAAGGAATACTTTTTATCTATTTGCAGGTATGATAAGAAAGACGATGATGGCAACGAGCTTAAAGGCAGTGACGATATATTAGAAACGGATTTAGTAAATGCAATAACAAATTTAAGACAAGTATTAGAACTAAAGAATAATAAGAATAATGAAAATTTAAAGAGAATAAAAAAATGTGTTGAAGAACTTGAATATTTGGAACAATTATCACAAAAAGGTGAAATTAACATTAATGAAGATATTTTGCCTATGGTAAGATATTTGATTAATGAAATTATTGAAACAAGTTCTTATTTGTTAAACGAACAAAAAGATGAACAGGTTATAAAAATATTGAATTCGATATTACCTTTGTATAAACAAGTAATATTATTTTATGGAAAAATCGAGGATAGTAGTATTGAAACCATAAGGAATATTGCAAATACATTTATAAAGCAAAATAACATTAACATGTTTGATGAGGTATTCAAATTTATAACGGAAATTTACGGAACTAACAAATATATTGTTTATATTAACAGTTTTAATAAAATAGACAGACCTATAATATCCGTTATATTGTATTTGCTTGATAGTTTAAACAAAAATAATATCGGTATAAATAAATATCTAAAAGACGAAAATGATGTTGTAAGTATTAATAATATCGTAAGATGTTATAAATTTGATTCCAAAGAAGAAAATACGGAGCTATATAATTTTATTTTTGATGCGGTAATTAATAATTGTGATAAATTCGATATATATAGCATTTTCCAAAAAATATATAAGTTGGATACTCAAAATTCACTGAGTGCTTTGAATTTGCTCGTAGGTAAAATGTATAAATTTGTTGCCGATGATAAAAACAGTTTGTATAACAGACAAATCGTTGCAAATGATTTAGGCAAAATATTGGCATTTGCATCAGGCAAAAACAATATAGAAACCGAATATATGGATATAACAAAGATAAACGAGTTGATAGGTAATAATCAATTGAAAAAAATATCCGTATATGTAGATGGATTATATGAAGAAAGAGATGGTGCGGATATCAATGAATATTTTTCTTTTTCTCCTCTCATTGAAAACTTAGATGTTAACGAATATAAAATAAATCGAAATTTAATGTATACCGAAGTTAACGGTAAAACAACCGAAACCGAAAATAGAAAGTATATAGTTGATCAATTTGAAACATGGAAAAAGTTAATAGAAGCAAATGAAATTTCACTTAAACGTTTAAGTGATTTATCCGGCTATGTTTTTGAAATTGATGATGACAGAAATTTGAGTAGCGAAGAAAAATATGAAATACAAAAAAGATTTGAAGAACTCTGTAATAGTATAAATTTAATGATACAGTTCTTTAGTAAGATTGATACTTACGGAATTGATTATAAAGATGCAAAAGAATCTTTAGAAAAGATTAAATATAATTTTCTTCTAAACTTACAACGAAATATAAAAACCAAGAAAGATATAGAAGATTATGATCTTTTTAAGATTGGTACATGGACGGAAGGTTCATTGGATCGTATTACTCGGTTAAATGCTTTAATAAATGCCGTTCATCAAATCAGCACAATAAGATTTAGAGAAAATATAGACAAGGTGAATGTTGATTCCGGAGATATTCAGAAAATTTATTTCCAAAAAGGTGATATTAAAATAGATGCATATAATCTTTCGGATGGAAAAAATAATATAAACGGTGATATATTTGATTTGTTTGAAAAATTAACACAAAACAATGATACCGATATAAAGGATTTTATTATATATAACGATGACCTTTACTGGACATGCAAATTAAGGGTTCATAGTGTTAGTACTTATTTCGATTTTAAAAACAGAAGCATAAGTTTGAGTTTTACAGAAAGTTCAAATGTAACGGGAAACAAATTAAGACTTTTGTATTTTAAGAAAGTTTTGACAAAACTCGGTTTTGAAGTCACAGGCGGAAGTAGTTCTGATATATTAACATTACGAGCTAATATAAACGAAGCTGGCGGTATAAATAATAATACCGATTTTGTCGATTTGGTAAAAACCGTAATATTATTATTTCGACATTCCGATGAGTTGGATTTGTTTTTAAATTATATTTATTTTTCACATTCTGATGATGTGAATGCTTCGGATAAAATATATGCAAAAGTAAAAAAACTTCAAGAAATTTTTCTTAGCGGATTTATGTGGTTTAATTACAAGAATAAAGACCATGAAACTTTTAAAAGAAATGCTCCGGTTAATTTGTATATAAATGAATCCGAAAAAGAAAGGTTTGAACGATTAAATGAAAAAATTGAACAAATTAACAATGAGCTTGCAAAGTTTAATTTTGAAACACTATCTAAGATACCGGAAGAAATCCTTAATAAAGGTTTAATAACTCAAAAGATAATAGACGATTATATAAATAAACCGTTGGAAAGAGCTGTTGCCGAAGGGAAATTGATAATAGATAAAAATACAAAAAAACTTGTTCCAAATGCAGCTTTTAATATAAAAAAAGATATTTTGAACTATATAGCAAAAAATGAAAATGACTCGATTAAGCAGGCAGAATTATTAAATTTTATAGATGATAACAGATTCAATTTTAATACAGTTACGAATATAGGTGGTTTAATATTAAAAAGCGGATATATAAAATTATCAAATGATAACTTTTTGTCCGTAAACGTTTTAATTGAACCTAACGGAACGGACTTTAAATATGCTTATACCGAAGAGGTAATGGTATTCGATAAAAGAGAAAATATAAATTATAATAACCTTTCGAAAATATTATTTGAAAACAATTATAAAATTCCTAAAAAAATTGAAGATATATCAATTGGAGAGAAAGAAAATAGAAGAAATTTATTTAATGAGGAAATTGTTCATTTTGATACACCTTCAATTATTGGGGATGGTAATTTTGCGGGTAACGGGAAATATATTTTTGGAGAAATAACATTAAATAAATTTGAAAATAATCAAAATAAAATATTGGCAATTTCGCATACAACACCGGAAGATGTTGATTTAATACTAAATTCAAAAGCAATCATAACTACAACCGGAAGTAAAATTTCACATGCAAGTATTGTTACAAAAGAAGCCGGTATTCCATCAGTGAATATTGCGGATGGTATATGGGATAAAGATAGACTTTATGTGGAAGATATTTTAGGGCAAAAATTTGTTGTAAAAGAAGGCACAAAAGTTCTTCTAAACGGAGAA
>JAEEGL014072612.1_pt1 | contig 11386 bp, 6 predicted proteins | sample 9134231 | NCBI WGS metagenome assembly JAEEGL01 (sample SAMN16246548, study PRJNA631951) | gut metagenome | biome: gut microbiome; feature: rumen; material: fiber-attached | host: Bos | place: Iran: Karaj | collected 2018-10
TACAAGCGCGACAGCCTGACCGGCGCGATCTACCTCGCAGCGGGCAACAGCCCGGATTTCTCCGACTCCTATAACCTCATCTACGGCCACCACATGGACAACGGCGCCATGTTCGGCGGGCTGGACAGCTTCCTGGACGGCGGCTACTTCGACGCCCACCGCACCGGCACAGTCATCACGCCCATCGGCGCGTTTGACATTGAGATTTTCGCCGCCATATCCACTGACGCGTATGAGAGCCGCATTTACTCCGTCGGCAACCGCATGGACGACGTGCTGGACTTCCTGAGAAGCGGCGGCGCGGGCGGCGTGGGCCTTGGCACCACGGTGCACCACTTTGACGCCGAGCTGGCCGCGACCGCGGAGAAGGTGATTGCCCTTTCCACCTGCGCAGCCGGCGACGGCACCTCCGGCCGACTGGTGGTGTTCGGCAAGCTGTCCGAGCACATTGTGTACACCAGCCTCACGGTGGCCAAGCAGTGGGACGACGGCGACAACCAGGACGGTAAGCGTCCCGCCCAGCTGACCGTGCGCCTGATGAGCGGGGGAACCGAGGTTACCTCCGTGACCCTGAACGAGGGCAACGGGTGGACCGCGACCGTGGACAATATCCCCGCCTACAGGAACTGGACGCCCATCCTGTACACCTGGGAGGAGGACAGTGTTGACGGCTACACGCTGACCGGCAGTGTGACCGAGGAAACAACAACGACCCTCACGAACAGCCATGTGCCTGAAACCACCGCGCTGGCTGTGGCCAAGCAGTGGGACGACGACAACAACCGCGACGGCCTGCGCCCTGCCAGCCTGAGCGTGACGCTCATGTCCGACGGCGAGAATGTCGCCTCCGTCACGCTGAACCGGGACAACGCCTGGACCGCGTCGGTGGAGAACCTGCCCGTGTACCGCGCGGGCACGCCCATCAGCTACACCTGGGAAGAGGCAGCGGTGAGCGGCTACGCGGCGCGGCAGGAGACAGACGGCGCGCTGACCGTGATCACCAACACGCACGAAATTGAGACCACAACCCTCACCGTCACCAAGCAGTGGCAGGATGAGGACAATCAGGACGGCCTGCGCCCCGAGCGCGTCACGGCCATCCTCAGCGTGGATGGCACGCCGATCCGCTCGCTGGAGCTGAACGCGCAGAACGAATGGACCGCGACGGTGTCCGGCCTGCCCGTGTACGAGGGCGGCGCTCGGATCGCCTACAGCTGGTCCGAAGCCCCGGTGGCGGGATACGCGCCGACCGTGGAAGCCGACGGCACGGCGACGACGCTGATCAACACCCACGTGCCGGCCACAAAGTCGCTGACCGTTGTGAAGGTATGGGATGACGGCGACAATCAGGACGGCACCCGCCCGGTCGCGCTGCAGGTAACCCTCTCTGACGGCACTGTGGTGCGCCTTGCGGAGGAAAACGACTGGACCGCCACTGTGGAGGACCTGCCCGTTTATGCCGGCGGCCGTGAAATTGAATACACCTGGACAGAGGAAGAGGTGGAAGGCTACGAGCTGGCCAGCACGGTCAGCGACGGCAGCCGAACCGTCATCACCAACCGCCACGCCGCGGAAACCACCATTGCCACGGTTGTGAAGGTGTGGGACGACGACGGCAACCGCGACGGCCTGCGCCCGGAGAGCGTCACCATGACACTCAGTGACGGGCAGACGCGGGTTCTGAGCGCGGAGAACCACTGGACCGCGACGGTGACCGGCCTGCCGATGTACTCCGGCGGCCAGCCCATCGTGTACACCTGGACAGAAGAACAGGTGGAGGGCTATACCGCCGCCAGCGTGGTGAGCGGCACCACGACCACCATTACCAATACCCACGAGCCCGGGACAGTTGACCTGACCGTGACCAAGGTGTGGGACGACGCGGACAATCAGGACGGCCTCCGCCCGGACAGCGTGACAGTCACGCTGTCAGACGGCACACAGCTGACGCTCAGCGAGGACAACGCCTGGACCGCGACGGTGACCGGCCTGCCTGTGTATGAAGGCGGCCAGATGATTGAGTACACCTGGGCGGAAGAGCCTGTGCCCGGCTACACCCTCTCTGCGGAGACGGATGGCAGCGCCGCGGTGCTGACGAACACGCATGAGCCGGAAACCGCCGCGCTGAGCGTGGCCAAGGTCTGGGACGATGACGGCAACCGTGACGGCGTACGGCCGGAGGCGCTCGAGGTGACCCTGCTGGCCGACGGCGAGCCGGTGGGCACGGTGACCCTGACCGAGGCGGGCGGCTGGGCCGATGAAATCAGCGGCCTGCCTGTGAACCGCGAAGGAAAGGCAATCACCTACGAATGGCGCGAAACCGCCGTGGACGGCTATGAGCTGACAGGGAGCACAACCGCCGGCGGGCATACGGTGCTGACCAACAGACACGCGCCGGATACCGCCACACTCACGCTGACGAAGGTCTGGGACGACGACGACAACCGTGACGGCCTGCGCCCCGCCACACTGCCTGTGACACTGAGCGCCGGAGGGGAAGTCATCTTTACCTCCACGCTGACACCGGCGGATCAATGGACGGTGACAGTGCCCGGCCTGCCTGTGACAGAGGATGGCGCGCCCATCCAGTACACCTGGGCAGAAGCGGAAGTGCCCGGCTACACGCTGACCGAAACGGTGAGCGGCACGGCAACCACCTTCACCAACACGCACGAAATTGCCGAGACCACCCGCACCGTCATCAAGGTGTGGAATGACAACTACAACCAGGACGGCGCAAGGCCCTCCACCCTCACCGTGACCCTGAGCGCCGACGGCGAGCCGGTGCGCACTGTCACGCTGGGCGAGGACAACGACTGGCGCGCCACGGTCACCGGGCTGCCGCTGAACGCGGACGGCGAGGAGATCGAATACACCTGGACGGAAGCGGCCGTCACCGACTACAGACTGACCGGCGTCAGCACGGTGGGCACCACCACCACACTGACCAATACGCACACGCCGGAGCTGATCACGGTTTCCATCCGGAAGCTGTGGGCAGACCTCGCGGACCAGTACAAGACCCGTCCCGCCTCGCTGACGGTCTACCTGATGCAGGGCGATACGGTGATCGGCACGGCCACGCTGTCGCCGGACAACAACTGGACCGGCAGGGTGAGCGGCCTGCAGCGCTACGCGGGCGGGCAGGAGCTGATCTACCGCTGGGTTGAACCCGCCGTTGCGGGCTATACGCAGACGGCCTCCGAGGTGGACGGGTATCACACGACCATCACCAATACGCTGGACCGCCAGCCCGAAGAGCCCGGCGAGCACAGGCTGACCATTTACTACCGCTACCTGGATGGCCGCGAGGCGGCGCCTACCTATGAAGAAATCTACAGGGAGGGCGAGACGTACGACGTCGAGAGTCCCACACGGAGGGGCTACCGCGCAACGCTGCTGCGTGTTACCGGCACCATGCCCGGACATGACGTGGTGTACACCGTGATCTACGTGCCCACTGACGGTACGGTCATCATTGAAGAATTCGACACGCCTTTGGGCCTTGGCAGGGTGTATATCAACGTCGGCGACTGCCTTGAGTAATAACCGGCCCTGTACGCCGCCTTCCCCCACTCCCCGGCGGGAGGGGGAAGGCGCGCGGAAGAGAAAGAAGAGGGAACAGGATGAAGAGACGCATTGCTTTGATCCTTGCCCTGCTGATGGCGCTCACAGCCGTCACAGCCGCAGCCGGGGAGACAGCGCAGAGCGGGTACACCTCCCTGGTGGTTGCCAACCCCACGCCCATGCGGGGCGAGTTCCTGACGGAGATGTGGGGCAATGCCACCTCGGATATTGATGTGCGTGACCTCCTGCACGGCTACAACCTGGTTTACTGGGATGTGGAGCGGGGCATGTTCACTGTCGACCCCTCTGTGGTCAGCGGTGTGGCCGCGATGGAGAATGAGGCGGGAGATCACACCTACGTCCTCGTACTCTCCAACGATCTTCTCTGGTCGGACGGCAGCAGAATCACCGCGTGGGACTATGCCTTCTCCTTCCTGTTTTCCATCTCCCCGGTGCTGGAGCAGATCGGCGCCGCGCCGCTGAGAAGGGAACAGATTGCGGGCTATCGGCGCTTTATGGAGGAAGGCGGCACGCTCTCCGGCGTGCGCGTGCTGGCGGATGACACACTGTCTGTAACGCTGAATCACGAATATCTCCCGTTTTTCTACGAGATGGGCCTGCTGTACTGCAACCCGTATCCCATTTCGGTCATTGCGCCCGGTGTTGAGGTCAGGGATGACGGACAGGGCGTTTACCTGGCGAACATGGACCCGGCAGTCACTGAGCCGCTGTTCAACGCGGATGTGCTGAGGACCACCATTCTGGACAAGGAAACCGGCTATCAGTCCCACCCGGCGGTCTCCTCCGGACCGTACACCATCACCTCCTGGGATGGAACCACGGCGGAATTTGAGCTGAACCCCTACTACAAGGGCAATCACCGGGGCGAAAAGCCGAGCATCAACCACCTGACCTACACCCTGGCCGTCAACGACACGATGATTTCTGAGCTGGCGGAGGGGAAGATCGACCTGCTGAACAAGGTCACGCGCACAGACACCATCAACGGCGGTATGGCGCTGATGCTGCAGGGCGGTTACGCTATGAGCAACTACCCGCGCATCGGGCTGAGCTTCATCAGCTTTGCCACAGAGCGGCCCACGGTGAGCAGCGAGGCGGTGCGCCAGGCCATAGCCTACTGCTTTGACCGGAACGCTGCGCTGCAGGACTACACAGGCCCGTTCGGCATCCGCGCGGACGGCTATTACGGCCTGGGCCAGTGGATGTACGGCATGGTATCCGGCACGCTGGTACCGCCAATCGCCCCGCCGGAGGATGAAACCGATACAGAGGCGCAGCAAAAGTATGAAGCGCAGCTGGCGGCCTTTGAGGGGCTGTCGCTGGAGCGCCTGAATCCGTATGAGCTGAACACGGCACTGGCCGCCCGCTTGCTGGAGGGGGACGGCTGGAAGCTGAACGCCGACGGCCTGCGCGAAAAGGACGGCGTGGTGCTGGACCTGCACATGATCTACCCGGAGGGCAACAACGCAAACGAGACCCTGCAGGTGAACCTTGTGGAAAACCTGGAAAAGGTCGGCATCCGCCTGACGATGGAAGCGGTGCCGATGAACGAGCTGCTCGGGCGCTGGTACCAGCAGCAAGGCCGGTCTTATGACATGGTTTACCACGCGTCCAACTTTGACATCATTTTTGACCCGAGCGTGCATTTCAGCCCTGACGGGGCGTGGGCGTACACCAATCTGGTGGACGAGGAGCTGTACAACGCCGCCGTGGCCATGCGCAAAACCGAACCGGGCGATGTGCTGACCTATATGCAGCACTGGCTGGAATTCCAGGAGCGCTTCAATACGATACTGCCCATGATACCCGTTTACACCAACATCTACTTTGACTTCTACCGGGACGACCTGCACAACTACTACATTGACGAGAACGTGACATGGGGTCAGGCCATTGTGGCCAGCTATCTCGCGGAAGAAGCGGAAGCAGCGGAGGAAGAGGAAGCCGACGCTGAAGATGTGGTGATCATTGATGATTAATATATGCGCCCGGGAGCTGTCGGGACTCCACCGGGGCGCCGCCACAGGGAGGAATTCTTCCCTGTGGTTGTTTTGTTGTACAGAACTATTTGCGTCCGGCCGGGAGTGTGCTATAATCATCAGTATTAAATGAAGGAACAGCCTGCGGGCTGCCGCGGTACACAGAACTGTGAAGCACATGCCGGTGCGGCATGCAAATAAAAAAGGGAGGAATAACACATGGACATGAATCTTGTAAAGGACTGGCTGAGCACGGCAACCTCTGAGGCGCAGGATGTCATTCAGAACCCCTCCAGGGTGGATGATATACTGATGCAGCTGGAGGAAAAGCTGAAGGAAGTGCCCGCCATCGGCAACACGCTGGCAGACCTGCCGCTCATGATCGCCATGGTCAAGGCGTGGATCAAAAAGGAATACACCGAAGTATCCCCGAAGGTCATCGCCTGCCTGGTCGGCGCCTTCCTCTATCTGGTGAAGAAAAAGGACCTGATACCGGATTCCATCCCCGTGATCGGCATCGCGGACGACCTGGCCGTGCTGGGCCTTGCGCTGAAGCTGTCCGAGCCGGAGCTCAGGGCGTTTGCCAGTTGGAGGGACAACCATTAAGGTATGAATTCGGCAGCTGCGCATGACCACCATCTGCCGGTGTAAAATGCCAATTGTGTTGTGATCGCCAGTCGTCGGCGCCCTGCGCCACCTGCCTCCTCTTGTCATTTTACCCTGCGCATCTGGCGGCAGATGATAACTGCGGAAGTAATAACACCGCATTTGGGCGGTGTCACATGCAAGAAAAAACACCTGCATTGGGCAGGCGGGGAGAGATGAACATGCAGTGGGCTGAATGGAAGGGCAGGGCGCTCCGGCTGTTCGGCAGCTATGAAGAGCGCGCGCCCCTCGCGCTCAACGCTTCACTTGCGCTCAACCTGCTGTATGCCCTCTTCAAGATGATTGCCGGCATATGGGTCCACTCTTTCTGGATGATTGGCCTGGGAGGATACTACGGCATGCTGGCCGTCATGCGCTTCCTGCTGATGCGGCAGCTGCGCCGGGAGGCCCCGGCCGCAGCCCGGAGGGCTTATCGGCGCACTGCCTGGCTGCTGCTGGCGCTGACCCTTGTCATGGCCGGGATCATCGGGCAGACCTTTGTCACAGGCGGGACATACGATTATCCCGGCATGCTGATCTATGCTTTTGCCGCCTATGCCTTCTGGAAGATTGTTTCAGCCGTTGCGGCGCTTATCCGGAAGAGAAACGACGAGAACCGCGTGCTGGCTGCGGCGAGGTGTGTCACCTTTGCCCAGGCGCTGATGTCCATTCTGGCCCTGCAGGTGGCCCTGATCAACCGCTTCGGCGGCGAGGACGGCCCCGGCTTTGCCCGCCTCATGAACGGCGCGGTGGGTGCGGTCATCTGCCTGCTGGTGGTTCTGATGGCTGTGCTGATGCTGGTAAGGTCGGCCAAGGAGAAACGATGAAGGCGATACCCGGGCGGCTTCTGCCTGCCCGGGTATCGCTTTCATATGCGGCGGAGGCGGCTCAGGCCGCCGTCAGTTTTTTCTTCCGCCAGTAGAAATACCGCAGCAGGCAGCTGCTGCCGGCCAGGAACCAGGTCAGCCCCGCGGTCAGCCAGATGGACATCACGCCCGCGCTGGTGAAATGGATCAGCAGCAGCGGCAGGCCGACACGGCCCGCGATTTCCACAATTCCATTGATCACCGCGAAGAACGCGTCCCCAACGCCGTTGAGCACACCGCGCGTCGCGTAAATCAGCCCCAGGAAAACATAGAACCAGCTGGTGGTTTTCAGCGCCTCGCGTCCCAGCTCGATCACAGCTTCATCACTCACAAACAAGCCCACCAGCGCGCCGCCAAACAGCTGCATCATGCACAGCATGAGCAGTGAAAGCACAGTGCTGGCCAGTATATTATCCCGAAGACCGGCCCGCATGCGGTCGATTTTTTTTGCGCCCATGTTCTGCCCGCAGTAGGTGCTCAGCGCCATGCTCATTGAGCCGAAGGGCTGCTGCACCAGCTGCTCCAGCCGGTTGGTTGCTGTGTAGGCGGCGACTGCCGTTGCGCCGAAGGAATTGTGTTGTGCCGCGAGGCATAGACAGCGCACTTTTGCGCCTTTGGGGCGCCCGTGGATTGTTCTGTGCTTGCGCATACGGGGATGTGTGGGGTGCAGGGATGCGAAGCAGTCCCACTGGCGCTGCGCGCCGGTCTCCCCGGAGGGGAGGGCTGACTGGGTGCAGAGTAACTGAGCCGTTCTCTTTTGGGGCCGCACAAACTGGCGGCCGACAAATTTCGCCTTCCCCTCTTGGGGCCGTAGCGCCCGGAAAACAGCCCGGTGGGCTGTTTTCAGCGGAGGCCGGGCGGCAGCCCCGGAGAAGGTGGCAGCGTCGTGAGGCGCTGACGGATGAGGTCGTGCCGCCGGTTAGCAACCCCAATGCCGGCATGAGACCAAAGCCTCCCCAACTCGTTGGGGAGGGGGACCGCTTGCGGTGGAGGGGTCACCCGGAGAACGGGCGGCAGCCCCGGAAAGACCTTCTTATGCTGGACGGCAACAAAAACCGCCCTGCCCCATTGGGGCAGAAGCGGCTGAATGGTGAGAATGCATGGGACAATGGTTATCCGGCGCATCTCACACGATGCACTGAATGTGCGCCTCGCAGGCGCCTGGCTTTCCTTCCACCCGGACGGTGGTATCGCCCTGGACCTCCACAATGGCCAGCGCTTCGCCGTAGTAGGTGTCGCACTTGGTATCAAGGTAGCTGAGCTCGTAGAACGGGCAGGCGGAGCCCAGGCCGCGCAGCCGGCCGCCGGTGACGGACACGTTCAGAATGCCGCGCTCTGTGGGCTTCACCTCGCCTTTTTGGTCCGTATACTGCAGGCGGACGAAGGCCAGGTGGCCCTTCTTCACGGCGGTTTCCTCCGGTATGGCCCGCAGCACGGTTTCGCTGCCGGCGGTGGTCAGCGCGTTTTTCCCGATAACATGGCCGCTCTCGTCATAGCTGACGGCCTCGACGGTGCCGTTCTCATAGGGCACATGGAAGGTGAACACGCAGTTTTTGCCCATTGGCTTTTTGCCTGCGGAGCGCCCGTTGACAAACAGCTCCACACTGGCCGCGCGGGCATACACCTCCACGTGGGCGCTTCGGCCCTCGCAGCCGCGCCAGCTCCAGGAGGGCATGGCGTTGGTCATTTTCCAGGCGGAGGGAGAATGCTTGCCCTCGTGGCACAGCGGCCGCACCGCGATGAAGGGGCCTTTCTCGATTTCAAAGGCAACCTTTGTATAAAGCGCCTCGCCCAAAGGCTTGCCGGTCAGGTCGATGCGCCCGGAACCGGCTGTGATCCAGCCCAGGCCGTTGTCAAAGCGCGGCGCGTAATCGGCATATTCCCAGCTGCCGACGGCGACCTCGCCCATGTAGTCGATGCCTGCCCATACAAAGTCGCCGATCAGGCGGGGCTCCTGCTTGGCCAGCTCCCAGAACCTGTAGGCATCGGAGCAGAAGGTTTCGCTGCCCAGTATCAGCCGGTCTGGATACTTTTTCAGATCCTTTTTATAGCGCTTTTCGCCGTAGTTGTACCCGGCGATGTCCATGTTGGCAAAGGCCTTGCGGGTGGTCACGTCGCTGCCGTGCAGCGTCGCGCCGATCTTCATGAAGTCAGCGCCCATGATGCCTGCCAGGTCGTTGAAGAACTTGCTGCCTGTGGAGCTTTCCTTCGTCTTTTTGCCCTCCGCCTTGGCCTTGGCGTTGCGGGTCGCTTCCTTCGCTGCCTTCTCGTCGGAATACTGGCCGAAGCCGATGGCGTTGAGGAAATTGAAGAAGATGTTGATGCCGCAGGTGACGGGGCGGGTGGCGTCCAGGCCGTGCAGGTATTCCGTCATGTCCTTCGTCAGCTGGATGCCCTTCGGCTGGGCGGTTTCCGCCACCTCGTTGCCGGTGGAGTACAGGATGACGCAGGGGTGGTTGTAGTCCTTGTCCACCATGTCGCTCAGGTCCTGCCGCCACCACTGGTCAAAGTATTGCACATAGTCGTGCATGGTCTTGTGGATGTACCAGTGGTCGATGTACTCGTCCATGACTAGCATGCCCAGCCGGTCGCAGATTTCCAGCGCGGTCTTTGAGCAGGGGTTGTGGGCGGAGCGCAGGGCGTTGTAGCCGTTTTCCTTCAGTATGCGGATGCGCCTCTCCAGCGCGTCCGGATCGCAGACCGCGCCCAGCAGGCCGTTGTCGTGGTGGACGCACGCGCCGCGCAGTATGATCCGCTTTCCGTTCAGCAGCAGGCCATCCTTTCCCCAGGAAAGCGTGCGCAGGCCGAAGGTCTCCACAGCCTCGTCCCGGCAAAACCTGACGCGGCAGGTGTACAGCATGGGGGCTTCCGGGCTCCAGGGCCGGGCGCCGGGAAGTGTGAGCACGAAGGAGCGCTCCGCGCCGTCTGCCTGGGCCAGGCATTTCTCACCATCCAGAATCTCCACAGACACGCTGCCCTCGCCGCTGGCCTTCACGCTGACTTCAACCTTTGCGGGGCTGAGGGACAGGGTTTTGATTCTCACTCCGTTCAGCTCAATGTGGTCCTTTTCACTCGCCCACAGCCTGACGGGGCGGTAAATGCCAGCGCCGGAATACCAGCGGGAATTTGGCTGGTCGGCGTTGCGGGCAATGACCTCCACCGTGTTTTCCCCCGCGTGCAGAAACTCGTCGCACGGCACGTAAAAATTTGTGTAGCCATAGGGGCGGAAAGCCGCTTTCTGCCCGTTGAGGCGCACCTCGGCGCAGCGGTATACCCCCTCGAATTCCAGCACATGGTGCAGCCTGGCTTCCTCCTCGGACAGGTGAAAGCGTTTGGCATACAGGTAGTCATAGCCCTCAAACCAGCTCACGTTCAGCCCGCCCAGCGCGTCGGCGCTGCGCCTTTCGCGCAGCATGGCGTCGTCCGGGATGCGCACGGGCCTTCCTTCACCCGCTTCCTCCAGGTGTCTGCAGGTCCACCCGTCGTGGAACAGCGTGTTCCGCATGGTCTTTTCCTCCCCATCATGGTGTACTGTTTGTCTGATTCCAGCCTGCCGAGGCCTCAGGGGGACATCATTTTTGAAATAAGGATAAAGTGCGCCGGGGAAATGACTGCTCCCCGGCGCGAAAGCAATTACGCTTTTTTCACAGCTTTTTTCCTGCTCAGGAACCACATCACGCCGCAGACGGCGGTGAGCACGGCGAACAGCGCGGTGGCGCAGTATTCGGTCGTCTGCCACCAGGTGGTGATGGGCACCACGCGGGCGGTGGAGGAGATGCCGTTCATGGCGGAGGAATTCACCTGCACGTACAGGATGCGGTGGATGGCCTGGCGCAGCAGGTTGGCGATGTAGGGATCGTTCTGCTTGTCGCTGATGTCGGAGGCCCTGAAGCCGTCCCACAGGTCAGCGCCGCCCTCCAGGCCCTGGGTCTGCACGGTGAAGTTGGAGTTGGAGGAATAGTCGGTGATCACGATGCCGTCAAAGCCCCATTCGCCGCGCAGCAGGTCGGTGAGCAGGCTGCGGCACGCGCCGCCCCATTCAGTGCCGATGCGGTTCATGATGGTCATGGCGCCCTTGGCGTGGCTCTCGGTGACGGAGGGAGCGTAAGCGGCCAGGTAAGCTTCGCGGATGGCCTGCTCGTTGGCCCACACCATCACGCCGGCGCGGTGGGTTTCCTGATCGTTCAGGGCGAAGTGCTTCATGAACACATATACGCCCTTGTCCTGGATGGCTTTTACTTCGGGGGCCATCATCGCGCCGGAGAGGAAAGCGTCCTCGGAGAAGTATTCATAGTTGCGGCCGCAGTA
>JAEEGL014772703.1_pt1 | contig 11386 bp, 13 predicted proteins | sample 9134231 | NCBI WGS metagenome assembly JAEEGL01 (sample SAMN16246548, study PRJNA631951) | gut metagenome | biome: gut microbiome; feature: rumen; material: fiber-attached | host: Bos | place: Iran: Karaj | collected 2018-10
AGAACTTTCCGCACAGGCAAAGGAAACCCTTGCAGAAAAAGGAATCCCTATCCAGCTTGCAGATGTACTCAACTACTCAAGCGCTGATGCATGCCAGGCATCGATTGAAGCTGTGGAGAAAGCTTTTACCGAGGCTGTATCCAAAGCAGTAGAGGAGAAGCTTAAGGGCGGATCTCCTATAAAGAAAGCACCCGAGGGCGGCAGAGTATTCACCAGAGAAGAACTGGCAAATATGAGCCCTGAGGAAATCAACAAAAACTGGGATGCTGTACAGGCATCCATGAAGAACAGCCACTAAACGGCAGAAAGAAAGAGGTAGAAAAGAATGGCTATTTCAACATTTATCCCTACAATATGGAGCGCAAGACTCCTCAATCACCTTGATAAGGCTCATGTTTACGCAAAGCTCGTAAACAGAGACTACGAGGGCGAAATCAAGAACTTTGGTGATAAGGTTAAGATCAATCAGATCGGCGATATCACCATCAGAAACTACACCAAGGGAACTCCTATCGCAGATCCTGAGGCAGTGGACGGAACAGGGCAGCTCCTTGAGATCGATCAGGCTAAGTATTTCAACTTTGGCATTGATGATGTCGATGCAGCGCAGACAAATCCCAAGCTCATGGACGATGCAATGCAGAGAGCAGCATACGGCATGAACGATGTAACAGATGCATACATCGCAGGCCTTATGGCGGTTGGTGCTATCAATAATGGTAGCAACCTCGGTTCCGATGCAACCCCTCTCGTTCCTACCGCAACCACTGCTTACGATATGCTCGTAGATCTCGCAACAGATCTTACCGAGAAGAACGTGCCTATGCTTGGCCGCTGGGTAGTTGTTCCCGCATGGTTCCACGGGCTCCTTCTCAAGGATCAGAGATTCGTAGGAAACGGCACCGATTACAACAAGGCACTCATTGAGGGCGGCGAGGTCGGAGTGGCAGCAGGTTTCCGTGTAAACCTCTCAAACAATGTTCCCGCAACATCAACCACTTCTGAAGGTGTAACCACCATCAGCAAGTACAAGATTCTCGCTGGAACAAATGCAGCTGCATCATTTGCAGAGCAGATCCTTAAGACCGAAGCATACAGACCCGAGAAGTCATTCTCGGATGCTGTCAAGGGACTTCATGTATACGGTTCTAAGGTAGTTCAGGGCAAGGGACTCTCTGTACTTACTGTAAACAGAGCCTAAATCAAGATAGGAGGATAGCCAACATGTTCATCTTAAACAAAAAAAGCGGTTTAATAACTGAATGCACGAATGAGGATGTAATTGCTCACTGCAAGAAGAATTTGGACGAATACGGAGTAGCTAAAACAGCAGATGAACTCAAAAGGGAAAAGGCGGAGAAATCCGCCGATAAACCCGAGGAGGTAGTTGCTCCCGAGGAACCGGAAACGCTTCCCGAGGATCCTATAGAAGAGGAAACCGAAGAAGCTGCAGAAGATGTGGATTATTCCTCATTCAGTGTTGCAGAGCTCCGCAAAGTAGCAAAGTCAAAAGGCATTCAGGGTTATGCCAATATGAACAAGGAAACACTTGTTGAGGTAATCAAGGCCCATGAGTGATCCGGAGAGGAACAGCCATGGAAGACATACAGATTTTAGAGAGCATGACAGGATGCCAGGATACAAGCCTCTGGGAGGCGCTTCTTCAGATGGCGGAAGACGAACTGTTATCGCTCACAAACAGAACAGTGCTGATTGACAGATTAAAGCCGGCGAAACGGAAGTGGGCTCTGATTGCCTACAACAGGATGGGAACCGAAGGTGAAACATCCAGAAGCGAGGGCGGTATATCCGCATCATTCGTGGAAATACCGGCGGAGATTAAAAGTGTAGTGGAACAATGCAGAATAGCGAGGGTAGGCGGCCATGCGTATGAGAAGGAACCAGATGAAGACATACCAGCTCCGGAAACGACAGGTGAGTAAAAATTCTGAGGGCGGCGATGTAGAAAGCTGGGCAGCAGCCGTGCCGATCAATGCCACAATATGGCAAGCTTCGGGACAGGTACAGGCTCAGATGTACGGAGAGCACCTAGCATACATCAAAAACATGGAATACCACGGCACAGAAAATCTTCAGGAAAAAGATGGTATCTGCGTGGATGTCACGGGGACAGATCATCCGGACTACATAATCAGATCCATCAACAGGGATGTAGATCCGAAAGTTATAGTGTTGGAGAAAAGCCATGTCTGATCAGAATGTAAAGGGAGCAACATCCCTTAATAACAAACTGAACAAGATACAGAACCTTGACGATCCAGTCACAAAGATAGTAGGTAGGGAAATCCGAAGGGTGAGAAACGCCGCAGTACTTTTGTGTCCGGTAAACCACGGAGAACTGAGACAATCCATCAGAACCGAGGTAAAGCAGGAAAACAAGATGGTGCGCGGCATATGTTACACCAACAACGACCATGCAATGTATGTGGAATTTGGAACAGGACCAAACGGAGAAGCGAACCATGAAGGTATATGCCCGGAAGTTCATCCTACATATTCACAGCATGGATGGTGGTTCCCCGGAGATGATATTCCACCTGCAGACGGGGATCTGTATCATTGGCCGAAGAGCGAGAGCGACGACGGAAAAGTATTTTATTATACAAACGGTCAGGCTGCGCAGCCCTTCATGTATCCGGCACTCAAAATGAACGAGAACATCATCAAGATGAATCTGAAAGCAGCGCTGAAGACAGAGATCAGAAAGGTAGGGGAAAGCTGATGATCAATGTAAAAGATCAGGTTTATGACGCAATTAAAGACATCACCGAAAATGTAAGTGATGGATATCCGAAGAGCTGGGAGAAATTTCCTGCTATTCAGTACACCGAGGAAGATAATTCCGTGTATGAGTGGACAGGAGACCAGGAGAGCAAATCTCATCTTCTTTACCGGATAGACATCTGGAACAATCAGAGCACATCACAGGCTGCACTGGATGTTGATGCAGCATTATCTGCATTAGGCTTAAGGCGCAGGCAGTGTAATGATGTGGACGATCCTAATGGTTTCAAGCACAAGATTATGAGATATGAGGGGATCCTCGATCTCGATAATCAGCTTGTATACAACAACAATTAACAGGAGGAAACAAAAATGTTAGCTAATGGAATTCTATTAAAGTGCAAGAGAGCAACGGATAACGATTTTGCAACCCTTGACGGACTTAAGGAAGTTCCCGAGCTCGGAAACGAGCCTGAGAAGGTAGAAAACACCGGACTTTCGGATACTACAAAGCAGTACGAGTTCGGCATCGGAGATCCCGGAGATCTTGAGTACAAGTTCAAGTTTGCAAACACAGCAGATTCTTCTTACAGGAAGATGAAGACATGCGAGGCAAGCAAGGAAGTTGTATCGTTCAAGGAAGTTCTTCCCGACGGTACGGAATTCAACTACGATGCACAGGTGGCAACAAAGGTAAGCGGCGGAGCCGTAAACGGAGTAATGGAGTTTACTCTTAAGATGGCTCTTCAGAGCGCTATCACAATCACAGATCCGGTTTAATTTCAGGAAAATAGGAGGATAAGAACATGGGAATTTTCAGCAGTAGAAACGAACAGGATACAGCACAGGAACAGGAGAAGGTTGTTAAGATGCCCGAGCGCAAGCCTTTTCAGATTTGGGAGGTAGGAGGAGAAACCTATCGCCTTAGATTGGATACAGCCGGAATAAGCCAGCTTGAGCAGAGGTATCAGACCAACCTTATTAATGTCATGGGTACTGGAAATGGTGGAATGCCCGCCCTTTCCATAATGCTTGATGTTACTCACGCAGCGATGAGCAAATATCATCATGGTATCAAGAGGAATCAGCTGGATGGCATCTTTGACCAGTACATCGAAGAAGGCGGTTCGCAGCTGAACTTCTACACCGAAGTATACATGGGAATCTTCACTGTATCAGGTTTTTTCTCAACTTCCATCGCGAATCAGATGGATGGAGCGATAAAGGAAGCCACACAGGAAATCCTGTAAACAACACTGTCACCGTCACAGACCAATTAAAGGAGGGACTGTATCCTGCGTTTTTAGATGCCGGGTATGGTCCCGATCTTTTTTGGAAACTGAGCATAGGTGAGATCATTGAACTCATAGAAAGCTATGCGCGCAGAATGGAAATCGAACAGAAAAAGAGAGCCGCTGCGCTTAAAGACGAGATCATGATTTTATGGAACCAGAATCTGCAGCTTCTCAATATTCTGTCACATTCGAATAATCCGGATGAGGTACCTATAAGAGAGCCTCATGAGTATTATCCGGAATTATTCGGAGAAGAAGTAAAACAGATGGCAGAAGAAGCAAAGAAGCAGAAAGCGCTGGAACTGCACAAAGTAAAGATGCAGGATTATATGCTCAGGGTAAATCAGACGATGAAAGAAAGAGGTGAAAGCAGTGGAGGGAATGACTCTTGAGAAGCTTCAGGTAATAATTGAAGCGCAGACATCCCAATATATGGATGCGATGAAGAAGGTTCAGAACTCGACCAATTCGACCGTTTCCAAGGTGAATAATTACGTTGGCAAGATCAAAAACGTAATCGGAACAGTCGGTAAGGTTGTAGGCGCTGCTTTTTCTGTCATATCCATAATAAGCTTCGGAAGGGCGTGCGTTGCGCTCGGCTCAGATCTCGCCGAAGTACAGAATGTGGTAGATGTCACGTTCGGAGAAGGCAATAAAAAGATCGAAGACTGGGCGAAGGGCGCAGCGGATGCATTCGGATTATCAGAGCTTTCAGCTAAACAGTACACATCCACCATGGGCGCTATGCTTAAGAGCATGGGAATCGCAGGGGATGAACTTGAAGACATGAGCACAAAGCTGGCAGGGCTTGCCGGCGATATGGCATCATTCTACAATCTGGATTCCGATACTGCTTTCGCAAAGATAAGATCGGGAATCTCGGGAGAGACCGAGCCCTTAAAGCAGTTAGGAATAAACCTTTCCGCAGCGAACCTTCAGGCCTTCGCTTTGTCACAGGGGATAACCAAGAGTTACAGCGCAATGACCCAGCAGGAGCAGGCACTGCTCCGATACAACTATCTGCTTAATGTAACAGCTGATGCCCAGGGAGATTTTGCAAGAACATCTGATTCGTGGGCAAACCAGACGAGGATCCTGCAGCTCCGGTTTGAGTCGATCAAGGCAACGATTGGGCAGGGCCTTATAAATGTACTTACTCCGGTAATCAAAGTAATCAATATGCTTGTTGCCAAATTACAGGTAGCAGCGGATGCATTTAAGAGATTTACAGAGATTATAACCGGAAAGAAAAGCGAGTCCGCAAGTTCTTCAGTCGGCGGAATTGCTGCAGACCTTTCAAGCGCAGAAAGCAACGCCGATGCCCTCACAGGCGCAACCACGGCAGCAGGCAAAGCCGCTAAGAAAGCTGAAGAGGCATATCACGGTTTAGGAAAGTTTGATGAGCTCAATTCGCTTTCGAAAGCAGCTGATGATACCGATACATCTGGAGCCGGCGGCGGAGCAGGAGCAGGTGGTGCAGGAGATCTCGCGGGAGCTATATCAGATAGCGCAGAAGAGGCAAACGCACAGCTCCATCCCGCCCTGCAGATGCTCATCGATAAGCTCAAGGAACTGAAAGAACTGTTCACAAACGGATTCAAATCAGGATTTGGTGATATATCATTCAATCCCCTCCTGAATTCGATATCAAGCATTCAGAAGAGTGTTATGGGTATTTGGATGGATCCGGAGGTGCTTTCTGCGGCAAACACCTGCATGGACAGATGGACATATTCTTTAGGACAGACTGTCGGAGCGGTTGCTTCAGTAGGAACAACAATAGCCACCAATCTGGTAGGAGGAGTATCCAAGTACCTTGAGCAGAATGCACCAAGAGTACAGGAATATACCCTTGCGATGTTTGACATCTCCGGAGATATGGCCGAGATAGGCGGCAATACCGCGCAGGCAGCAGCAAATATCTTTTCGGTGTTCGGAGGAGAAAACGGGCAGCAGGTAACAGCTAATCTTATAGGAATATTTGCTGATGCATTCATGGGAATATCTGAGCTAACGGGCAAATTTACCGTAGACACTTCAGATGCCCTCACAAAGCCCTTTATAGACAATCAGGGAGAATTCAAGACAGCCTTAGACGGAATACTTGAAACGGTTTCTACTATTACAGGATCCATCAAGGATGTTGTGGATGGTTTTGTGGACGATGTGAATAAGGTTTACGACGAACACTTTGCGCCGCTGTTCAAATCCATAGGAGAGGGATTATCGGATTCAACCGGGAAATTCCTTGAGTTTTGGAATTCAAAGGTAAAACCTTTCCTCGATAAAATCGGAAAAGACTTTAAGAAGCTGTCAGATGAACATGTATCACCCATGCTCAAGAAGGTAGTTGAATTCTTCGGAGCCGTGGGAGATGCAATATCTGTATTCTGGACAAATATTTTAAAGCCCGCCATAGACTGGATCATAGCGAATGTGCTTCCTGTACTGCTCCCCATTTTGCAGGCCGTATGGAATACCGTAAAACGAATTTTCGGCTTTATCTGCGACATGATCGGAGGCGTATTCCGAACCCTTAAAGGACTTATCAATTTTATAATCGGAGTTTTCACCGGCGACTGGGAAAAAGCCTGGGGAGGAATAAAAGACATATTCGGCGGAATATGGGATACCATATATGCATTTTTAGGCACAATCTGGGCCAGCATACTGGGATTATTTGAAACCACCCTTGCAACCCTGAAAGCCACTTTTTCGATTGCATGGAGCGCAATAAAAGATATTGTTCTCGGAATATGGGATAAGATCAAAACCGGCATAAGTAACGCGATAAATTATGTAAGCACATGCATCAGCGTAACTTTGAATGTAATAAAAGCCGTTTTTTCAGCGATCTGGAATGCCATAAGTACAGCTGTTTCAACTGTATGGAATGCAATAAAACTGACTATCAGTACAACCATAAATACCATATCAAGTATAATCAGCACCGTATTAGGCACCATAAAAGATACATTCACGAACATCTGGAACAATATCAGCACCGGAATAAGTACTGTTTGGGGAAATATCAAGTCCACAATAAGTACCAAGATCGACGAAGTATCCACGAAGGTGAGCACCGTATTAGGCACCATAAAAGATACATTCACGAACATCTGGAGCGGCATAACCACGACCGTTTCCACCGCCATCGGAAATGTCAAAAAAACCTTATCCGATACACTTACGAAAATCAGTGAAAAGTGGAGCGAAATATGGGAAGGCATGGAGACTGCCGTAACGGATGTCTTCACGAATATGTGGAATGCCATAAAAGGAACCATTAATTCCATAATTGGTGGCGTAGAGAGCATGGCAAACGGAATAATCAACGGAATCAATGCAGCGATCAACGCTCTCAACAATCTGAGCTTTACTGTTCCCGACTGGGTACCGGAAATAGGCGGCAAAACCATCGGCTTCAACATTCCCACACTTAGCGGTATCTCCATTCCAAGACTCGCGAAAGGTGGCATTGTGGATGGTGCTACGCCACTTATTGCAGGCGAAGCAGGAAAAGAGGCTATTGTACCCCTTGAGAATAATACCGGATGGATTGAGAAGATTGCATCTCGCCTCGGGGAGATTATTTCCGTGAACATTCAGGGCATTCTTTCAGACATGGAAGGCAGCAATGAGTATCAGACAATTAATACAGTGGTAAAACTTGACAGTAAAACACTGGTTGAACAGACAGACAAATTCAGAAGGAGAAAAGGCTATCAGATGGCCGATGCATAGGAGGGTGAAAGATGGCATCAAAGTACACAGGAATTTTGGTGGTGAACGGAGTAACCCTCCCGGATCCTTCCGAGATGAAGCAGTCGGATTACGATATCTCAGATGGTGAAAGAAACGCGAATGGCAAAATGGTAACGCAGCTCATCAGGGAAGACATACATAAGGTTGAGTGTAAATGGAATATACTCCGCCCGGACGATTATATGGTTATCAGAACGGCCATAAAAAAGAAGTTCGGGCTTTCAGTAAATTATTTCATAGCCGATCAGAATGTAGGAGGCTCCCTTGAAATGTATGTCGGGGACCGCACCACGCCGATTTATACCTACGAGAACGGAGTACCGGTATACAAGGACTTTTCCTTAAATTTTATCGAAATGTAAAGGCGGTGAATGTATGCAATATGTAAGTAAAGAATACAAAGCCGCAATGAAGCAGTCGGCGAGAAATAAGTCGTACATGAAGATTAGTTTGGGCCTCATAAACCAGGAGGCCCAGGCATCCGCGAAGATTCAGGAAGGATCATTTACTTACTTTACCAATACGCAGACTCCGTTAAGCCAGGATGAAAAAGTAAGCAAAGTGTATGCAACGCTTGAACAGGACTTTTCCAAAGTCAACAGCGCCATGTACTTCCTCCCGAGGTCCGGAAGCGGGATGAAATACTATAACGCCGGGCTTGTGACAGAGAGTACTTGCACGGATGAAGTAAAGCCGGAGATCCTAATTCGCTTCAATTCGCCGGATCCATTAGACATTAAAGGCGTAACACTTGAATTCGGGGAATCCTATCCGAGTGAGCTTGAAATTATCACAGATGAAGGAACCCATACATATCTGAACAATGTAAGCCTTTTTAAAACAGAGGATACATTTGATAATACAACCTTTATGAGGATCCGCGCGCTGGAAATGAATAAAGGCATCGACCGCTTAAGAATCAACAGTATTATATTCGGAATCGGAATAACTCTTGAAAACGATAAGATTATATCTGCAGAGTACAGAAGCTCGATGTCTCCAATATCTGAGGGGCTTCCGAGCATAGACTTTTCCGTTACGGTCGAAAATATGGACCGTTATTACAATGTAGACAACGAAGATTCAGCCATAAACTACATGGAAACCGGGCAGCAGATGAGCCTATATTATGGATACACATTGAACGACGGGACCATTGAATGGGTTAAAGGCGGAACATTGTTCATGAAGGAGTGGAGTGCTGACGACAGAACGGCAAAGTTCGGAGCGGTAGATACCTTCGAGTACATGCAAGACGAGTACAAAAGAGGCAAATACCGTCCGGAGGGCATTTCACTTTACGATCTCGCAGCTGATGTATTTGAAGATGCGGGAATATCCCCGGATTTCTACTGGATAGATCCATATCTTGAAAGAATAACAGTCTACAACCCTTTGCCTTCCGTGAACCATAAAGAATGTTTACAGCTGATAGCAAATGCCGGAAGAAGCGTGCTCATGCAGGACAGAGACGGGATCATAACCATAAAATCCTCATTTGAGCCCGATAAAGCGGTATCAGCAAATCAGGTGGCAGAATATGGATCCGTGGATGGACTGCTCGACGGAGAAGACTACTCAGAATATGCTGCATACGAGCAGGATTATTCCAGAGTGACCGGGCAGCAGTATTTTATGCCACGAGGCGAAGAACCTTTTCTTGATGTAGGATATGTGAGCGAATCAATAAGTGATAGTGAGGGCTTATTCGATGAGAACCCGATTATAACGATCACAATGGAAAGCGCTTATACATTTTATAATCTGACCCTTGAGTTTGGTACGATTCAGCCGGTTGAATTTATCATAACGACTTACAACAATGGAAGAAGGCTGAAAAGATTTGCGTCCAGGGGCATCGAGGAAACAACGGTAGTTTACTACAGCTTTATCGATACTGATGAGATAACCATTGAGTTTACCAAAGCGAAGCCGAACGATCGCCTGCATCTGAAGAGAATCGTATTCGGAGAAACCACGGATTATAAGATCACATACGACGATCTCACCGCTACCCCAAAAGGAACGAAGCTTGAAAAAATCAAAGAATTAAGAGTAGTCAGAACAATATATGCAAACGGAACCGAGCAGAAAGATCTTACATCCGAAGAAATCACCTTGGCAGCAGGCGTGCAGGCCGTATATGAGTTTGATTTCGGGCAGGCAGTATATAATCTTTCGGCTATCACTTCCATAGATGATACGGTGGTGAACTATGGCGCTCAGATAATAGACAGCTCATCTTACTGGTGCAAGGTTAAAATAACAAATCCACCCCAGCAAGACACAAGCGTGATTCTGACTGTTAAAGGATATGAATACAATATCAGCAATGCGCAGGAGACAATAAGCCTAAACAACACAGGAACAATAATGAGCTGGAACAATCCGCTTATAAGTTCAGTGGAAGATGCACAGAACCTTGTTGAATGGATCGGGGAGTATCTGCGCGGTGGAAACAAATACGAATTAACATACCGCGGTGATCCAATCCTTGATTACAACGATATTGTATTTCTTGAAAGTATGTATGTGGACGATCTCATGGTAAGGCTCGAAGAGGTTGGATTGAACTTCTCCGGATCGCTTAAGGGTACTTTAGTTGCAAGGAGGAAAATCTGATGGAGTGGCTAACACCTAAAACAGACTGGGCAGCTCATACAAGCGAGAGCGGCCTGTACACCGGGGATTATTTCAATGTAGAGGATTATAACCGAATAAAGAATAATATTGAGTTTTTGGCCGATGTCGCAAAGAATTATTGGCCGATATTCATAAGAACGCTTCCGGATAAGACTTATGAGGAATATCCCTACGCAGACGAGATAAACCAGATAGCAGACAATCTGGATTCGATCAACGAATATATTCACTGCGAGATAGGCACCAAGACAGAATATACTGCCAATGGTGCCTTTATCGGATATGAAGATCTGAACAGAATAGAGAGAGGATGTCTCGCAATCTATGAAGCATTGCAGGGGCTTTATACAAGGCCGCCCCGCTTGCCTTTCAGGATAGGCGCACAGTACTGGCCTCATAAAGTTCCAAAGCTTCCAAGAGCAGATAAAACGCATCTGCCATTTAACCTTAACACAAGGTTGGGAACTGCATATCATCCTTTCAAAAACCCTGTTCAGGAGAAAGTAATAACAGAGGGAAGGAGGCTACCATTCAGGATGGGATCGGATTATTTCCCGTTTAAACAGTAACCAAAATAACCAAGGAGGAAAAGAAAAATGTCAGTATTAAAAACAGACTACAAAGATGATGTGATCAACGAATCACTTGCTTCGGACAGAAAATTCGGAGAAGTTGATAACGGAGATGGCACGAAGAGCTACAATGATGTAACGCCCTACAGCCAGGAAGGCGATGAATATGGTGCGCAGCAGATCAATTTCGAGAACAAGCATACAAATTATGCGATTGAGGCAGCAGACCGCACCTATGCAGGCGTAGATCTGACAGAGGAATTTGCAGAAGAAATCGCAGATTTCGAGAATGCATGGAGATGGATCAAGGCAAGGATCGCAGCTCACAATCTCGATGGTATCCATGTAGGAGACTACATTCCTTTC
>JAEEGL016890429.1_pt1 | contig 11386 bp, 6 predicted proteins | sample 9134231 | NCBI WGS metagenome assembly JAEEGL01 (sample SAMN16246548, study PRJNA631951) | gut metagenome | biome: gut microbiome; feature: rumen; material: fiber-attached | host: Bos | place: Iran: Karaj | collected 2018-10
GAAGGACAACGAGCTGAGTGAACTCAGATCGCAAGTCGCCATGCTGCAGCAGCGGGAAACGGCAAGCCGTCAGGAAGAACAATTGCGGTACTCGGAAAAGATTGCCGAAAAGGAAAGCGTCATCCAAAAACTGCAGTCCGACATCGTCATGGGCAAGCAGGAAATCACTGTGGCCCGTCTGGAAGAGCAAAACAAAGCCAAAGAACTGCTGCAGCAAAAGGACAACGAGATATTCATGCTCAACCAAAAGGTCGTCAATGAGACCAACAATGCCAAAGAACGGGAGCAGTCGCTCAAAGACAACTACAACTTGCAACTCAAACAGGCGCAGGATCTGGTGGATTACTACAAAGACATGAAGGTACGCATGACCACCAAAATGGTGGGAGAGACCCTCGAGCAGCATTGCAGCACGCTCTTTGAAACCACCATCCGTTCCATCCTCCCGAATGCCTATTTCGACAAGGACAACGATGCCTCGGAAGGCAGCAAGGGCGATTTCATCTTCCGCGACTACGCCGACGGATTCGAGTATGTCTCCATTATGTTCGAGATGAAGAACCAGAACGAGACCACTGCCTCCAAACATAAAAATGTCGATTTCCTCAAAAAGCTGGATGCCGACCGCAAGGCCAAAAACTGCGAATACGCAGTCCTCGTTTCTCTTCTCGAAACGGACAACGAAATCTACAACAACGGTATCGTCGATATGTCGCAACACTACCCCAAGATGTATGTCATCCGTCCGCAGTTCTTCATCCCGATGATCACCCTGTTGGTCCAGACGTCACGCAAAAGCCTCGAATACCAGCAAAAACTGAAACTGGCACAGCAGCAGAGTGTCGACGTGACCAATTTTGAACGCGACTTGGAGGACTTCAAGGACCGTTTCTCCAAGAACTACCGCCTGGCTAGCGAGAAATTCCGCACCGCTATCGAGGAAATAGACAAGTCAATCGACCACCTCCAGAAAATCAAAGCCAACCTGCTGGGTTCGGAAAACAACTTGCGGCTGGCCAATGACAAGGCGGAGAATCTCACCATCAAGAAACTCACCTCCAAGAATCCGACCATGAAAGCCAAATTCGACGAGGCGCGTCAAGATAATCTAGACAATCAGGAAGAGTAGAATCGCGCTACAACATCTGCAGTTGCTGTTTCAGTTCGTCGGTCAACAACGACATAAACAGTCCTTCGACTGCATACCTCCCAACCGACAGGTCGACACCAAAGATGCCCCAGAAAAGGCGCTTCTTTTCGTTTTTCACAGTAATGCTTTCGGTACCGCCACCCACACCGGGGTCAATCCATGGTGTTTTGTGTATCTTTTGTTTCGCCAGCACAGTAATGAAGTTTTTGTATTGTGTGGGCGTAATGGGGAGGGTCTCGTCAACGGTTTTGTTGCGTCCGTAGCAGGTGTAGACGGTGACATGGACACTGTCCTTGGTCACGGCGATGGTGTATTGGTATTGGTGGATGTCAAGCACACTTCCGTTGTCGGCGTAATAGGTGATGACTGTCGCCTTCTTCAGTTTGCCCTTCGTCAGTTTGGAGCGGTGGAAGGTCTCGTCCTCCGACGATACATCTCCAATGTGGCGGCCGCCATGCTGGCAGTACCCCGCAAGGGTGCAGGCGAAAAGCAATAGGGTGACAATAAGTCTTCTTCCCATAACCATCTTTCTTAAACGTCAAACCTTTACTTAATCAACTGGATAAAACCGACTTTTCCTCCGGTTTCGACGTTGGCAAGACCGTTGTTGAATGGGGTGGCAGCGTCAAACACTGCCGGAATGACAAACTTCCCTGTTTTGTCGATATAGCCCCATTTCCCGTTGGTTTTGACTGCCGCCAACCCTTCGGAGAATGGCAGCGAATACTCAAATTGGGCAGGGATTCCAGAAAGTCCTTCGCTGTTGTGGAATCCGAAATTGCCCTCTTCATCAGTGAATTCGACGAACCCTTCGCTGAAGTTTCCGCTGTAATTATGCGTCGAGAGAAAGAGCAGTTCTCCCTTCGTGTTGATGTATCCGTTGGTCATATTTATACGGACCAAGGCGATGCCTTCATGAAAACAATCGGCAAAGTCATATTCGTTGGAGGGCCCGATGACATAATTGCCCTGCGGGTTGATATAGCCCCATTGCCCGTTGAGTGCAACAGGGGCCATTCCTTCGCGAAACGAATTGGCTTTGTCGTACTTGGCAGGGATGACTAATTTGCCTGTCGTATTGATGAATCCGTATTTGCCGTTGGTCTTGACCAAGGCCATGCCTTCGGAAAAGGACTCGGCCTCGTCATATTTTGCAGGGACAACCAGTTCACCCCTAGAATTGACGTAGCCGTATTTGCCGTTTGTCTGTACTTTGGCCAATCCGTTCGAAAAGGATTCCACAGCGTCGTATTTTGCAGGAATGACCAGCTTTCCGCTTTTGTCGATGAAACCATATTTGCCATTCACCCTCACAGAGGCCAGCCCTTCGGAAAATATCCAGGCATCATCATATTTTGCTGGTATCACAAAATTACCGGAACGGTCGATAAAACCGGATTTCCCGTTTTCTTGAACGAGTGCCAGTCCTTCGGAGAATTGTGTGGCCAGTTCGAATTTTGCCGGAATAAGGAAACTGTAGGCGGTTTTTTGTCCATACACTGTCGTTCCCAGGACAAGGAATAGCATCGACAGTATCGTCAGGCTTCTTGTATTCATGATTTCTGGGGTTTAATAGGTTAGCTGCTGTATGTAAAACGGTTTGTCTGTCAAAATATTGTGTGCTATAATTTTTGGCATGCGTTTTTGACGCTTTCGTCCGACTGCTTCCATGTGGAGATTCCAAGGTATTGGCACAGCCATTCTTTTGTGGCGTTGATAAATACCAGGGCACCTGATTCATGGGCGGGGAGTCCGTAATAACTGCCGAAATTGTCCATGATGACATCAAGGTCTGTCACTCCATGCTGCTGTAGGAAAGCTATCAGATTGACGGTATTCTCTACCGGTACGGCACCGTCCTCTGTATGGTGGACCAGCATTAGGCTTTCGTCTCCTCGGGGCGTCCACCCCTTGCACAGATTGTCGCGCTCCAGGGCTTCCATCATCATCCGGGAATACTGGCTGCTGGTGTCGAGCATCGTCGGCGAAATGTAGTTGTTCATGTCGTAACTCCCCACCAATTCATCGATTTCGATGCGGGTGTAATTCTTGCTGAGCACCCATTCGTCGATATGGCTCAACAGGGGTTCGATGAACATGCTCTCTCTGGGGATGCCTAGCTGCATGAAATGATTGTAGGCAAGCATAACACTGACGACAGTGCTGGGCATGGCGGATTGTTCAATGGCGACAAAGCGGCGGTAGGTGGCTCCAAGGTCGTAGGACCCGGCGCCGGCAAAGGTGCGGGTGATATGGATGTCGGGATATCGTTCATCGACCAGTCGCATCACGGCTATGGCGGTTTGCCCTCCTTGCGAATAACCGACATTGAAGAGGTTGTCTTTCCATTTGTATCCCATGTTCGACAGCAGTTTGCGCCCTTCAATGAGTGCATCGACAGCGGCTTGGGCATTGGTGCTGCTGATGCAGTAGGCCTGGGGCTGGTCGACGGTGACGCCAAATCCGTAGTAGTCGGGCGAGATGGCGATCAGTCCGCTGCCTACCACCAAGGCTTGTTCACTCAGATTTCCTGCCGAAGGACACTGGTCGGCCCGGTAGATGGTGAAATGGTTGTAAAGCAACAACCCTTCTGCGCTGTCACCCGGATTCAGCTGGTCGCTCATGGTGATGGTGCCCGACAGGGTGACAGGCTCGCCCCACGGGTCGGTGGAGGTGTAGGTGAAGTGGTACGCCTTCATGTGGCTGTCGTTGAATGTCTCGGTGCTCGTAATCTGTGCCGTCGTCGGCTGCTGTTCGTTTTCATTGTCGACAGGCTCGTTCTTGGTGCAGGAAACCGTCAGCAGGGCAATCAAAACTGCAACCCATGTAAAAATGCAAGAAAATTTGGAAAACAATGATTTGTCCATTTTAATTACTTCCAATTGAACTCCCTCAAAGCTGATTTCTAAATTCAAAAAAAGGAGCCCTTATTTTCAAGAGCTCCTTTTCTCTATAATTCTCAAGTGGGGCAAATTATTTACGTTTGCCTTTCTTGTTGTTATTGTTGTTGGCATTGTTGTCCTGGATGCCGAGTTTGGCCTTGATGGCAGGGGGCAGGCCGTCTTTGTGAACCAGGATGTTCATGGTTTTGTAGCGGACGAAGGCTTTCGAAGCATAGAACATGCCATGATAGTCGCCGTAGTCGCCCCAGCTGTTCTTCACCATGTAGTATTCGTTGCCCATCTGGTCGGTGGCTTTGCCGTAAATCAGCATGCCGTGGTCGTCGGTGGTCTCCCAGTTGTCGTAAGCATCCTGACGCTCAGCCTGGGTAACCCAACGCTGCGGGGTGGGGTGGTTGGCGGCTTCGTCCTCAATATCTTTGGCGCTCATGCCGCTCCATTTGGCCTGGTCGCTGCCGATGCTGCTCTTGGTCTCGGTGGCAGGAAGCACGCAGAAGCCCTTGCGGACACCCATGCGGAATCCTTTCTCGCTCACGTCGCTGCCCCAAGCGATGGGATAGCCGTTATCGATGGCATAGTCGAAGATCTCCATCATCTCGTCCAGCGGCACGTTGTAGCTCTGACCCCAACGCCAGTTGTCCTGGATTTCAAGAACGAATTTTTCGTAGAAGGGATGGTGGGTGTAGCTGGTGATGCTCACATAGTCGTCAGGATTCAGACCGGTGCTCTCGTAGAACGACATGGGGGTGTATTTCTTGCCGTTGTAGGTGAACTCCTTGGGGCAGGTGCCCAGATAGATGTCGTGAACCGACTGGAGAGCCTTCAGGCAGAGCAACTCACCGTCGCTGCCGCGCTGCAGTTTGCCGAGCTTGCCTTTGGCGATGGCCTCGACCATCACGTCGGTCAGTGCACTGAGCTCGCTGTGGTCGCTGAGGGTGTCACCGTAAGCGGCACCGGGACGCATCTCGCTCTCGGGCACGAGACCGAAATGGCTCATACCGTAAATCACATCGTAGAAGCTGCCGCCCTGGCTGAAGCTGACATCACCGTGGGTACGGATGGCTGCCATGGCACGGTCGCGGTAGGTGTTGCTGACAATGTACATCTCGCTGAAATCGTACTCGCCTTTGTTCATGCGGAGCAACTCGGCTTCGAGGAAGGCCAGACCACTGTAGCACCAGCACGTACCGGCTTTGTTCTGATTCTTGACTGAGGTGACGGGCAGTTCCTTGGTGATGGAGAACTTGTAACCCTCGTCATCTTTGTTATCGTTTCCCTTTTGGGCAAAAACGGTGGCGCTGATAGCGATAGCGCCTAAAATAGCAAAAAGTTTTTTCATTGGATTATAATTAATTATATTATTTTGTCTGCATATATTGCGATGCAAATATACGAACATTTCCCGATGTGTTGAAATTTTTTTTTCGAATGAAGAAAATCTTTTTTGTGAGTTATTCTTTTTTTTATGTATTTTTGCAAATTATTAAACACCCGAGTTATTATGAAAAAACGCTTGTTAATTGCTATCTTTTTTTTAATGTCAGTGGCTTCTTCGGCTATCGGTCAGACGTTGGCTGACTATCAGTTCAGTACTGGCAACGACGCCTCAAGGTGGTACACCGTCACCGATACGACGAACCTCTTGGTTTTGGGTTCGACGCGGTATTATGTGCATTCAAACTTGGAGGACATCGGTTTTTTGTTCCCGTTTGCCGACACGGCGTACTCGCAGTTTTCGGTGACGCATGATGGCAATCTGCGTCTGGGTAGCGCACTGGCCATCTCTGCCTCTGGCAACCAGGGCTCTCCTTTCCATCCGACACGGGCCAGTCAGAACAACCCGAAAATCAACTTCATGGGCTGTGCAGGCTATACATCGGACAGTGTCTATGTACGCAAACAGTTGTTTGGTGTGGCGCCACAGCGGGTGCTCGTGGTCGAATTCGCTACTTCAACCTATACGTCTTCTTCTCGCCATTCTTTGCTGCGCTGGCAGGTGCAGTTAAGTGAAAACGGCGATATTCAGATTGCATACCCGTCCCACAATCCTCCCATTCTTCCGTCATGCAGCCATCAACAGGGGTTGTGTGTCGATGCTTCCGATGTCTGGATTGTCGACCAGAACCATGTGGCTACACACTATACAGCGGGTTGCTCCACTTCGATTCCCTTGGGCCATTGGCCGGACACCAACCGTTACTATCGTTTCGAGTTTCCTGCCAATGTTTGCATTTCTCCCTCGGGATTTGTGGCTGCTGCTTTGCAAAACGACGGCGTGTCGTTGCAGTGGCGTAACAACAGCAATGTGTCGTCGTGGGTGGTGGAATACGCCACTTCGTCCATCTCGCCCGGAACGGGTGCAGGCGTTCAAATACTGGTGAACGACACGTTTGCAGTTGTCGACAACTTGCTTCCCAATACGCAATACCATCTTTATGTCCGGGCGATCTGCGATGCCGGCGATACAAGCAATGCTGCCTATGTCAGTGTGATCACGCCGCAGCACAACCCGGTGAACGACTACCCGTATCTGTGCGATTTCGAGGATCCGGACGAAAGGGCTGATTGGGTGCCTCTCGTGGGAAACATGGATGACCGTTGGTGGATCGGAACGGCAGCCAACAATACGTCGCAAGGGCAATACTCGCTCTATATCTCTCAGGACAGCGGCGCCACCAATACGAGCAGCGACACTTGGTACGGTGCCTATGTGTATCGCGATTTCAACCTCCAGGCGGGCGATTACATGTTCTCGTTCGATTGGCGCGCCGTGGGTGAATGGTACACTTCGTCTAACGGCTCAGTGACATACTACCACTTCCTCAGGGCGTTCCTGGTTCCGTACGATGTCACGTTCCTTTCCCGCACGCCTCCCAGTTTTCCGCACGCGGACGCTCATGGCAATGCAACACCTACCAATTGGATCGACCTCAATCCATCGACACATGCCTTTGTCGGTCACAGCTCATGGACGTTGTTCAACAGTGTCGTGACGGTTCCTGTATCAGGGTGTTATCATCTTGTGTTTTATTGGGAAACAGATGGATACGAGGCGACTCCGGATGTGCCTGCCGCTATCGACAATATTTCTGTGGAATCTCTGCAGTGCCCTCAGCCTACGCAGATAACGGCGGTGGAAGAAGAACATCAGATTGCATTGAGCTGGCATCGGGGCGGAAACGAGTCTCTGTGGCGTGTATGCTATGGGAATGTGGAGGATTACACCACCGACACCTCATACCTGGCCTCTAACCTTGCAATCAATACGCTCTACACATTCGCTGTCTCTGCCGTCTGTGGACCTGGCGACACTAGCTTTGCCACAGTCGCTAGTTTCCGCACTTTGGCGGGGGCTCCGGATGCGGAATTTCCGTATCTGTGCGATTTCGAAGATTCTGCGTCGCGCCAGTCGTGGGTCTTGCTGGGCGATAATCAAATCAACCAATGGGCGGTGGGCAACGCTGTCAACAACACTGCCGGCGGACAATACGCGCTCTACATCTCTCAGGACGGCGGTGTGACCAACTCTTACAGCGGCAACTCCGAGGCCCTGAGCTATGCTTCCCGTGCCTTTACGTTTACTCCCGACAACTATGTCTGCTCCTTTGATTGGAAATGTTTGGGCGATAACGATTTCCATTTTATGAGGGCGTTTATTGTGCCGGAAAGCGATGTTCCGGCTGCCGGTTCGTTCCCCGTGACGAACAACACGCATGTCGCAGTGCCGAATGGATGGATCGACCTTAACCCTGATGCTCATTATTTGAGCGGAAACAGCAACTGGACTACTGTAAACCAGGATTTTGCTATTACGGACAGCGGCACCTATGTGTTGCTTCTGATGTGGCAGAACGATGTCTATACCCCGAACAATCCTCCTGCCGCTGTCGACAATGTCTTTATCGGCCGACTTTCGTGTCTGGCTCCCGAACAACTGGTGGCAACGGACATCACCACAACAAGCGTTTCGCTGGCATGGAACGACCCGGGCGGCGAGCAGGCTTGGTGGATTCGTTACGGAGACTCATCGCAGGTGGTGTACACCACTGGTTATACCGCTTCCAACCTTCAACCCAACACGGAATATACGTTCCTCGTCTCTACACTCTGTGACAATGGCGATACGAGTCTGACAGCGTCGCTCACCTTGCGTACGGCGTGCATGCCGGTGTCGGTGCTGCCGTTTTCCTGCGATTTCGAAAATCTGGCTGCCGGCTTGGGCAGCAGTGAGGAATTCATCCCCTGCTGGTCGCGTATCCGCAACTATAGCACCTGCTCGCCTTATGTCAGCGAAGCCGCGGGCAACAAATACCTCTTCTGGAGCCTCACTGCGGGAATGTTGGACCGGGTGTTCATTGTGCTCCCTGAATTTGACTACACACTCGAAATGGCGTATACCGAACTTCGGTTTAAAGCGAAAAAATACGATCCTCTCGGATTCTCCGAGGATCCGGTCTTCGTTGTCGGCACCATGAGCGACCCGCAGGATGCGGCTACGTTTTTCGCCATCGACACTATCGTGGTCTCCAACGACTTGGATTTCGTCCAGTACAATGTGTCCCTGTTGCCGGGCGGTGGTGCAGAACCTTATGTGGCGATTCAGTCGTTCGTGACGGGTTCGAATTTTGCCTCTTCATACTGTATCATGGATGATATTGAGTTGGTGGAACTGGAAAACTATTGCCGCAAGCCTTTGAGCATCACCCTGGAACCGGGTGTCGACACCGTCGCAGTCAGCTGGACTCCAGCAGGGAGCGAAAGTGCATGGGCGCTTCGCTATGCGGGAACGGAAGTGGTTGTTTCGCAACCGTACTATGTAGTTCGGGATCTGGAACCCAACACAGAGTATTTCTTCTCTGTCGCTGCGGTCTGTGGTGAAGGGGATACCAGTCTGTTTACCAGCGGCCGCTGCCGTACATTAATGGAGTCTGACGAATGCCCGCCAGTGTCGGATGTGGCTGTCTCGGTCGACGATAATATCGATTTGTCTACTCATACGTATGGCGCCTCGGTCAGCTGGTCGGGCATCGCCCCAGGCTACGAAATCTATTATCGTCACTTGGGAGACGGAGAACCGTTGATGGGGGTTGTCGGGGAGACAACGGCCTATAGGCTCAGCGGCCTCTATCCGGGTTCAACTTACGAACTGGCGATTCGTTCGCTCTGCGGCGGAGGAAACAACAGCGAATGGTCTGACACCCTGCTGTTCGATACGCCCATCTGGGAATCAATTGATGGGGCATCCGACGGAAGGTCTGTAGCCTTGTCGCCCAATCCTTCGTCGGGCAATACCATCTTGTCCTTGACGGAACTCTCGGGATCCTTCACTGTCAATGTTGTCACTGTCACGGGCCGCACAATCATGACACGCACAATCGCCAGCGACGGGACCTCGCAATTCGCGCTGCCGATTACAGGACTCGAAGCGGGTGTCTATTTCGTTCAGGTCGTCGGCAACGGTGTGAACGAGGTCCGCAAACTGATAGTCTCCCGATAACCGGTCTCGGAGTCGAAATACAGAAAAAAACGATCTTAACAACGGATCTATTAATACAATATATCTATAAAACTATACTAAAAATGAAGAAATTGTTTTTTGCATTATTTGTCTCGTTGACAATGGCTTCCTGGTGCCAGGATTATGTTATTACAAAGAACAGCGTCGGACCGATTACGCTTGGAATGCATATTTCTGAAATTCCCAAATCGGTTCCGGGTCTGTACGATTATGTGAAACCCAATGAGTACAATTCAGAACTGTTGGAGTTCTACAAGAATGGAGAAGAAATCATGAATGGGTGGTTCTTCGAACAAGATCAGATGAATTTTTCTGGCGATCTTCGGCTGGGCAGTATCGACATCGTAGGTCCCTGTGCGGCAAAAGTTGATGTGGGTGGCAAGATGTACGGTGTGAAGGATAATGTCAAGTCTCTCATTGACAACAAGACGATGAAAAGAAACAATCCCCAAATCATAACCTACTATGTCTATAACGGTATCTTTTTCTGCACGGATCCTAGCAATGATCCTTCTGCCAAACCGAACAATACGAATGTGATTCATCGCATCAGAATAGAAGATAAACAATATGTTATTGAATTTGAACCTTGAAAAGGACTCGTTTCCGGTATGCAAAAAAAAACGATGCGAATATTCGCATCGTTTTTTCTTTTCTCTTTATAGAGGCTGATTGCTATTCCTCCGGTGCAAACATCGGATCCCAGGCGGGAAGCAGGATGGGTTTCTGGCTCAAGAGGGCACGGATGTTGGCGGGGATGTATTTCTCTTCCAACACCACGCGGAACATATACTCGTTGAACCATTCGTTGCTCATAATCAGGTTGCCTTGGTAGCCGTAGTTGGGGCCCCAGCTGTTCTCGACCATCCATTTCAACGGCTTGCCGTTCTTGTCGAGGTCGACGGCGCAGAGAGTCATGGCGTGGCTGCTGCCGCTGGCGAAAGTGCTGACTCTCTGTTTTTTGTCCATGCCAAAGGTGGTACCCATCAGCGACGCATAGTCGTAGTTGTTGGGGTCCATGTAGCCCTTGTCGCGGTCGAGGAACTTTCCTACGTCGCAGCTGAAATACATCATCGTGCTGTCCTTGATGCTGGCGATGCACATGGGGGCTATCTCGCTCATGGGCAGGTTGATATATTTCCAGTTTTGTCCGTCGTACACATGACGGTCGTATTGGATCTCATATACTTTGTAATATTCGCGGGTGGGGTCGTTCATCACCATGTAGTATTTCGAAAAGTCGGTCTTGGCGTATTTCTCGTAGAACGACATGGGGGTGTAGGTCTCGGTACTCACCACTTCGCCTTTGGCGTTACGCTCGGTCCAGGTGAACTCCGTCGGAGGCTCGCCCATGGTGAGTGCCAGCATGCGGTAGATGGTGCCGAGCATCTCGGTTTTGCGGGCGTTGAGTTTGGCGGGGGTCATCCCTTTCTGGGCGGCCATCTCACGCAGTTCAAGACCGAACTCGCGCAGTTTGAGCGACAGCAGGTTGCTGATGCTGGAAGTGTTGTTGGTGTTGTAGGTCTCGGGCATCACGTCGCTGGGTACCAAGCCGTATTTTTCCACCAAGTTGGCGATACCGGTGAACTGGCCACCGTCGCCGATGGGGTTCTTGAAGAGCCATTCCACCTCTTGGTCGGTCATCTCTTTCTTGTAGGTGTCGATGATGGCCTGTAGGAAGAGGTTGCTCTTCTCCAGCTGGTCGTAGAAGAAGGTGTAGGCCTGCGAGAACTGGAAGTTGTCGGGCAGGTTGTACTTGCGTATTGCCTTGTTGCGCATGACGTTCATGCCGGTGAACATCCAGCAGCGGCCCGAGGA
>JAEEGL010524080.1_pt1 | contig 11385 bp, 8 predicted proteins | sample 9134231 | NCBI WGS metagenome assembly JAEEGL01 (sample SAMN16246548, study PRJNA631951) | gut metagenome | biome: gut microbiome; feature: rumen; material: fiber-attached | host: Bos | place: Iran: Karaj | collected 2018-10
AAATTATGTCAAATTACGGCAATTCGTTTCCTTCAAAAACATCTTTCTTCCTTACCCGTCCCTTAATTCCTTTCAACCGTACAGGTTGTTTGTTTTTCACTCGCTTATTCGTACCCTTGCCTGTCGCCGAAGGTACTTTCGCTCGGAAGAACAAAAGAAAAATGGTTTTTTCTTTTGTTTTTCACTCGCTTATTCGTACCTTTGCAGCGATAACCAAACAATAGAATAAAAACATGAGAACAACAACCCTATTACTATCACTACTACTGAGTGCCACAACGATGAACGCAGCCAAAGCCAAGAAACCCGTCATAGACCACATAGAACCGGCCTGCTGGTATGCAGGAATGAAGAACCCCAGCCTGCAGCTGATGGTCTACGGCAGGGACATAGCCACCGTGAGCGACGTCAGCACCGACTATCCCGGCGTGCACATCGACAGCGTGGTGAGGCTCGACTCGCCCAACTACCTTTTTATTTATTTAAATGTACGCGAGGCACAGCCCGGCGAGATGAAGCTGTATTTCAAATCGCCCACCTCAAGCCTCAAGCCACAAGCCTATGAGCTGAAGAAGCGGGAGATGGCTGGTGAGGAGCGGCGCGGATTCGACATCAGCGACGTGCTCTACCTGCTCATGCCCGACCGCTTTGCCCAGGGGCTGGACCACTCAAAGCCCATAGCCGGCATGAACGCATACAAGGAAGACCGCACACAGCCCTCGCTGCGCCACGGCGGCGACATGGAGGGCATACGCCAACACTTGGACTACTTCAACGAGCTGGGAGTCACCGCCCTGTGGTTCACACCTGTGTTGGAGAACAACTCGCCCGACAGCGACAACGGCTTTTCAACCTACCACGGCTATGCCTGCACCGACTACTACAAGGTGGACCCGCGATTTGGCACCAATGAGCAGTACCGACAGCTCATAGACGACTGCCACCAGCACGGGCTGAAGGTGGTGATGGACATGATATTCAATCACTGCGGCTTTGAGCATCCCTGGATGAAGGATATGCCCAGCAAGGACTGGCTGAACGGAGCACCCCTGTCGAAGCCTGAGGGAGGCACAAATACTGAAGCCACTGCGGGAACCGAAGACAAGGTCTACCTGCAGACAAGCTATAAGCTCACCCCCGTGCTCGACCCCTATGCAGCTGACGTAGACCTGAAGGAAACCACCGAGGGATGGTTTGTGCCCACGATGCCCGACCTGAACCAGCATAACCCGCACCTGATGCGCTACCTCATACAGAACTCGAAGTGGTGGATAGAGACTGCCGGCATCGACGGCATACGCATGGACACCTATCCCTATGCCTTCCGCGAGCCAATGGCAGAATGGATGCGCGAGCTGAAGGAAGAATATCCCCACTTCAACACCGTGGGCGAGACATGGGTAACAGAACCGGCATACACCGCTGCATGGCAAGCCAACTCCAAGCTCTCAACGCTCAACTCCTATCTACCCTGCGTGATGGATTTCTCGTTCTTCGACAAACTCTCGCAGGCCAAGAACGAAGAGACCGACGGATGGTGGCAGGGACTGAACCGCCTGTACAACTCGTTCTGCTACGACTACCTCTATCCCAACCCGTCGAGTGTGATGGCATTCATCGACAACCACGACACCGACCGATTCCTTGGTGCAGGCCACGACTCGCTCATGCTGAAGCAGGCACTGGCATTGCTGCTCACCGTGAACCGCATACCGCAACTATACTACGGCACGGAGATAATGATGAACGGCACGAAGGAGGTGACCGACGGCAACGTGCGAAAGGACTTCCCCGGAGGATTCCCCGGCGACAGCCGCAATGCCTTTACTCGCGAAGGCCGCACTCAGGCACAGCAGCAAATGTTTGGCTGGCTCAGCCGATTGCTGCACTGGCGGCAGGGCAACAGGACTATCAGTGAGGGAACGATGAAGCAGTTTACACCCTACAACGGCATATACGTCATTGCCCGCGAACTAGAAGACCGTGCGCTCGACATGCCCAACCACCTGGTGAAGAAAACAGTGCTCACCATACTCAACGGCACCACCAAGCCTGCCACCATGCAAGTGGCGCGCTATGCAGAGGTGATAGGCTCTGCCACCCGTGTGAAGGACGTTCTCACCGGCCGCTACTACGACCTGAGCCACGACCTGCAGCTGAAGCCACGCCAGAGTCTGGTGCTGGAGTATTGGTGAGTTGAGATTTGAGAATTGAGATTTGAGAATTGAGTATGGACCACACCAACACACTAAACACGCTGAATGCAGCCATCACTACTTCTTTTCTTCCAGAAGAGAAGCAGGCCGTACTGCTGAAACAGCTAGACAGGATAAGAAAGCGTATTGACGATGACAAAATCTATCTCGGACTGGTGGGAGAGTTCTCCACGGGCAAGTCAACCCTCATCAATTCCCTCATAGGCGAAAACCTCTTCGTAACCAATGCCCTGCAAGGCACCACCACCACCATCACAAAACTGGAATACGGTAGCAGGGCCAACCTGAAAATAGAATACACCACGGGAGAGACACTGCTCTACAGCCGCGACAAAAGAAGCATACTGAAGCGCTACAGGCCCGAGGTGTACAACGGGCTGTCGGTTTTTGCGAAGATGAAGATGCGCCTACTCGACATGCTGCACAAGGGCCGCGCCGACGAATACATGCTGCAAATCTTCGACCAGATAACCACCTCCGACGAGATTTCACAGACCCTCAGCGAGGTCACCGTCTATCACCCCTCGCCCATACTGAGCCACGGCATAGTCATAGTAGACACGCCGGGTACCGACTCGCTCACACCTGCACACGCCGAGACCACACGCCGCGCCATCAACGATATCTGCGACATAGCACTTGTCATAGTGCCGTCTACTCACCCTCTCACACAGACGCTTACTAACTATCTGGAAGACAACCTGGGCGACGTGGCCGACAAATGCCTCTATTTCATCACCAAGATAGAGCTGGTGCGCAGGCCCATTGAGCGCCTGCACCTGCTGAAAGGCGTCAGCCAGAGAATAAGCAGCTACCTGGGCATAGACAGCCCGCAGGTGGTGCCGGCGCCTTCGCTGGTGACGTTAGAGGAGAAGGGCCTTGTGCAGAAGACCGACGCCACCAGCCATCTTACCGCTGAAGAGCGGAGCGAACTCTGCACCAACTTCGAGACCGACATCAGGCACATCATAGAGAAGATACACAGCGAGCGCGACAACACCATCAACGACAAGATACGGCGGCTCAGCGACTCGCTGCGCGATGAGTTGCAGGCCGACATCAATGCCAAAGACGAAGAGCTGAACCGGGAACTGGAAGAAACCCGCATCATGAGGGTGAAGCCGCTGGGCGAATTCATGGAAGAGTTTTATTCCAGTCACGAGGTATACCAATATTCCTACGTAGAGAACTACATCTGCAATGCCATATCTGCCAGCCAGAGCCAGTTCAAGACCTTTGTCTATGAAGAGATTGACGCTTGCCAGACCAAAGACGGCACGCAGTCAACAATGGAGAGCGAAGCGGTGGTGAACAATGGCGGCCAGAGGTTCGACGAATGTTACAGCGCCTTCAAGAACATCCTGGACGAAACCCTCACGTCGTATACCGACAACTTCAACGAGTTCAAGGCATCGTTCACCAAGATGTTCTCTATCGACGCCATCGACTTCACCTACTCCATACTCAACAAGCCCGACTGGCAGCGCCGCTACAAGTTCAGCTACAACAAATGGGGCCTCACCACGTTCCTGCCATTCAGGATGTTCAAGTCGTTGGCATCTGTGAAGCAGCAGATGAAGGACGATGTGGGGCCGAAGATTGACAAGGAATTCCTGAAGATGCAAACCTACTACGTGTCCTGCGCCCAGAAGGCATACAGGGACATAGAGCAACAGATGGACGAAGTGAAGAAGATCTTCATTCGCAAATACGAGAAGATAATAGCCGAGCGGATAAGGCAGAGCGACGAGAAGGAGGCCATGCTGAACAGCCAGCTCTCACAGTTGAGGGCAAACCTAGAGCGAATTAGGAGTTAGGAATGTCCGCTGTAGTCCGCTGCTTTAGCTGAGGATAGACAGGACGCTGTTCTTGTATTTCTCCAACTGTCCGACGTAGTCGGCGATGGCTTTCTCGTGGTTGGCGCTATTCAGGTTTTTGCGCAGAGTGTTCACGGCAGGATAGAGCAACAAGGCGGGGAGGACAGCCGAGGCAGCCTGCACCAGCTTGCCTGCCCCGCAGAGCATGCTGACACCCCATCCAGCTAAACCGCCTGCCACGGGTATGGCATAGTTATAGTAGAGAGGCAGTTCGCCCTTAGTCTCTACGGCAGTGAACTTCATGTCATTGAGCAGCACCTCGCTCACCAGCGTGCCTTTCTGCGGGTCGGTCTCGTTCAGTTTTTTCAGCCACCGGCCGTTCAGCTCATACTCTGATGCCCACGAGCCTGCTGCGTCAGCCAGAATGAGGCTGGCCAGCGAGGGAGAGAGCGTCTGCTTGTTGGCGGCGTTGATTAACTTACCCTTGACAAGGACGAGGAAGTTAGTCCATAGGGACTCGAATTTCTCTTTTTCAGTAGTATCCATAATCTTCTATATTTTAATAATTCAATCTTTTAATTTTTCAATTTTTTAATAATATTGTTAATGGACTGTTGTCGGTTCTTTATGCCTTGTATTTCGTTCTCTATCCGGGCAATGTTCTCCCTTACGCTGCGGTGCTGTGAGTTCCAGTCCTTTATGCGCTGGCTCACGATGGCGTCGTAAGTGGAGTAGTAGCGCCGTATTTCTGTTTCGAGATATGCACTCACATCGCTCATGTAGTGGCCGTAGTTGGTCATGCAGTCGGCTGCCACACCCCTGTAATAGGCGCGAAGGGGTATGGCGAGCTTGTCCTTCACCTTCTGTTTCACTTCGTTGGTGTCGGGTGCGGCGAATGCTCCGGCAAAAAAACCTAAGGCTGCTCCCAACAGGGTGCCTACTCCTGGGGCGAATGCGGTGCCGATGGCGGCCCCGGCGGCGGCTCCCCCGCCGAAGGCCCCGGCAGATGGCGGAGGTTTCTGCCATCATGCCCGCGAGCCGCTCCTTCTGCGTGCGGAATGTGTTGATTTTTTCCCAGTTGGCAGCCATGTCTTTCTGTGAATAGTAGGGGCTTACTCCATCCATGTCCATTGTGTGCGGGGCAGACATACATAAAGTAAGTCCCTACAATATATGATGATTACCTAAAACTTCTGCTCCAGCAGCTCGAAGGTGAAGGTGTCGAGGTCGGTGCTGAGAGCTTTAATCTTGTTCTCGCATGATGTGAGCACTTGCTTTCTGGCATCAACATTGGCCTGACCATTTTGCATTTCAGCAATGATGCCCTGCACCTGCTCCTCAGTCTGCTTGATTTCGTTGTCAATGGCAGACGAGATACTGTTGGCAATTTCATTCAACTTCTCACATATAGTGTCGGCCATCTTCGTCGAACTGTCTTCAGCTGATTCCGTTATTTGCTTGACAACCTCTTTTGCCACCATTTCTTTAGTATTCTTCATGGCTCCCGACTGACTCGACTTCCATGTGCTGATCATCGCAGTAATCAGGACTGCAACAATTGTGAACGGATTCAGAGCGCCTATGAGGTACAAGAGAGCGCCAGCACCTATTTCAAATGCAGCCGTCTTGGCTAAACCCTTGCTGAAGCCATTGACACCGCCAGAGAAAGCCAAGCCCAAATCACCCAGGAGTATGCCTCCGGCACCAGCAGCGATTCTCTGCCACAGGGGCACTGTGTCAGGGTCGACTTCGTGTTGTCCGGAAATGCTTACATTCACGTTGTCGATTTCAGAATACAAGTTCGTAAGATCCTGCTCTGCAGACTCAAAGATGGTTTTAGACCTTTCTTCCACCAAAGGCTGCAGCACATTTTTCTTCCAATCTTTCTGCTGCTCCTCAATCTGCTTGGTAACGAAATCAGTTATTTCCGAAACCACAGCCTCAGCTTTCTTCTTTGTAGGTATGACACTGAACCTGTTTACCGGTTGGAATTCGTTTATCCATCCAGGAATCATTTCGGCTAAAGTCAAATAGTTTCTGTTGGACGCACGCTTGAACTCATGCTTGCTCTGCTCAATTTTTAGTCTCAGTTTCGCAATAATCTGCTCTTTCTTGCTTCTTAATGTCTCCAGCTTCGGCTTGGCAGCCTCGTAGCGGGCTTTCACATCGTCCAACGAGCTGTCGAGCATAGTACGCTGGGAAGGAATAATCTTATATAGCGCCTCATTGTTGAGGATGCGCTTCAGCTCACGGGCCGGCTGCGACAGCTTGATCTTGCCCTTGTCCTTGGTAAGGAATTCCGATAGGCGCTGAGACAGCTGAGGCATGCCTGACTGTTGATACAAGGCGGCATTGTTTTGTTTCTCGCCATCAAGTGCCTGCTGGGCTGAGATGCAGAATATATCATTGGTAGAGAAGTCGCCCAACTTCATCTTAGCAAACTTCACTATACCATCTTTCTGATCGTTGGGAATCAGGTCGAAGCGGTTTACAATGAAGAAGGGGTCGGTGAAGCCATACTCATAGAGATTGTTCTCTATGAAGTCCATCTCGTCCATACTGCACAGGCGGTCGGCTGCAAGAACGAAGAGAATAGCATCGGCCTTAGTCAGGTAGTCCATAGTGACATGGGTACGGGTCTCCGCTTCGTTCAGTCCCGGAGAGTCGATTATCTCCACACCTTCTTTCAGCAAATCCAAGGGCCAGAAGAGTTCCACTTTCTCGTAGGGACTCTCTAAAAGCATCTCCTTGGGATCCATGCCCATAGGTATGACCACATAGTCCTTGAGTTCACTGTAGTCGATGACCAGAGGAGGAACATCCTTCATCTGGTATCTTTGCATGTGAGCCAGTGCTTTCTGCGAGATGCTTGCAGGGAGATTCTGGGGCAGCGGGTTGCGGAAGTGGAGGATGGCCTCCTTCTTCTCGCCATACTTCACTTCATTGATAACTGCGGTGCACGGCAATGCGTATGCCGGCAAGACATCTTCGCCCAACAAGGAGTTGATGAATGTGGACTTGCCGTTCTTAAACGTGCCTATTACCTGAATCTTGAAAGTGTCGTTGTTCACTTTCTTGCTCAGCTTGCCTAAGTTCTCGCTGGCGGTAGACATGTTTAGCTCGTTGATGACTTCCGACGCGTCGGACAGCATGCCGCCAAGACGTTCTTTTTGAACACGGAATCTGTTCAGTTTTTCTTGATCAAGTGCCATAGCTTTAAGTGTTTAGTAATTATGATAATTTGTTTAATAGTTCTTTGAAGTTTGATATCTTACTGGAGAGGCTGTTTAGTTCGTCCTGTACTTTGGAAGGGTTACCGTTCTCAATGGCCAACGACTGTGACTCAAGCCACGCCTGCTTTTTCTCGTCGGAGTCGTGGAGCATCTCGTCATAGATTTCCTGAATACGCTTCTCGCTGTTGGCGGTGGCTTGCATCACAATGGCGGGAACATCCTTGGCAATGGCATCCTTCACCTGTGTGCGCTGCTCCTCAATCTTCTTCTTGAAGATGCTTGAGGTGATGAGCGTTCCTGCCGTGCCCACGCCCATAGTGGCCAGAAGGCCAAAGGCCGGTGCGAGGGCGAGACTCAACACCACGGTTCCTACGCGGGCATAGTTCTGCTTCTTGCTGAGGTCCTCAAACTCAAGCACCCGGTTAGACTTGTTGCTCTTGTATTCATCTTTGTCGGCAATATTGATGCCGCCAATCTGTATGACGGAACGGAACTTCTGGTTCAGCAGGTCGTTAAACCACTTGGCATCGTTGGCCACAATCTTTGCAATGACGTTTTCAAGGCCGACGGACATATTGGCCAACTCCACCTTCAGGCGGTAGGGGTAGTCTTCCTTCCACCACTTCTCCGGGCTGTTGGCATGAGCCACCTCATACTGCAGACGCTCCGCCATGTCGAGCGAGTATTCCTCGGTTTTCTCCAAGAAGCGGGCATAGCAGTCGTTTGACTTCTTCTGCAGCTTTAACGCCAGATCGTTCCACTCCAGCTCCAGCTTGCTCAGGGCCTGCCTTTTCTCGTCAATCACCTCCAAGCGCTTGTTGTCATCCATTCTGAGAAGCTTTTCCTGCTCAGACAAAGTGGCAATGGCCTGGCTGATGACTTCTGACACACGAGCCTTGAGCCACTGCTCTATCAAGTGCTGGCGGCCAGGATTGACGGTCCACCCCACAATGGCCTTCACCACCTTGTCCATGCCAATGATGTCGTTGTAGGTGTCGTCGGGCATTTCAATGTCAGCCGGCACATAGACGGGGATGTCCATCTTTTCCAGCACAAGTACATCCTTTATATACTTAATGACCTTGCTGCGCTCCTCTTTGTTCACCAAGTCCAGCTTGTTGACAATGATGAGGGTGAAGGGAGTCTTGCGTGCGAGGATACGGTTCTTGATGAACAGTTTCTCGCTGTTGCTCATGGCGTGCGTAGCGTTAAGTGCTATGACGGCACCATCGGCTCTTCCCAGCACATCGCCTATCACCTTTGCCCGTTCCTCCGACAGGTCGCCAGCTCCCGGACAGTCGATGATTTCAATGCTGTGCTTTCCTAACCATGCATCGGGAATGCCTACAATGACACTTCCCTTGGGTTCTTCCTTACCGAAGTTGTTGGCCACAAGCCCCTCCCACGACTCGGCCTTGATGTCGAGCATGGCTCTGCGGGCGCCGTTCTCGTCGAAGACGGCCATCTTCGGCTGTTTGGCATAGCGCACACGGGTGAGGATGGCTGTTGTGGGCAGATTGCCAATGGGCAGTGCCGCTGCATCATGAAGCAAGTTGTTAAGGAATGTGCTCTTGCCATTATTGAATTCTCCCACCACCGACACGACGAAACGTTCCCTGGAGAGGTCGCGCTGAATCTGATCCATCCTTGCCGACATCTTTTTATATCCGCAGCTGTCGAGCAACTGCGTTATCTGCTGTATCAGTACCGACATCTCGGCACTCGACTGCATACGCTTCGAAGCGCTTGGGGGAGTGGGCTGTGGATCCTCGTAAGGGGTGAGGGGTGAAAGGCTACGGGGAGGCGAGCTTTGCTCGGGAATGGGGTGAGAGGTAAGAGGTGAGAGTTTTTCGTTATCGTTTTCGTTATCGTAAACGGACGGGAGTACTTTCTTTTGAAAGAAATCTGTATTAGCAGTCAGTATCATAATTACTCAGAGATATATTTGTTAGCGAAAGTAGTATCTATAGCTTTGTAGAAGGGGCGCAGCGACGGCTCCAGAATGGTGTTGAGCAGGCTCTTGAACTTTGCCTCGTCGCCAGCCGTATATGCCTGCCCCTTGCAGAGACTCTCCACTATCTTGTCGTATTCTGCAAACAAGGAGGAGCGCAGGTTTTCGTATGCCGACTTGTCCAAGTGCTTGATGGCATCGTGGCGGAATGTTCCCACGGGGTCGGAGAACTTCACTTGGGCAAACGCCTCTTTCAGCGAGAGGTCCTCAAAGCCTACCATCTGCTCTTCGGGCACAGCCACCGTCACCACGTATCTGACAGGATAGACAAACGTTTTGTCAACTTCGCCGGTAACCTTGTATTTCAGGAACGGCACCTTCATGCACAGGTTTCCATTGAGAATACACAGAATGGGCAGACCAGGCACATACCCCATGAGCATATTGCTGTTCAGAACGAAAGCATGGGTCTTGAGCTTCTTTATCAAAGCTTCTGTCGAGAATGTCTTATTCATAACTGTTGACTATTATTTCGATTTTCTGATTTGCGTTTTACTGATTATCTGTTTTTACGCTAACATCAACGTTAAGGTTAGGGTTAAGGTTAACGTTAAGGTTAGGGTTATCGTTAGGGTTGGGGATAACACTTTATCATCTGGCTGTCGCCGTCTTCCCATGCCTTTTCAAAGTCTTCGAGGGGAATCATCTCGCCCTTGCCGTTGGGTGTGCCAGAGTCGTTGAGTATCACCATGGGGTGCTCGGGGTCGGTGCGGTCGATGCCAATCACCTCGACGGCGTGGTTAGAGCCACTATACGGGGTGAAGAGATCCTGCTCTTTTCCGTACCAGATTTGGTCGGCGTCGATAGAGACGATCACCTTTCCACCGTCGTTCAGGCACTGCTCGATGTCGTCAACCGTGTTGTGGAACGTCATCTCGTTCTCTATGCCGTAGTAGTCGAGCATGTTGTTCATGTTGAGCAGGCTGGTGCCTCCATCTTCCGTGAACCAGCCGTTCTCCTTGGCCACAGCGGCAAACTCTTCGATGTCGATCTCAGTGCCGGGCTTCAGCTCCTCGATGACGAACTTCTGCGAGAAGAGTGCGCAGCGGTTGGTATCCCCTTGATACTCCCAGTGCTCCATGGCTTCTGCAGGGTCGCCACTGATGCCTTCGGGGTAGCTCTCGTCTGGCTCGAACTGTGGCAGCTCGGTGTAGTGTGTGGCGCCTACCTCAAGCCCTGCTGCCATGGCGGGCACCAGCTCGCCCGTGGTGGGGTCGAAGTTATATGCCTCGTGATAGTCGGGCTCGCCGCTTCCGTTGGTGTCTGTATACAAATCCACCCTGTCCATTTCGCCATCGTGTGTAGAGTCGTACATCTTCTCCACCACATCATAGATGCCGTCGCCGTTGGTGTCTCTGTAAGTATTCACGCTGTCAACCCTGCCATCCTGGTCATAGTCGTGTGCTTTGAAGAACACCTCGGAAGTCCCGTCGCCATCGGCATCCTGTACACCTATGAAGGTGTCGTACTGTCCGCTGTTGTTTGTGTCGTGGGCCACTGTCAATGTGTCAATGTTGCCGTCGCCGTTGGTATCGGCCACCATCATCATCTGGTCGTAGTTTCCGTCACCGTTGGTGTCGGAGTATTCTACGTAGGTGTCGGGCATCCCGTCGCCGTTTGAGTCAAACTCAAAGTTTGTGTAATTGTCGTCGTACATATTATTATAGGTTTTGTTAGGTTTTATCGTCCATTTTAGTTTGTTGTTCTCAAATCGGCTGTAAAGTTACGAAAAAGAATCATTACTGCTTCATTATTTATGCAAAAAAATGCTGATTTGTAATAAAAAAAACATAAAGAGACAGAATCAAGAAAAAAAAACTAAAAAAAGTGACAAAAATTACTAAGACGGATAGATAAATCACCGCTTTTGAGCGCTAACTGCCAACTCTTTTGTATCTTTGCACCGCAAAAGGAGAAGCAACAAGATGAAAAGATTTTTATTTGCAGCCGCAGTACTGCTGCTATGCTCGGGAATGGCCACGGTGAGCGCAAAGAAACAGCCCGTGCCACGCATGTACATGTTCGGGCTGGCAGCATCGTTTACCGACACCATCGTGCACATTACACCCATACAAGAGCTGGACAGTGTGTGGATAGACACGAAAAAC
>JAEEGL010794661.1_pt1 | contig 11385 bp, 17 predicted proteins | sample 9134231 | NCBI WGS metagenome assembly JAEEGL01 (sample SAMN16246548, study PRJNA631951) | gut metagenome | biome: gut microbiome; feature: rumen; material: fiber-attached | host: Bos | place: Iran: Karaj | collected 2018-10
TACTTCATTCTTAACATAAATTGAAATGATGTACTGGCATCCAGGAGTATAATCAAATCCATCAATTACGGAAAACCCCGTATAAGTCCACTCCGGTGAAGGGATATACCTCAAAACAAAACAATACATCTTCTGTCCCGATTCGCCATCTTCCATCTCCCACTTCTCAGGCCCAACCTCAACGGTCATGGGGCCTTCCATCCAAACATCCCCAATCCTATATCCGCTTTTTTGACAAGCGGAAACAAGAATGGCAATACAAACTGTTATAATTTTAAGGCTGTTCATTTTCTGCTTTTAAATAACAACCGAATAGCTTTGTTCAATATAATGTCTCATCACTCCGGCATCTTCATCGCTTTCGTTAATTGTGTTAGGTAATGTATAAGAATTAACCCCGGCAGGCACAGTATAGTATAAATAAGACGTTGATGAATACCCGTTAGTGGGTGTATAATAATACTCCTGCACACGATATCGTACTATTAACAACTTTGGAGAGGAAAGGGTTGTCAACTGTCCGTTTTCATCATAAAAAAACACGGTATTTGAATAATCAGATAATAATACTGATTGAGAATGCGAAATAGCTACTGTGTTCAGATGCAATTGTCCAGTTGTATTCAAAACCAAGGCATGCTCTTTTGAATAAATCTATTCCTATTCTGGAATTAATCACGGGGCGGTTTTCTCTTTTATCTCTTTTGATGATATAGCTATACCCGGCGGCTCCACTCAAGAAGGGACTTAAACGTTTATGTTTAATAGGATACCATCGTAGAGAGCAGAGAAACGAGAATAATTGTTGAGTATCGATGCTACTGTTTCCTGGATATGTGCCCGGGTGCGAGACTATAGCCACGTCGTGGGAATAATAATCTGCTTTTAGCCCCCACTCGTATGTGTCGGAGATACTATGGCGCCACTCTAAAAAGAACTTCTCTCCACCAAAATTCCACAAATCAGAGTATTTACTCACATTTTTCTGGACTCTATTTGTGAAATTTTCTGCTACCCCGATTTCAATATTCCAGTCTTTATTGCTATTGGCAGCATTTGCCAAGACAGAGGATAATAAAAAGAAAACGTAAATACAAAAAGCCGTAGTAGTCTTCGTCATATGTTTTTATGGGACAAGAGTTTGGTATTCACAAAGATAAGTACTAAACGTGTTTTATGCAAATAATTAGTGATTCCCGAAGATTTGGCTAAATTTGTGGGCCCGAAACTTGCAGGGCGGATTTTAAACGAACTGAACAATGAACGAAAAGACATTCAATAGGGTTTTTAACGCATTCCTGCTTACGGGAATGGTGATTTGCGTGACGATAGCATGCATACTGAACCTGCAAAAGCCCGATGCAAGGGTGGCCCTGACCATACTCTCCGCGGTTGGCGCCATAATGGGGGTGATCAGCGTGGTATTATCTGCCAATGGCAATATCCTTACATTCGTATTCGGCCTGGTGGATGTGCTCATCTATTCCTACACCCTGCTCGATCAGAATGTGCCGATGACGCTCGGGCTGCATGTGCTGTACTTCCTTCCCATGGAGTTCATAGGCTTCTATCAGTGGCGGCGCCGCGGGGCAACCGCGAAACAGGCTGTGAAAGCGCGTCGGCTTCCCGCGAGGGGATGGCTTAACGTTGCCGTGCTGTTCGTGGCGGTGTATGCGGCGGTGCTGGCCCTTGCCTGGCTGATAGCCCGTTACCAGGGCAATATAGTGTGGGCCAAGATGGCTTTCGACAGCGCTGTGACCACGGCGAATATAGTGGCTCTGGTGCTGATGGCGATGGCCTATCTGGACCAGTGGTACCTATGGACTTTGGTCAATGTCACCTCCATCGTCCTGTGGATTATTGTGCTGGGTTCCGGGGAGGGTTCCAGCTATACGGTCGTGCAGCTTATAAAGTACAGCTTCTACTTCCTGAACGGGCTTAACGCCATCCGTATCTGGTTGAAACTCAGCCAGAAAGAGGAGGTTTTGCAAGATTGAAAATAATTAGTAACTTTGTAGTCGCTTTTAAAATTGAATGTACTAATAATAAATCTAAATAACCCGATTATGACCAACGAAGAAATCGTAAAGAAAGTGAAGGCCATCATCGTCGACAAGCTCGGCGTAGAGCCCTCCGAGGTTACTGAGACTGCAAACTTCACCAACGACCTTGGTGCAGACTCCCTTGATACCGTTGAGCTCCTTATGGAGTTTGAGAAAGAGTTTGGTGTAAAGATCCCCGATGAGGAGACCAGCACTATCTCCACCGTTGCAGATGCTATTGCAAAGGTTGCTGAGAAACTTGGCGTTACCGAGTAATCTTTAAAGCAAAAAAATAGAAGAGCTGACCGTGAGGCCAGCTCTTTTCGTTTACAGGATTTTGCTCAGAACTTTTTCGAGCCCCGGCCCGCGAAGGGCTTCGCCCCTCTTTACGATTACTCCGTCCGGACCGAAAAGGATGAGATGGGGGATACCTTCGATGCCGTAGATGTCGGTGGGCACCTGTCCGGCATTCACGATCTGGTTCCAAACCACGCCGTGCTCGGCCGCAGCCTTTGCGCTGTCTTCGGGTTTATCCCAGACGGCAACACTGAGAACATCGAACTTGTCCCCTTTATATTTCTCCCAGGCGGCTTTGATGTTGGGTATCTCACGCTTGCATGGGCCGCACCAGCTTGCCCAGAAATCCACCAGGATATACTTGCCTTTGCCCACGAAATCCGAAAGCTTCAAAACGCTTCCGTCCGGCTGTGTGGCTTCGAAATCGGTGAACATGGCACCTTCTTCCGTGCCTGCTGCCAGGCTCTTTGTCTGCTCGGGCTGTGTAGCCGTTTCTTTTTGGGCGGGAGCCTTCTTGCCCCCGCAGGCGGTCAGGACCAGAATGGCCGCGGCTGCCAGGATAAAGTATTTTTTCATAAAAACAGTGATTATTCGTTAGGTATGGAGTAGGTGAAGCTGAAACTCGGCCTCAGCGAGGCGTCCGCAGCTCCCGGTCCATACAGTTTGCAGTAGTAGTAGCGGTCCCTGTCCAGCGTGGGCGTGGATGTGGAACTGGAGGAAGAACTGCCATACATCTCCGCCAGCATGGCGTAGTTGTAGTAGTTGGAGTATCCGTACCCGCCGTACCCGCCGTACCCGTATCCGCCATATCCTCCATACATGCCGCCCATCATGCTCTGGTATGCCATGTAGTTGAAGTAGTCGCTCATCTCCGAGTTGCCCGCCGTTATAGTGGTCACCACGTCGTTATGCTGGATCAGCATCCATATATCGTAGCTGCCGTCGGCGAAACTGCTGTCGTCCTCCACTGCAAGTATGCGCTGCAGGTGGTATGTGATGTCCGGGGAATAGGTCATCTGTGAGCGGTGGATGTTCCCCTGGTCTTCCTTGCTGTCGGAGGCATCGGTAAGCCCCATATAGGTGAAGGTCGTGTCGGATGTCTTGATGCGGCAGGTGGGGCTGAGGATCTGGGGCACCTTGTGCATGGTTTCGAACTTGGCGTCCGGAGCCAGGTAATGCATGGTGATGGTGGCCTTGTTGATGATGGCCTTCCTGGGGTCGTGCCCGTTTGCGGAGATGGCCGCCACGGCCTTGTCCCTCAGGGTCTTGGCGGATATGACGGGCTTCACGCCGCCACCGCCTTCAATATAGATGTAGTCCGTCGCATCTCCAGCTTTCGCGCCGGAAGCATCCCTGGTGACATTCGCGCAATACTGGGGGAAGTTGCCGGTGGTTGTGTTGGAGAGCAGTGAGTCCAGATCGTAGAAATCTGTGAGGGAATACCAGAAATAGAGGAGGGAGTCCTTTTTGACATCCTTCCCGTCAATATTCCAGGTGGAGTTGAATCGCATGATGGCAACGCTGCCGGTAATGTAGCCGTAGTCGCTGTTGTAGTCGAGCTGGAGCTTGAAAATGTTGAAACGCCCTCCGCGCCCGACAGGGTTGCCGGTGGTTATGTAGATGCCGGGGAACCTCTTGGTATAGAGGGAGATATCTTCGCTTTCCTCCTTGGTGATGGTGAGGAACTTCTCCCCGAATTCCTTGGTGAAATTAAAGCTGAGCGAGTCTCCCGGGCCGATCACGGGCACGGTGGTGGTGATCAGTTTGGCGCCGTGCGACGGGGTGCTCTTGCACAGGGTCTGGTAGTTGGCGTCCAGGGGAGCGTCCAGCTCATATACATACACGCTCTGGAGGATGTCGGACTGGTTGAGGTCGCATACGGAACTGGAGTCCGCGCTTGCGGAGAAGTGGAAACTCTTGAATTCGGGGTTGGTCCCCAGATCCAGGGATCCGACATACATGGGGACGAGGGTTATGCAGCTGCTTCGGGTGCTGAGGCCGAAGTCCTCGTCGTTCCTTATGGAGCCTATGGTTATGCGCGACGACGAATAGGCCGACAGACTGTCGGACAGCTTCATCTTCACGGGGATTTCAATGGGGGCGGGGCTGATTACCTTATATGTGTGACCGACGGGCAACATGCTCCCGCCAAGTTCATTATCGACTCCCACACATCCGATGCAGCATAGCAGAGCGGCCGCAGCGGCAAAGATCCAGGTGCTTTTCATCTTCTACAACTTGTCATAAAGGGCGTTGTAATCGTCGATATAGCTTCCGTCTTCGATGCTTCCTTCCTTGAAGGGCAGCACAGGAACCTTCAACGCCTTGCAGTACTTGACCAGATTCTGGTCCAGGTTCGGGGAAGCGAAGATTATACCGTCCGAATACTTGGCTGCCGTTTCAGCAAGTTTTATGCCATCCGGATTGGAAGCGATGGGGAGGTCCTCCGCCTGAAGCCCGCCTGCCACGGCCTTGGCCGCAAAATTGTCGGGGAAGGAGACGGTGGGGATATCGTCGTAGAGCGAGAGCACCACCTTGCTTGAAGAGAAGATGGGGTCGTCCCGGAATACCTTTTTCAGATAAACCGGCACCAGATGGGAAATCCAGCCCTGGCAGTGGATGATGTCCGGAGCCCAGCGCAGTTTCTTCACGGTTTCCAGCACACCCTTCGCAAAGAAGATGGCGCGCTCGTCGTTGTCGGAGAAGAAGCGGCCTTCCGCGTCTGCATACACTGCCTTGCGGCGGAAATAATCTTCATTATCGATGAAGTAAACCTGGATTCGCGCGGCAGGAATGGAGGCGACTTTGATTACCAGGGGATGGTCCACGTCTCCGATGACTATGTTGATGCCGGACAGGCGTATTACTTCGTGGAGCTGGTTCTTGCGCTCGTTTATGCAGCCGAAACGCGGCATGAAGGAACGGATTTCCTTCCTGCGCTCCTGTATTCCCTGCGGCAGGTAGCGCCCTACCTTGGAAATCTCGCTCTCAGGAAGATAGGGGAATATCTCCGAGTTTACGAACAGGATTTTCTTCATTGTTTCAGCCATACCGACAAAAAATTCGATTTTAACAAAGGTACGAAAATTTTTCGAAATAACCATAATTCACTATCTTTGATGCAATTTCCGTAATTATGCCCAAAGGAGAAAAGAAAAAGATGAAAAGGCGGCTGACGGGGGCCTACGTGTCCTCGGTGATCAGCATCAGCCTTGTCCTGCTGCTGATAGGCACAGCCTCCGCGCTTATCCTGAATGCCGGCCGGGTGAGCAACTATTTCAAAGAGAACATCCAGATTTCCCTCCTCTGCGCGTCCGGCGTGAGCGAAGCCCAGGCGGCTTCCTGCGCGGCCCGTATCGACTCCCTGCCTTTCGTGCGCAGCACAGAGCTCATAGGAAAGGCCCAGGGCGAGAAGGAACTGAAGGAGATGCTTGGGGAGGACTTCCTTTCCGTTTTCGAGACGGCTCCCATCCCTGTTTCAATCAACGTCGGGCTCCGGGCCGACTATGTATCTGCCGACAGCCTCTCGCGCATCATCCCTGTGCTGCAGGCCTTCCCGGAAATCGAGGAAGTGGAGTGCCGGCAGTCGCTGGTGGAGGCCCTTAACCGCAATCTGTCCGGCATCTCCGCCGTTCTGGGCGTGTTCATCCTCCTGCTATTGTTCATCTCCTTTATCCTTATCGGGAACACGGTGCGCCTGAGCCTGTATGCGCGGCGCTTCACCATACACACCATGCGCCTGGTGGGTGCCACGCGCGCGTTCATCCGCCGTCCGTTCATGGCTTCCGCGCTTGTGCAGGGGCTGGTTTCCGGCTTGCTGACCTGTGGCGCGCTCTATGGGGCGCTGGCCCTGGCGCGGAGGTCGTTCCCTCAGATTTCCGGTCTTTTCACCACAGATATCCTCCTCATGGTGGCAGGGATCGTGCTTGCCTGCGGCGTGCTGATCTGCCTGCTGGCCACATTCTTCACCGTAAATAAACTCGCTCTCGCCAGCGAAGATTCCTTATACTACTAGAAAATGGATAATAAACCTGCTCTCACCCGAAAGGGTCTCAAACTCCTTCTCGCCGGCCTGCTTGTCATGGTGGCGGGATTCATCCTGATGATGGGCGGCGGCCCCGACGACCCGCAGACCTTCAACTATTCGATGTTCGATTTCCGCCGGCTGGTGGCTGCCCCTGTGGTAATCGTCGCGGGAGTGACAGTTGTAATCGTGGCCATAGTGAGGAGGGATAAGGAATGAGCTGGATTGAAGCATTGATACTCGGCCTGGTGCAGGGCCTGACGGAATTCCTGCCCGTAAGCAGCAGCGGCCATCTGGCCATAGGCCGGGAACTCCTCGGAGTGGAGGCTTCGGGAGACCTTGTGTTCGAGGTGACGGTGCATGCCGCCACCGTGCTCAGCACCATCGTGGTATTCCGTAAAGAGATATGGAAGCTCCTCCAGGGGCTCTTCAAGTTCAAGATGAACGACGAGACGGACTATATTCTCAAGATACTTGTGTCCATGATTCCGGTGTTCGTGGTGGGCATGTTTTTCAAGGATTATGTCGAGGACCTGTTCGCGTCGATGATGGTAGTGGGTCTCGCCCTGATTGTTACCGCAATGCTGCTGTTCTTCTCGGACTTCGCGTCCAAGAAGGCCCAGGCGGAGAATCCCGCGCGCAACGGCATATCCTTCTGGCAGGCGCTCGTGGTCGGCATCGGACAGGCCTGTGCGGTGATCCCCGGGCTCTCGCGTTCCGGCACCACCATCTCCACCGGTCTAATATGCGGAGTAAAGCGTGAGGTGATGGCCCAGTTCTCGTTCCTGATGGTGTTGGTGCCCATCCTTGGAGAAGCCTTCCTGGATGTGGTGGGAGGGGATATGGCCGCCTCCACGATAGGGGCTTTCCCCCTGGCGGTCGGGTTCCTTGCGGCCTTCGTCTCCGGGCTTTTCGCCTGCCGGGTGATGATAGCCCTCGTGCGTCGCGCCCGCCTCAGCTGGTTTGCGCTCTACTGCGCCATCGTGGGCATCCTGGTTTTGATATTCGCATAGATGGAAAGGTCGAAGACATACTTCGTGGCGGATGTCCACCTGGGGCTGAAGGCAAACGATCCTGCGGAGCGTGAAGAGCGTTTCGTGCAGTGGCTCCGCAGCATCCGTAATCCTGAAACAAAGGCTCTCTGGCTGCTTGGGGACATCTGGGACTTCTGGTATGAATACCGGGATGTCATCCCCCGTGAGGCGGCCCGTGTTACCGCGCAGATTCTGAATCTGGTGGATGACGGAATAGAGGTTTACTACATCCCCGGCAACCACGACATCTGGCTGTATTCTTTCTGGCAGGAAATGGGGGTGAAGGTGCTGCCTCAGCCGCAGGAAGTTGAAATAGGCGGCAAGCGCTTCCTCCTCGGCCACGGAGACGCCCTGGGCGGCGCTAAATGGGGCTACCGGCTGATGCTGCGCATCTTCCATAGCCGGGTGTGCCAAGTACTTTTCAATCAGCTGCATCCGTGGCTGGCCTATCGTTTCGGCACCGACTGGAGCAACTCCAACCGCCGCAAGCACGGGGGGTATAAGTTCCGCGGAGAGGCCGAGCCGTTATATAAGTTCTGCTTGGATAAAAAAGCGGATTATCAGATCTTCGGCCACTTCCACGATGCGGTGGACATGCCACTGCCGAACGGCAGCCGCCTCATCGTGCTTAAAGACTGGATTGCAGGCGGGGAACATTTTGCCTGCTCCGACGGAGAAACGCTGGAAGTCTGCTAGTCCTCCTTCAGCATCTCCTTGGCCTCCTTGAGGCCCTTTCTCATAAGCTCGGATTCTTCCTCGCTGCGCTTGCGGCGGTTTTCGCGGGATTCCACGGTGCTCTGCAGGTAGTCCCGCTTGATGACCGTCTTCTTGGGATATTCGAAGAAGATGGCAAAGTAGAAGGAATCCCAATGCCCCTTGTTCCATATCTTCACCAGTTCTTCCAGTTTGGCGTCCTCGCCCTCGGGATCGTATCGTTTCTTAAGGTTCTGCCCGAACATCCTGGCTATGAACTGCCAGAAATTGGCGGAGAAGCTGCTCCTGTATTCCTTGATGATTTCGAAGGGAGGGATGCCGCATTCGCGGTCCACCAGGCGCATCAGCATCACGCCCTGGCTGATGGTCATCTTCTTGATATCGCTCGCGAAAATAGTGAAGAGTTCTATCATCACGTCGTGCGTGTAGGCGTTCCGCTGGCTTTTTTTCGTAACGTCGGCCGCGATGACGCTATCGACCTGGCGCATCATCTTGCTGCCGGCCAGGGCATAGGGATAGACCTTGTTGAAATTGTAAACGGTCTTGTACTGGCGCCGCCAGTCGCCTTTCTTGAGTTTGGTGCCCTTGGGGAAGCACCAGACCGGCTCAAGTTCGTCCACGAAGGTGGTGTCTCCTTTCTCGTCCACTATGTAGTACATCGGGTATCTCTCCTGCTGTTTCTTCTTCTGGGAGAAAAGCGGGGCGCACACCAGGATGCATAGTATTGTCAACACTGTTTTTTTCACGGTCGCAAAGATAGCAAAATTTTTTTTGTCCGGATTTGTAAGTTGCTGAAAAAACGAAAGTTGACTATTCGGTTTTTGTGTCGAAAATGTGCAAATTTTTCCCAAAATCCCTTGCGCGTAAGGAAATTTTTACTAACTTTGCATCCCAAAAATCCGGCCTGTAATTGCGTAAAACGCTGATTATCAAGGATTTGGCACGAAAATTTATTATTTTTAAAATAACAGTAAAATGTTACAACCTAAGAGAACAAAGTACAGAAGGGAACAGAAGAACCGCATGAAGGGAATGGCCCAGCGCGGCAATCAGCTCGCATTCGGTTCCTTCGGTCTCAAGAACCTCGAGAACTGCTGGCTCACCGCTCAGCAGATTGAGGCTGCCCGTCAGGCCATCACCCGTCACATGAACCGTGAAGGCCAGCTGTGGATCAGGGTATTCCCCGTGAAGCCTGTAACGAAGAAGCCTCTCGATACCCGTATGGGTAAAGGTAAGGGTGATCCTTACGGATTCGTCGCCCCTATCACTCCCGGCCGTATCATCTTCGAGGCGGAGGGCGTTTCCCTCGCAATCGCGAAAGAGGCCATGCGTCTCGGCGCGAACAAGCTTCCTGTGGCAACCAAGTTTATCGTCCGCAGGGATTATGTGGAATAATTTAATGGAGAAGACAAGAGTATGAAAGCAGCAGAAGCACGCGAAATGTCTGTAGCAGACCTGCGCGACCGCATCCAGATCGAGAAAGGAAATCTCGACACCATGAAGATCAACCACGCCATTTCTCCATTGGAGGATACTTCCAAATTCAAGAAACTCCGCAAGGATATCGCTCTGATGATCACGATCCTCGCTGAAAAAGAAAAAATGAACTAAATCTAAGTGACTTATGGAAAGAAATCTTCGTAAGGAAAGACAAGGCGTCGTGGTCAGCAACAAGATGGACAAGACCGTCGTAGTTGCCGTTGAACGCAAAGAGAAGCATCCCTTATACGGAAAGTTCGTAAAAAAGACCACAAAGTTCGTTGCTCACGACGAGAAGAACGAGTGCGGTGAAGGCGATACCGTCCTCATCATGGAGACCCGTCCTCTCAGCAAGACCAAGAACTGGAGAGTTGAAAAAATCGTTGAAAAAGCCAAGTAGTTATGATACAGCAGGAAACACGTTTACAGGTGGCCGACAACAGCGGAGCTAAGGAAGTCCTTTGCATCCGTGTGCTTGGCGGAACTCACCACCGCTATGCCACTGTGGGCGACACCATCGTCGTCGCAGTGAAGAGTGCGATTCCTGGCGGTGACGCCAAGAAGGGTACAGTCTCCAGGGCTGTAGTCGTACGCACCAAGAAAGAAATCCGCCGCGCCGACGGTTCTTACATCCGTTTCGACGACAACGCATGCGTTCTTCTGAACAATGCCGGCGAACTCCGCGGAACCCGTATCTTCGGCCCTGTGGCCAGGGAGCTCCGTGAGAACTATATGAAACTCGTTTCTCTGGCACCTGAGGTCCTTTAATAATTAAGAGGTATGAAAAAGTTCAAGATAAAGAAAGGCGATACCGTGTATGTGAATTCCGGTAACGATAAGGGAAAGACCGGCAAGGTCCTTTCCGTCCTCACAGAGAAAGACCGTGTGATAGTCGAAGGCGTGAACCTCGTCAGCAAGCACACGAAACCCAATTCCAAGCAGCCCCAGGGTGGAATCATCAAGCAGGAGGCCGCTATCCACATTTCCAACGTCAATCTTCTCGATCCCAGCTCCACCGCCAATAAGGCAGTTCCCACCCGCGTGGGTTACAAGGTCGTGGACGGCAAGAAGGTTCGCGTAGCAAAAAAATCAGGACAGGAGATTAAGTAATTATGGCAAAGAAAGCAACATCAGACCAGCAGAAGGCCCCCAAGGGTTACGTTCCTGCTCTGAAGAAAGCCTATAAGGAAGAGATTGCAGACAAGCTCGTCAAGCAGTTCTCCTACAATACAGTTATGGAAGCTCCCCGCCTCGTGAAGATCACCATCAACGAAGGCGTCGGCGATGCAACCCAGGACAAGAAACTTGTCGAGGATGCTGCCGAAGAGCTCTCCCTCATCACCGGCCAGAAGGCTGTCATCACCATCTCCCGCAAGGACATCTCCAACTTCAAGCTCCGTAAAGGAATGCCTGTAGGTTGCAAGGTCACCCTTCGCGACGTCAAGATGTACGAGTTCCTCGAGAAGCTCATCCGTGTCACCCTTCCTCGTATCCGCGACTTCAACGGCATAGCCGAGAATATGGACGGACGTGGAAACTACACCCTTGGCATCAAGGAGCAGATCATCTTCCCCGAGATCGACATCGACAAGAACCCCCGTATCCACGGAATGGAGATCACTTTTGTTACTACAGCCAAGTCCGACGAGGAGTGCAAAGCCCTGCTCGCCGCATTCGGTCTGCCTTTCAAGAAACATAACAACTAAGAGATATGGCAAAAGAATCAATGAAAGCCCGCGAAGTAAAGCGCGCAAAGCTGGTTGCCAAATACGCCGAAAAGAGGAAGGCTCTCAAA
>JAEEGL012070664.1_pt1 | contig 11385 bp, 5 predicted proteins | sample 9134231 | NCBI WGS metagenome assembly JAEEGL01 (sample SAMN16246548, study PRJNA631951) | gut metagenome | biome: gut microbiome; feature: rumen; material: fiber-attached | host: Bos | place: Iran: Karaj | collected 2018-10
AGGATTACGCTAGCCGGATTCAGGAAACGGATATTTACAGGAAATACTGCAAGGAAAAGGAAAGACTCAAGAAAGACCCCGAACTGTATGCGAAGGTCAATGAGTACAGAAGAAATACCTACGAACTGCATAACAATACTGACAAAGACCAGCTCTTTGACAGGATGGACGCCTACGAGAAGGAATATGAATCCTTCAGGGAGAATCCGCTTGTGGAGAATTTCCTTCAGGCTGAGCTTGACTTTTGCAGAATGATACAGGAACTGAACATCATCATAATGGATCATTTGGATTTTGAACTGTGAACCGGAGAATGATCCGGGTGGATGAGCTTGAACCGGAAGCCGGCATCTGATCACAGTAATATGTGTTCAGTTCGATTTATGAGAGTATGAGACACAAAATAAACGTGGTGGAGATCATCGTCTCCATCCTCGATACCGTAATTAAAATAGCGATCTTTGTCTTCCTTGCAAATATCATTTACAGGGGAGCGCTCATGGCCTATGACTATGGATTCAGGGTTTTCACCGAAGCACCCGTGTCGGTAGGCGAGGGGCGTATCATCTCGGTTGAGGTGAAGAAGGACATGGATTCGCGTGCACTGGGCGAGATGCTTCAGAAGAAGGGTTTGATCAGAGATTCGAGGATCTTCTTTTTCCAGGAGCTGCTCAGTGAGTACAGAGGCAAGGAAGTTCCCGGGATATATGACTTAAGCACGGCGATGACCGCCGAAGAGATGCTTGAAGTGATAAGCCAGGAAGTTGAAGAAGAAGAAGAGGAGATCACGCCCATAGCCCAGCAGGCTGAGGAAGAACTCTATATTCCCGAGGATGATGCAGCTGAGGGAGAAGAAGGGATGGCGGCTGAAGGCGAGGCTGCGGAGTAGAGCAGCAGATGATTAAGGCCGGACTGCCAAGAGACGCAGTGAGACTGTAGAAGATGCGGTGGCAGCCTGAATAGAGCCGGTAGGACTGCTGAGGCAGAGGTTGGAAGCCCAAATGGACTGATGAGGCCGGCTGGGTTGCTGATATAGATATATGGATAGAGAAGAAAGGACGGCAAGTTACATAGACTCTCTGAGACCTGACGGTCCGGGGTATTTGAAGGAGCTGGAGGAATATGCGTATAAGAACGATATCCCCATCATCCGCCCGGCAATGAGGGATCTGATCACATCAATACTGACCATGCACAAACCAATGGCAATCCTTGAGATAGGCACAGCCATTGGTTTTTCGGCGCTTTATATGAGAGAGTATGCGCCCGCGGGCGCTCATATAACAACCATCGAGAACTATCCCCCCAGGATAGAGGAAGCTAAGAAGAATCTCGCGGCTTATGATCCGACAGGGCAGATCACGCTGATCGAAGGCGATGCGGTGGAGATCGTGGCGGGGATGGCTGAGCAATTCGATATGATCTTCATGGATGGTCCGAAGGGACAGTATCTGGGCATGTATGAAGAAGTCAAGAAACTGCTTGTTACGGGAGGAGTGCTCCTTTCCGATAATATATTCAAGGATGGCGAGATATTAGAGAGCCGCTATGCGGTCAACAGGCGCGAGCGCACCATACACACCAGGATGCGTGAGTATCTGCACCGCCTGACGTATGATGAAGACTATACAACGTCGATATTGCCGCTTGCAGACGGCGTGGCAATATCCATCAGAACATAATTTACTTAGTTAGAGCGGAAAAGGATAGATATGAAAAAACCTGAACTTCTCATACCCGCTGAGAATCTGGAAGTCCTGAAAACAGCGGTAAGATACGGCGCGGACGCCGTGTATATAGGCGGCGACGCATTCAGTCTGCGCGCAAAAGCCGATAACTTCTCATTGGAAGATATGAAGGAAGGCATAGAGTATGCCCATGCCCACGGCGTTAAGGTTCATGTGACAGTCAATATCCTGGCGCATAACTATGACATCGATGCTGTGAAGAAATATCTGTCACAGTTACGGGACCTGGGAGCTGCCTGCGGACATGACGAGGTTGTTGCTATCCAATCCGGGGCAGAAACCGACCCGGAAGACGATATCGGGAGCAGACCGGACGAAGAAACCGGCTCGTCCTCGGGAAATGCCATCCGCCCGGACGCCCTCATTATCGCTGATCCCGGGATATTTGCGCTCGCACGGGAGATATGTCCCGAGATCGATATACACATATCCACTCAGGCAAATAATACAAATTATGAAACCTACCTGTTCTGGCACCGGCTGGGCGCGAAGAGGGTTGTGAGCGCCCGCGAGCTGTCCTTAAAGGAAATTGCGGATATCCGCGCACATATTCCCGAGGATCTGGAGATCGAAAGCTTTATCCACGGAGCAATGTGCATATCTTACTCCGGGCGGTGCCTGCTGAGTAATTATTTTACCGGGAGGGACGCCAATCAGGGAGCCTGCACTCATCCCTGCCGCTGGAAATATGCGGTTGTGGAAGAAACCAGGCCGGGCGAGTATCTGCCGGTTTATGAGAATGACAGAGGGACTTTTATCTTCAATTCCAAGGATCTGTGCATGGTCGGGCATATTCCGGAGCTTATAGAGGCAGGCATAGACAGTTTCAAGGTCGAGGGACGCATGAAGACTGCGCTGTATGTTGCGACGGTTGCCAGGGTTTACAGGCAGGCCATCGATGACTACCTGGCTGATCCGGAGAAATATGAGAATAATAAGCCGTGGTATATGCGTGAGATAGCGGCTTGTACTCACAGGCAGTACACTACCGGGTTTTATTTCGGCAAGCCGTCCTCGGAAACGCAGATTTATGATGACTCCACGTACATAAACGATTATACTTATCTGGGTACCATTACTCAGATTGATGCTGACGGATACGCCGTGTTCGAGCAGAAGAACAAGTTCTGCGTCGGCGACGAGATTGAAGTGATACGTCCCGCCGGGGAGACGCTGTATGTGAAGGTTACGTCGATGCGCGATGCCGAAGGTTGCGAGATAGAGTCCTGTCCGCATGCCAGCACTCAGGTCGGAGTGAAGCTCTCAATAATCGGAAGAGAGTGTGTTGCTGATACTGCCGATGCCGCCGATATAGCCGATACAGCCATTACAGGTGGAAGCGACGGGGAATTCGCGTCGGGAGTATCATTTGTAGCGGTAGAGCCCGGCGATATGATGCGTGTGAAAGCGGAAAGATGAGCCGGATATCGTATTTATTATATTGATGAGCTTCTGTTTAGGGAGAAGCATTCTTATTAGCGAGATCCGAAGAAAAGAATGCCCGAATCAAGATAAATCTGAGGAAAAACAGAGGAAATCAGGAAGAGCGAGCATTCCTTTAAGTAGAATCCGAAGAAAAGAATGCCCGAGACAAGAGTAATCTGAGGAAAAACAGAGGAAATCAGGAAGAGCGAGCATTCCTTTAAGTAGAATCCGAAGAAAAGAATGCCCGAATCAAGAAAAATCCGAGGAAAAACAGAGGAAATCAGGAAGAGCGAGCATTCCTTTAAGTAGAATCCGAAGAAAAGAATGCCCGAGACAAGAGTAATCTGAGGAAAAACAGGGGAAATCAGGAAGAGCGAGCATTCTTATTGGCAGAATCTGAAGGAAGCGCCGATGAAAGTCAAACATTTTACGAAAATCAGAAAAAAGTTTGACCGGAACAGGGCAGAATCCGGAGAAAGCACCAAAAAGTGTCAAACTTTCTACGAATAATAAAAATGGTATGACAAACAATACTACCTTATAAGGAGAATCAGGATGAACGTGGAAAAACGGATAAATAGAATCCTTACAGGCGCGTTGGCAGGGGTCATGATCATGACTTCCATGCCAGCGGATATATATGCAGCTTCTGTGAAGGGAGTTCGCACCGAGGAAATCATAGAAGAGGTCATATATGAAGATGCAGGATCAACTAGTGGCGAGGGGTCTTGCGATGCAGTCACCGATGAAATGACCCGCATAGGTAGTGTCACCGATGAAACATCCCGCACAGATACTGTAGTTGATGAATTGATCCGTACAGAAACAATAGTTAATGAATCATCACCTTATAGGGTATCCTACGGCGATGCTGTATCCGCCCCTGTAAATGCAGACTATGGCATCGATAACCTCACAAGCATGGATTCTGCCATTCAGTCAGATTATCTTGATAACGATGAGAAGCTCAATATGTATCTGGGGAAACAGATCAGAGAGCAGCAGCTTGAATCCGGCATCATTGATGTAGATGAGCAGAATTCTCTGTATGACTATATGTCTCCATACGATCATGCCATATCGCCTGATCCGGTTCCGGCAGATGATGCAGCAGTCAAGCGTGTGGATTACCTGAATCTGTCCGGCAATGAAAAAGTACTGTATGACTATCTTGCAGAGAAAATTGCATTAGTTGCGAGCGGTGAGATTACCGACACGGACTTTCAGATACCGGTTTCAATGTTTAATAACGGCAAGACAGAATACACAAAAGAAGAACTGGGTGTAAGCACTCTTGTAGAGAATAATTCATTTACCCAAGAAGCCCAAACGGCTCTTTCCGCAATATGGAACATTGACATTTATAGCGTTATGGATGCGCTTTTGTGTGATCATCCATATGAATTGTATTGGTATGACAAAAACACAGGCGTCGAATATCAGGCCCCCGGCTTTACAAGTGACGGAACAGTAGTGTCTTTTTCCGGAGACTATGTTTTCGGTATGAAGGTTGCAGCAGATTATTCTTTTGAGGCGGCGCTGGAAACTTATAAGACGGATATATCCAAGATAAATGCAGTCAATAATACGATCACAAATGCCATGAGCGTAGTTAATGCTGCAGCAACAACGACAGATCCTTCGACCAATCAGACTATAGCAACTACTGATTATTCAAAGCTGAAGTATTACAGGGACTGGATATGCAAGAATGTTTCATACAATAAAGCCGCCGCTGCTTCAGATACTATCAAAGTAAATAGTCCCTGGAACCTGATATACGTATTTGACAACGATCCGGATACTACAGTAGTTTGTGAAGGATATTCCAAGGCGTTTAAACTCCTGTGTGACCTTACGAGTTTTCAGAGTGAATATACCGGGGCGTATCTGGTTTCCGGCGGATTATCAGATGGAAAAAAAGACCTTGGACCGCATATGTGGAATATTGTTCGCATGGATGACGGTAAGTATTACCTGGCAGATATTACCAACTATGATAATAATCCCGAAGGAAGAGCTTCTTTATTCCTTGGAAAATACTATGGTTATCATACAAGTAATAAACAGTATGATTTCGAGGTTGATATACAAGGTAACTATCTGTGCTTTTTATATGATTATGAAACCCGAATGCTGTATTCAGAGGAAGAACTGATGCTGGCAACAGAGGCATATGACCCCAACACTACTCCTCTTCCGGATCCGATAACTTATTCCGTAGTGTTTATCAACGGCTCCAAAACGATTAAGACTATAACCGTCCCTGTAGATTTTGTGATTCCCGCATCCGAGATCCCACAGGTAACAAAGGAAGGATATACCTTATCCGGCTGGTATGATCCGGATAAGAGCGGAAGTACGCCGAGTCCTTTTGACTTTAGTGCGGTGATCACGTCTGATCTTAATATGTATCCTATATGGGATGCAAATGAATACGCAATTGTATATGACGGCAACGGCGGTGAAGGAAATATGTCCAATACCGCAGCAGAGTATGATAAGGACGTAAAACTGTCAAAATGTACATATACGAAGGATGACTTTACATTTACAGGATGGAATACCGTGCAGGACGGAAGCGGAACCTCATATGCTGACGAAGCGAGCGTAAAGAATCTGACAGACGAAAATGGAGCATCTGTTACACTGTATGCGCAGTGGACAGATTCCACAGATCCTACAGACCCCACAGATCCTTACACAGAGACACGAAATCTGTCATACGATACCACCGCAACACTGGAATACACATATACCGGGCAGGCGGTGGAAATTCAGGATCTTAAGATAGTTGCGGTCATTGCGACGGATAACGGACCTGATGTGCCTGCCGGAATGGAACGCTACAATTACAGGCAGATCCCCCTTACATATCTTACGGACTATACTCTTAACTATGAGAATAATGTGAATGTGAGCACTGAGGAAAATCCCGCGAAGGTCACGGTTACGGGAGTGGGCGATTATACGGACTTTGAGCCGCTGGTTATTAATTTTAAGATAAAAGCAGCTACAGACGAGCCCGGGACGGATCCAACCACTCCGACAGACCCTGATAAGCCCGTGGATCCGACCAATCCTGATAAGCCCGTGAACCCTGAGGACCCCAACCGGAAATATGTCGCTGAAGAAGGCCCCTCTGTTCAGATGAAAAACGTGGAGATCAGCTTCCCGACGACATCCGTAAAATATGCAGGCGAAGATGTGACCCTTAGTGATTATGAACTCAAGGTCGGCGACGAGTATCTTAAGGAAGACGTAAACTACACCGTCAAATATAAGAACAACAAGAAGGCCGGGAAGGCGACGGCAGTATTTACCGGCAAAGGCAGATTCAAAGGAAGCGTGAACAAAACCTTCACCATAGAAAAATGCGATATCACGAATGTCGTATTCGCAGCCGGCGTTTCTACGTTCCCTTACGGACAGGGCGGTGTTAAGCCTGAAGTCATTGTGTACAGCGGTGACATCGTGCTCCCGGCAAGAGACTATTCGTTAAAATACACCGGCAATACCCAGGTGGGAGGAGCAGCGAAAGTCAAGGTAACCGGTAAGTCCGGCGCGGCAGGAGAAAAGGAACTGCCATTTACCATCGTGCAGGCTAAGACCGAAGACGTGGTGATCGAAGCAGATGATTACGCATACACGGGCAAACCCAAGAACACCACCAAGGTAGTTCTTTATGACAAGGCTACCGGCAAGAAGCTCAAAGCCGGCAAGGATTATGACAAGAACATCACATACACATACGCGCAGGATACGGTAGTTACCGACTCCAAGACTAAATCGGAGATCACCAGGCACGCCGGCGATGAACTTACGAAGAAATCCACAGACGTGATCCCCGCAGGGACTATGATCAACATCGCAGTAACTTTGAAGGGCAATTATGAAGGAACCGTCACGGGAGAATTCAGGGTTGTCCAGGCACTGCTGTCCAAAGCCACCATCAAGGTTCCCACAGCCTACTGGAGTGATGATCTCGCAGATACCGGATTCACCTATGACCCCGCCAGGATCGTAGTCGTGTTAAACGGCAAGATCGTTCAGCCCTCAAGAAAAGTCCTGATAACAGGCGACAACGGCGAAGAGGCCACATATGGTTATGAGCCTAATTACGAGATCATCGCCGATTCCTATAAAAATAACACAAAACCCGGCAAAGCATCCTTCAAGGTTCGCGGGGTCGGCAATCTGGGTGGTGTAAAGACCGTGAATTTCACGATCATCGATCCCAATAAAGTCACATACAGCTACGTCACGTTCAATCCTAACGGTGCAACCAGCGGCACTATGTCTGATAAGAAGATCGCTGCAGGCAAGACCGTGAACCTTACTAAGAATTCGTATAAGAAGACCGGAAGCACATTTACGGGATGGAATACAGAGGCAGACGGAAGCGGCGACGCTTATGCAGATAAGGGCGCATACACCGCGCCGGACAAGTCCGGGACCGTCACGCTCTACGCCCAGTGGACCGCCCAAACCTATACCGTCACATACGAGGGCGTGGGTGAAGCAACGAATGAAAACCCCGCAACATACATTTATGATGATGTGGAAAAGACCGAGCTGCGTCTGAACGCCCCGGTATGGGATGAAGACCACGTATTCTTAGGATGGTATTCCGACGCCGCCTGCAAAAAGCGCGTAACCGGCATAGCGCAGGGCAGCACCGGTAACCTTACCTTTTATGCAAAATGGCAGAAAAACCGCTCGGCAGTTATCAGAAAGATCGCAAAGCCCGAAGGCGATTATATAGACGCAACGAAGTATGCGGACAGATTTTACGCAGATGAACGTACCGCACAATATAAAGATGCGGTGGAAGAGCGTTCCTCATGGTCTCTGAGCGGATTCACGGATGCAGTACCCGGCGATGAAGCAGATGATTACGCCGCTATCAGAGAGGCTATCATAGTTGCTGGCCGTAAATATCAGCTCGACAATGCCGGCATCACCGATGATTCCCTGAAAAAGAGAGTCACCGTCTATCTCCCCGCAGGATTGTATAACCTTACGATCAACAAGGACAGGCCCTGGGGCATAGAGCTTGAAGAGGGCGTTGATCTGGTGATGGACAACAACGCGATCATCAATGTTGATCAGGTAAAAGGAGATTACGCTTACTACGTAATGAGTATTGCCGACGAGCATGACGGTCAGATCGCCAACGCCAGCATCAGAGGCGGACAGATACGCGGAGAAAGATATATCCACAAGGGTTCCGGCGATAAATACGACGGCCATGGAGTAGCGATAATCGGAGCAACGAACGTATCCGTATCAGACATGACCATCAGTTCCAACTGGGGCGACGGTATATATATCGGGACCAAGGTTGAGGACGACTGGGAGCGCGATGAGAAAGGCAAGATCGTAAGATCGAAAGGCAAGATATATTACGGCTGCAGCAAAGTCACGATCAACAACTGCTGCATAACCGATAACAGAAGAAATAACATATCCGTGGTCGATGCGCATGACCTTCTCATAGATAATTGCGACATATCAGACGCTCACGGCTCTGCGCCTCAGTGCGGCATCCTGATCGAGCCGAACTTTGAGTCAGGCAGAAGTGTAAAAGAAGCCAGATGTAAGAATGTCACCATCAGCAATACATATATCAGCGCATATCAGGGCAAGGACAGCGACAAGTATATGTGCCTGTACACGAATTATGACCCTGATGATACGAATTATATAGTCGTAGACGGATTAAGAGTTGAGAATTGTGTGTTTAACGGATATTATGGTATATATTCCGGGCTCAACTATTCGGAATCCGGTAATGAATATAACGGAACAAAACATATAGAGTCCAGAGTCACGAAGGGATCATTCTGACAAAACAAGCATAGAGTCACGAAGGGGACTTTTTAAGACATAACGAGTCCGGACCGGAGAGGGATTCAGAAAATCCGGGAAATCAGGAACACTAAGGAGATAACATGAGCAACGTAACCGAACTTTTTGGGATCAATGTATTTACGCCTGCGAAGATGAAAGAACGTCTTCCCAAGGACGTGTATAAAGAAGTCATCCGCGTAATGGAAGGCGGTGGAGAATTAAGCAAGGAAGCGGCGAATGTCGTAGCCAAGGCCATGAAAGACTGGGCTGAGGAAAACGGAGCGACCCACTACACCCACTGGTTCCAGCCGCTGACAGGCATAACCGCTGAGAAGCACGACGCATTTGTGGCGCTTCCCGACGCCGATGGCAAGATGATCACCGAATTTTCCGGCAAGGAGCTCATAAAAGGCGAGCCTGATGCATCTTCATTCCCGTCAGGGGGACTAAGGGCAACCTTCGAGGCGAGAGGCTACACCGCCTGGGACATCACGTCGCCCGCGTTCCTTAAGGAATCCTCATGCGGAGCGATATTATGCATCCCTACGGCTTTTTGCTCATATACGGGCGAAGCATTGGATAAAAAAACCCCGCTTCTTCGTTCAATGGAGGCTCTCTCGGAGCATGCGGTCAGGATCGTGAAGCTCTTCGGACATAAGCACGTGAACAAGGTTACGCCCTGTGCGGGACCTGAGCAGGAGTATTTCCTGGTGGATGCGGACCTGTACATGAAGAGGCTTGACCTGATGTTTGCCGGACGCACGCTGTTCGGCGCCCCCGCTCCCAAGGGGCAGGAAATGGATGACCACTACTTCGGCGTAATCCGCGAGAGAGTCGGCGCGTTCATGAAGGATCTAAATGAAGAACTGTGGAAGCTCGGGATCCTGGCAAAGACGCAGCATAACGAGGTTGCGCCTGCGCAGCACGAGCTTGCGCCCATATTCGATACGGTAAATATCGCAGTTGACCACAACCAGCTGGTAATGGAGACCATGAAGAGAGTGGCTGTCAGACACAATCTGCGATGCCTGCTCCACGAGAAGCCCTACGCCGGCGTGAACGGCTCAGGCAAGCACAACAACTGGTCGATCAACACGGACACGGGCATCAATCTCATAGATCCCGGCGATACTCCCAACGAAAATCTCCAGTTCCTGCTGGTTCTGGCATGCATACTTAAGGCGGTCGACGACCATGCGGATCTCTTAAGACAGTCGGCTTCCGATGTGGGAAATGACCACAGACTCGGCGCAAATGAAGCTCCTCCGGCGATCATTTCCGTGTTCCTTGGCGAGCAGCTTGAGGACGTGGTCCGTCAGCTTGTCGAGACGGGCGTTGCATCAAGCGCCATCCAGGGCGGTAAGCTGGAGACAGGCGTTTCCACGCTCCCTGATTTTGAGAAAGACGCCACCGACAGAAACAGGACATCGCCTTTTGCCTTCACGGGTAATAAGTTCGAGTTCAGAAGCGTCGGGAGTTCCGATTCTATCGCAAGCCCTAATACGGTACTTAACGCCATCGTAGCAGAAGCCTTCGACGAGGCGGCTGATATCCTGGAAAAAGCAGCAGCTGAGGGCCGTTTTGAAATAGCGGTGCACGACCTGATCAAGAAATACATGACCGAGCACCAGAGGATCATATTCAACGGCGACGGATATTCGGACGAATGGGTCAAAGAAGCCGAGCGCCGCGGTCTGCCCAACATCAAGACCATGATCGAAGCAGCGCCTGCCCTTACTACGGAGAAGGCGGTAGCACTTTTCGAGAAATACAAGATATTCACACGCTCCGAGCTTGAGTCCCGCGAAGAGATCATATATGAGACCTATGCGAAGACCATCAATATAGAAGCCCTCACCATGGTTGACATGGCCGGCAAGCAGATAATCCCCGCTGCAGTGAAGTATTCGGGAATCCTGGCCCGCGCCGTGAACGAAGTAGCGTCAGCAGGCGCCAAAGCATCAATAGAAGCCAAGATGCTCGAAACAGTAGTCGACTATATCGGAGAAGCCCAGGATGCCCTCGGCGCCCTGAAGGAATCCGTCAGCGCTGCAGCAGCAATAACTGACGTCCACGATCGCGCCTTCTACTATAAGGACAACGTGGTCGAAGCTATGAAGCGCCTCCGCAAGCCCTGCGATGAACTCGAGATGATCGTCGATAAGGAACTGTGGCCGATACCGACGTATGCGGAGTTAATGTTTGAAGTATAATCGCAAAAAAATGCTTGCATTATCAAAATATATGCGGTATAATGACTATTCGTCAAAGCGCTATCGCCAAACGGTAAGGCAACGGACTCTGACTCCGTCATTTCAAGGTTCGAATCCTTGTAGCGCTGTTAATAAAACTCCTGATC
>JAEEGL012912451.1_pt1 | contig 11385 bp, 13 predicted proteins | sample 9134231 | NCBI WGS metagenome assembly JAEEGL01 (sample SAMN16246548, study PRJNA631951) | gut metagenome | biome: gut microbiome; feature: rumen; material: fiber-attached | host: Bos | place: Iran: Karaj | collected 2018-10
CACCCCCAATAAAAAAAGAGTCAAAATTAATATGAATCTACATTTATTCTAACTCTTTTACTATCTTCTGTCAAACTTGATGCAGCTTGAACTACTGTTCTGATACTATTAATGGTCTTTCCACCTTTACCAATTACTCTACCCATATCATCAGATGAAATTAATACTTCGATTTGAATTGTATTCTCTTCTTCAGTTTCAAATTCCTTTACTGAAATATTTTCAGGGTCACTAACTAGTTTCTTAATAATTGTTTCTGTTAAATCTACTAAATCCATTATTTACCTTGTTTAGAATCATGAAACTTCTTCATAATTCCTTCTCTACTTAATAAATTTTTAACAGTATCAGTAGGAATAGCACCTTTACTTAACCAATTTAATGCTAATTCCTCATTAATTTTTACTTCAGCAGGAGTTACTAGTGGATTATAAGTACCGATTAATTCGATAATTTTACCATCTCTAGGACTTCTTGAATCAGCAACTACTACTCTATAAAATGGAGCTTTCTTAGCACCCATTCTTTTTAATCTCATTTTTACTGCCATATTTATTCCTCCTTCACACAATTAATATCTTAACATATTAAATATATGCTGTCAACCTTTTTTTGATACACTAATCTAAAAACTTTTTTAAGTTAGTTGGATCAATGAAGCCGACATTACGTTTTACTTCTTTGCCTTTTTCTAAAAGTACTAGGGTTGGAATAGACATAACACCATATTCTCTTGCTAGATCTTCAAATTCATCAGTATCTACTTTTACTACTTTGATATCACTTTCCGTTTTTTCTAAAACAGGGCCTAACATTTTACATGGGCCACACCAAGTTGCAAAAAAATCTATTAATATTTTATCTTCTTTGATTAATTCTTTAAAACTTTCTTCTTTTTCTAAATGTATTATTTCCATTGCATTATCCTTTCTTTACAACATAATTATCACGAACTGTTACTTTATTGCTTTTAATTAGCTTTTCAGCTGATTCAGGTGTTATTATATCATATTTTAGCATTAAGTCCATTGCTTCTTCGTTTACTTCTGAATTTGTTTTTGATTCTCTATTATCAATTATATTATATAAGTTAGTATATATTTCACCGGTTTTCTTAGTATATTTTGATAAATATGGGGTTTCTTTCATTATGTAATTAGCTACTTTTGAATCATATATTTCTTTGATATTAATCATTGGTAAGGTTAAGACAAAGAGAATAATATAGACCCAAATGTATTCTTCAATCATGCCAACGATGAAACCTAAAATTTTTGATGGAATGCTTAAGATAACAGTAGCCTTTAATACTTTTTCAATTAATCCTGTTACACCAAGCAAAACTCTATACACAAGCATTAAAGCAGAAGCAATAACTAGAAAGGCAACCATCTCGTAAAATACAACATTTAAGATCTGGATTCCTTTGAATACTCCCCACAAGTTAAAGAATGGTAAGTTCTCATAAAAATAAATTGATAATTTATTCTTTAGCATGAATGCTAAAACAACAACTAAAACAAGGCCAATAACACTTGTTAATTTTTTTATTACTCCTTCCTTAAAACCAATTATTCCTCCTAAGATGATAACTAAAATAATGATAGCATCAATAATTCCAATTTTCATATTATTCCTCCTTAATTCATATTTGGTTTAACCATTTTTTGATAGTAATATGTCGCATAAACAATAGCAATAATACCGGTAAGAAAGACAAACATTATAAAACTTGTCCCCGTACCAGGATTATCATTGTTTTCATTTGTTTGGCCCTGATTATTATTTGGTACCGTTACAGTTGGTGTTGTAGTAGTATTACTTGCACTAGTAGTAACAGCCGATTTAGTTGTTGTCGGTGCTTTTGTTGCTGTGGCTGCTTTGGTTGTAACACTACCGTTTTTAGTACAATCATTGATTGTAACATTAATTTTAGATCCAAATTTTTCAATATCTTCTTTTGTCAAATTGGTACAAGTTCCAGAGCAGCCACTACTTGTTTCTGTAATTGTACATCCATATTGTTCTTTTCTACTTTCAGTTAAAAATGAACAATACAATTTTGATACATTGTTTGCTTTACACGTATATGTGTCTTCAGCATAAACAATGGCACTTGGGTGAAAAAAGAAAAACAAGGCCATAATTAATGTTAAATGTATTAATTTTTCTTTCTTTAAAAACTGCATAATATATTCTCCTTATATTAATTATATAATAATTTCTGATGAAAATAAATAAAAATGTGTTAAAATAATATTAGAGGTGTAAAGATATGAAGAGTCCAGTTATTACAAAGGTTTTGGTTGTATCTGATAAAACAAAAGAAATGATGATTGATTATTTTGAAGAATTCAAAAGAGATAAAACACCACAATATGCTATCCTCCAAGCGGATGATGGCGATACAGTCGTTACTTTGTATGAATCTGGAAAAGCAGTGTTTCAAGGCCGAGATGCTGATTTAGCGGCTGATTTTTGGATTGAAACCGAGAAGATTAATTCTGGAAATGCTAAAGTTACTAGCAGCGATGAAAAAGAGAAGAAAAAAGATACTGAAAGAAAAATACCACTTCGAATTAATTCAATTGGATCAGATGAAGTTGGAACCGGAGACTATTTTGGACCAATTGTTGTTACAGCAACATATGTTGAAAAAGAAAATATTGATTTCCTTTTGGAATTAGGAGTTAAAGATTCTAAAAAAATGACTGATAGTGATATTTTAAGAGTAGTTCCTGAAGTTATCAAAAAGATTCCATATAATACTTATATTTTAAACAATAGTCAATACAATAAATTATATGATAGCGATATGAATATGAATAAAATGAAAGCTATTTTACATAATAAAGTATTATCACACTTTGCAGATAAAAATAAATATCATTATGATTATGCCGTAGTTGATCAATTTGAAAATCCCAAAAGTTATTATAATCATTTGAAAGATGCTAGTTTTAAGGTTTGGGGGATAACTTTCTTAACGAAAGCAGAAGATCAGTGTTTATCAGTGGCTTGTGCTTCAATAATAAGTAGATATATTTTCTTAAGTGAAATGAATAAAATTAGTAAAGATATTGGTATGGATTTACCTAAAGGAGCTGGTGACGGCGTCGATAGTTTTGGTATCGATGTTGTCAAAAAATTTGGTAAAGAAAAGCTTAGTGAAATTGCCAAACTTAATTTTAAAAATACCGAAAGGATACTTAAATAGTATCCTTTTTATATTGAAAGCCTAAAAGAAAAATGCCAATTATTAAGAGATATAATGTAAGTTTTAAATTTATTGGAAGAAAATATAATATTCCCAAAATTAACACTCTGGTTAAACAGAATAATTGTTCACAGATAATAATATAGCCAATATTTGGTTTATGATAATCATAAAGATTTATAGTACTTACTAATTCATTAATTCTAATTCCTATTCCTTCAAGTAACGCTATTATTAAAAGAATATATTGATTATTGATATTTAATTTTAAAAGCAAAATTATTACAAAGATTAGGTTTATATATTTATACTTTTCAGCAATTTCTATCTTGCTTGCTATATAGTGTATGCATATTACCGAAGAAATAGTTAAAATGATATTAAAATAGCCAACATATGAAATAGCATTTGATATTAAGTACAAAAATAATGGTTCTAACAAAAGAAAGGTTATTCTAAATTGATCAAAAAAGAAAAAGCATAATTTGTTATGATTTATATTTGTTGGATAGATTATTTTATCAGCTTTTTCAGTTTCGATAAATAATGTTGGAATAATGCCTAAGATAGCAATAATAATTAGATAAATTACGTTTATACTTTTGATGATAATAACTGATGATAAAAAATTGGCAATATAAATATATATTAAAATGCCACTAATATCTTTTTTACTGTTTGACAGTTTTATACCATACAAATGCCTGATTGGGTGATAAGTAAAAATTGATAATGAAATTAAAAATGCTATTACATAGACATTAGTATTTACAGTTAAGATATAGAAAGTTACGCTGGTAGTGATGGCAGATATGATTAGAATGTACTTATACCCTATTTTATTGCCGATAATAATGCTATATTTAGCAATAAATATTCCAAAAAAATATATTAGTACATAAATGGCAATTATATTTTTTATTGAAATGTTTTTTTGATATAGATATATTACTGAATAAATATCTATGATGTTTCTAGTTAAGGTTGTAATAAAAATAAATAGATAATAGCTCTTAATGTTTTTCATATTAATAGTATGGATTAATATTTATTATTAATAAGAAAAAAGAAAGTTTTTTTACTTTCTTTTCTTTGTTTTTTGTTTAGCAACTGAGATAAATTTTTTAGACTCTGAATCATAAGATAGTTGCATATCATAAATTCTTACTTCGTACATATTATTAATACTTTCATTATACATATTAATGATATTTTCTGGAATATTATTTTTAAAATAACGTGCCCATTTAGCTAACTCATATTCATATTGTGCTAAAGTAGGTATATATTTAATCTTCCCAAAACGGTTCTTAAATTGATGTTTTAATTCATCGTGATATTTTTTTTCAAAGTTTTTACTTTTTTTATTTAGTATTTGCCTGATTATTGCTACAAAGGCACTATAAATGTCATCATAGTGTTCAACACTATAATAATTTTTATCATTGTAACTGACTGTATAGTAACCATAGTTATCTAAGTATCCATATGTACGAAAATCATTATTAAACATAGCTAGACTTATATAATCGATTTCTTTGTCATATATTACTTGATAAAAATCTACCAATAGGGCTGTCAATTCCTTGATTTTCTTTTTTTCATTTTCACTTCTTTGATCTTTATTAAAATACTTTTTAAATACAACATCATCTTTGTGAAAGAAATTAGCATTTTTTAGTTCGTTAATCATTTTTATTCTCCTTTTTGATATTATTCCTTTCGGTGACGATTATTATAGATTATATGTCTAATATTGTCAAGAAAAAAAGGAAGTTAGACTTCCTTTAATTTTTCTTTAATTTCTTTTAGATATATGGTAAGATTTTCGGCATTAGAGCCACCACCTTGGGCAAATAATTGATTTCCGCCACCGTTACCTTCACATTTTGTACAAATATCTTTAACGATATTACCACAATGAATTTTAGGATTGTTAATATTGGTCTTACATATAATATTGACACTATTTCCATTAATGTTAGCTAGTAGGACAAAAGAATTTTGAAGTGAGTTTGTCAAACTATCAACTAATTGTTTTAAGACTGATACTTCATAATTTTTGGTTGTCGCTACGATGATGTTCATACCATTAATTTCTTCTTTTATCTTGGTAAATTCATCTAAATTGCTTAGTGATTTATTAGCCATTTCAGTGCTTATTGATTTTTCAAGTTTTTTGACTGATATTTTTAATCTTTCTAATTGTTCTTTGTAGTAGACAACATCGGCATAACTATCAAGTAGTTGATAATCAATATCAAAGTCAAAATATGCTTCAACTTTTTCTTTTTTAGCTTGTTTTACTAATTCTTTAGCTTTGGTTAATAATTTTGTTATTTCTTCGTGATAAGGTTTAACTACTTCATAAATCTGATTTTCAATACGATCGTTAGTAGCTCCTTCGATACGATAAGTATCACTACCCTTATTTTCAATTCTTAAAATAGCAAATGAGCCAATATCTCTAGTATTATTTACATGGGTTCCACCGCATAGTTCAATAGAATCACCAATTGTAACAACTCTAACTGTTTTATCATATTTATTTTCAAACAATGCCATTGCACCTTTTTTCTTAGCATCTTCAATTGACATTGTTTCAATCTTAGTTTCAGCATTTTTATTTATTCGTTCCTGAGTTTTCTTTTCAATTTCGACAATCATTTCATCAGATAGTTTACCACGATATGAAAAGTCGAAACGGAAATTGTTTTCATCTACTCTTGATCCTGCTTGATGAACTGTATTTCCCAACACTTCTTGTAGTGTCTTTTGTAACAAGTGAGTTGCCGAATGGTTCCTAGCCGTCGCTAATCTAGTTTCTTTATCGACATGCGTTAGAATATCAGCACCTTTATAGATAATGCCCTCTAATACTTTAACTTTAAGTAAATGTTGTTTATTAGGACATTTGATAACATCTAATACTTCAAGTTTACAACTATCATTCTTTAAATATCCTTTATCGCTAACTTGACCACCAGATTCGGCATAGAATGGATTGTCTTCGATGAAGATGTAACATTCGGTATTGCATTTTTCAACAAATTTATCGTTCTTAATGATGGCTTGAACGTGAGTCTTTGATCCCAATGTATCATAACCAATAAAATTACTTGGTGTCGTATAGTTTAATAATAATTCATTTTGAACATTCATACTTGAATCAACTTTACGATTACGTCTAGCTTGTTCTTTTTGAACATCCATATATTTCTTGAATCCTTCATTGTCGACAATAAATCCTCTTTCGTTGGCACATTCTTCAGTTAATTCAATTGGATATCCATAAGTATCATATAATTTGAAAGCATCTTCACCACTAATCATACCATCTTTGCTATTTTCAAAAATATCTTCAAGAATTTTTTCACCTTGAAGCAGCGTTTTTTGGAATAACTCTTCTTCTTTAGTAACTAATTCTTTGATCATTTTTCTATTCTGCTCTAAATCAGGATAAATATCACGATACTTATCGATAACAATATCAACTAAATCTGCCATAAAGGTGTGATTGATATTTAGTTTTCGTCCCATTCTACTAGCACGGCGAAGTAATCTTCTAAGTACATAGCCACGACCATAGTTTTCAAATGAAGCACCATCTGATAAAGCAAAGGTAATGGTTCTTATGTGATCAGCAATTACCTTAAATTCCATTTGACCTAAATATGGTAATCCTGCTAACTCTTCAATGCCTCTCATGATTGGCATAAATAAATCTGTCTCATAGTTAGTTTCTGTCTTTTGAAGAATGCAAGCCATTCTTTCAACACCCATTCCAGTATCGATGTTTTTGCTTGGTAATTCTTCATATTTGTCGCGAGGGACTCCCTCTTTGGCATTAAATTGACTAAAGACATTATTCCATATTTCAATATATCGATCATTCTCGATTTCTTGTTCAAGTAATTTTATACCCATTTTTTGCGGATCATATTTGGTACCTCGGTCATAGAATATTTCGCTGTCTGGGCCACTTGGACCTTCACCGATTTCCCAATAATTGTTTTCTAGTTTGATGATATGGCTTTTAGGCATTCCTAATTTTAACCATAGATTATATGCATCTGTATCATTTGGATAAATTGTGACATATAGTTTTTTGACATCAAACCCAAAATATTTTGGATTAGTTAGTAATTCCATAGCCCATGTTAAAGCTTCTTCTTTAAAATAATCACCAACTGAAAAATTACCTAACATTTGGAAAAAGGTATGATGTCTAGCTGTTTTCCCAACTGATTCAATATCGCCGGTGCGAATACATTTTTGGCAACTAGTCATTCTTCTGTTTTGAGGAACAACGGTGCCATCAAAGTATTTTTTAAGTGGTGTTACTCCGGCATTGACCCATAAAATAGATGGATCATCATGGGGAATCAAGCTAGCTGATTCTACTTCACTGTGTCCTCTTGCTTTAAAAAACTCAATATATGTTCTAATTATTTCATTTCCAGTCATTTTTTTCATTTTTTATCACCCTTTACTATTTTTTCAACAATGGCTACTTCTTCAGTTACGGTTAAATTGGTTGAATCAATATATATTTGATCGTCAGTTCTCATAAGTGAACCAACTTCTTTATGCATATCGTTATAGTCCCTTGCTTCGATGCTTGCGCATACTTCTTCATACGACATGTCGATACCCTTTTCAATATTTTCTTTATATCTACGCTTTGCTCGACATTCAACTGAAGCATCTAGATAAAATTTATATGGTGCGTTTGGGAAGACAACCGTTGTAATATCTCTTCCTTCCATTACAACATCTTTTCCTTCAGCAATCTTTCTTTGGATATCTACCAAAATTTCTCTAACTTCGACGATGGAAGATATTGGAGAAACAATAGCCGTTACTTCTTTACTTCTAATTTCTTTAGTAACATCTTCACCATCCATCAGTACTGTACCATCAGTAAGTAGATCAATCTTAATGTTTTTAGCAATATCAATTATTTTTTCTTTTTCTTCAATTTTAATGTTATTTCTTAATACTTTTAAGGCAACACAACGATAGGTTGCTCCAGTATCAATATTAACTAATTTTAGTTTTTCAGCTAAGGCTTTAGCTAGTGTTCCTTTACCGCTGCCTGCAGGTCCATCAATGGCAATAATTATATTCATTTTTACTCCTTTCAAAGAAAAAGCGGATCATTCTATTCTCTAGGAACGAATTAATCCGCGGTACCATCCTAATTATACATATGTATAACCTTAATTTAAATAACGGTTTTAGCCGGTGATGATTAGTCACATTTATATGAGGAGCTTTCAAATAAGATTCTTATCTATTTACACCAAACATAGACTCTCTTTAAAACAATACTTATTCTACTTTATCTCATACATTATTTTATTACATATATTTATTCATTTGTTTCATCATTTGATTTACTTGTTTTTGAGAAGGGGTTCTTCCCATACCACTCATCATTGCTTTAATCATTTGTTCATTGATTGGTGGGTTTTTCTTTAAATATTTTTTCATATATGCTCTTGCTATAAAGAAACCCGCTAGAGCTCCTGCTAACAAGCCTAGTACTAAATATAAGATATCTTTCCACATAATTTATACATCCTTTCACAAAGATATTATACTAAAGATAAGTCTTTTTGTCTATCTTTATTTAATGATTCTAGCCAAAAATAATCTTGATTTTTAAAATCGCAAACGAATACATTATCGAGATAAACATTTAGATCATTTAAAAATACTGAATAAATATCGTCTGTCTTTAGTATAATACATGTTGTATTGATGGTTAATTTATTATATTTCTCATTATTAATAATATGTATATTATTATCGCGATGATAATGACTATTATTCTGATTTAAATTATAGATGTATTCATTTAGCGCTAATTTATTAAATTCAACGGCAAATTTCTTATAGTAACGATAACTACTTAACATATCATAATCTTTAGTATGATATAATTCTTCAACTATCTTATACATACGATAAGGCCATCTTTTATAGACATAAGCAAAATATTTATTAATTTTAAAGATATAGTATGTTCGCATGATATCACCTTTGATTATCATAATACTATATCTTTAAATAATTTGTCGTTTTAGATATTATTCTTAATTTTAATAACGATACTTGGAATATCTAATTCATATTCAGTTAATAATTCTTCTTCAGTACCGCTCTTACCAAAGTTATTAATATTGATAATGTCATCATTATTTTTAACTAGTTTATACATTGTTGGATCATTTGAAAATTCAATAACCATTCTTTTATAACCTTTAGGTAATACTTGATTTTGATACTCTGCTGGTTGTTTTAAGAATTCGTTAACATTAGGCATAGAAACTATTCTAGCTTCGATGAAACTTTTTAATAATTCATGTTTCAATTGCATAGCTAGGGTAACTTCTGAGCCAGATGCAATTAGGATGACATCTAGTCTACTTTTTACTTCGCTGATAACATAACCACCTAAGGCTGTTTCTTCAATTGAAGTATATTTATAACTTTCAGTTGGATTTTTAGCGACAATTAGTGCACTTGGGCGCTTGTTTTTTAGAATTAATTGCCATGCACCAATCAATTCTTTATAATCACATGGACGATAAACATCAAAATTAGGAATAGTTCTTAGCATTGCAAGTTGTTCGATTGGTTGATGTGTTATACCATCTCCACCAATACGAATGCTATCGTGAGTAAAAATATAAGTTACTGGTAAGTTCATAATTGCTGAATTTCTAATTGATGGCTTCATATTGTCAGCAAATGTTAAGAATGTTGATCCAAATACTCTGAAATTGGTAAGTGCTAAACCATTTAAAATAGCACCCATCGCATTTTCTCTGACACCAAAGCCAATATTTTTGCCTTTATAATTATCCGCACTGAAGTCGCCACCATTTTTTAGATATGCCTTGGTCGAATTTGCTAAATCTGCAGAACCGCCAATAAATCTGTCGACAAATGCTGAGATAACATTCATAATTTGAAAATTAATATCACGCATTGGTTTATCTAAAAACAATTTATCTTTATCGATTACTTTTTCTAAGTTCAATGGAATTTCTTCGCCATTAATTAAATCGTTTAAATTATCGATTTGTTTTTCATTTAATTCCTGAAGACATGCTTCATATTCACTATACCAATCTTGGTAAGCTAGTTGATTTCTCGTCTTCACTTCTTTTCTCAAGGCCTCTAGATTTTCTTCATCAATGGCAAAGCGACCAGTTCCTTTTAATTTTTCTCTTATTTCTTCTAAATCATTCTTATCAAGTTTGCCATGTATTTTATTGGTATTTTCGTAGGCAGAATACTTTCCTAAAATTGTGTTGACAATAATCAATGTCGGTAATTTAGAACGTTTGGCTGCTTCCAAAGCTTTATCAATTTCAGATGTTTTTTCGCCATTTTTAACAACTAGAACATCCCAACCTAAAGCAACATACATATTGGCAATACGATCATTATAGTCTTTATCTAATGCACCATCTAATGTTATTTGATTAGCGTCATATAATACGATTAAATTATTTAATTCATATTCGCCGGCTAATGCAGCAGCTTCATATGAAACTCCTTCCATCAAATCGCCATCGCTACATAAGCAATAGATGTTATAGTCGAATAAATCTAGTTTTTTAGTATTATACTTAGCTTCAAGAATTTTTTCTCCAATTGCCATACCAACAGCAGTAGCAAATCCTTGGCCTAATGAACCAGTCGTAGCTTCAATGCGTTTATTAACATTTAGTTCCGGATGACCTGGAGCTGGACTGTTTAGATGTCTAAAACTTTTTAATTCTTCCATCGTATAATCTTCAGTTGTTGCATAAATTGTCGCATATAATAATGCAGAAGCATGACCGGCTGATAAAACAAAGCGATCACGATTAGGCCAATCTGGTTTTTCTAAATCATAAACCATATGATTAGCAAATAAAGTATACACCATTGGAGCGGCACTTAAAGCAATACCTGGATGGCCACTGCCGGCATTATCAATCATATCAAGTGCCAACAGTCTAATTTCATCAATCATTTTCTTTTCATTTAATTTCGACATAATTCTACCTACTTTCAATAACATTATAACACAAATTATAAGTTATTTAAAGCCTATTTATAAACATACTGTGAATATTAATAGATATTTAGATAACAAAAGACACTTA
>JAEEGL013238036.1_pt1 | contig 11385 bp, 8 predicted proteins | sample 9134231 | NCBI WGS metagenome assembly JAEEGL01 (sample SAMN16246548, study PRJNA631951) | gut metagenome | biome: gut microbiome; feature: rumen; material: fiber-attached | host: Bos | place: Iran: Karaj | collected 2018-10
ACCGTCGGTGGCGATGAAGCTTATGAGCCTAATGCTGAGATGCATGAAGCCGCAAGCGAAGCACTTTCCAACACATCGATCCCCGCATGGAAGAGACCTGAGCAGTTCGGTGATGAGGTAATGTTCGACGAGGATGATGTGGAGCTCGATAAGGAGCATTCATCATTTGAAGGAAGGAACGCACTCAGACCGACAGAAGGACTTACAACTAATGAGCCTGTTCCTGAGGTTGAAAAGATAACAAGAAATACAAAGAAGATAATCGCTCCGCCGGAGCCGAAAAAGGTAAAGCCGCTTGAGATCAATGATGAGCTGCTTGAGATGCCCGGATTCCTTGATGCGAAGGATACAAGCAGCGAGCCCACCCCTGTCATAGAAGTTGTATCCGAAGATGATACAAGACCTCTTACAAGGGCAGAGGCAAAGGCAAGAGCTAAGGCAGAGAAGGCTGCAAAGAAGGCAGCGAAGAGTGTCAAGTCCGATAAGCATCCGAAGCTTGTTACAAAGCCTGCTTCGACAACGATGTCCGGCGGTAAGGCTGTCCGCAGGATCAAGAATGTGGGAGGCGGCGCTGCTGCCGCGGTAACGGTTGCTGCTGCCGTACATGAAAAACCTGCTGTTGCGGCAGAGCCGGTAAATACAGAGCCCGTAAAGAAGACGGAGGATATCGCACCGTCAAAGCCGATCCCGAATCCTTTGCCGGTTCCGAAGAAGAAGGAGCATAAGGCGCTCGATTATGATAAGAAGACGAGTTCAAAGTCCGAAGATGACTGGGATTTTGATTTTGATGTGTCGGATGATGACGATTGGGATGTTTAGTGCTTGCATATGTTTTGTAAATTTACTATAATAGCGTAGGTCATTGGAGAGGACGCTCGCCCATTTAAATCCGGCTTCGCCGGATGGGGGCTCGCGGTGTGGTAAGGGATCTTCCCAATCCGCTTCGCGTATCGGGCCCCTCCTTACGACATAAGCTTCCGTGGCTCAGTTGGTAGAGCGAGGCATTCGTAATGCCTAGGTCGCCGGTTCGAGTCCGGCCGGGAGCTCGACACAAAAGGGGCATTGTTGCCCCTTATTTATTATCAGGAGACAGAAGATGGCACAGCTGTGGGGTGGCAGGTTCACAAAGGAAACAGATCAGAAGGTGTATGATTTCAATGCATCTATCGGATTTGACAAGAGGCTCTTTGATGTTGATATCGAAGGGTCCAAAGCTCATGTGAAAATGCTCTCAAAGGTCGGGATATTAACCGATGATGAGAAGGATTCGATAATTAAAGGCCTTGAATCGATAGCAGCAGATGTTAAGAGCGGTAAGCTTGCGATAACCTCTGAGTATGAGGATGTTCACAGCTTTGTCGAAGCCAATCTTATAGACAGGATCGGCGATGCAGGAAAGAAGATGCATACCGGCAGGAGCCGCAACGATCAGGTTGCCCTTGATATGAGACTGTATACGAGAGCGGATCTTGACGCAAATAAACAGAAGATTGAAGAACTGCTCAGGACTCTTCTTAAGGTGATCAAAGAGAATACCGACACTATCATGCCGGGATTCACGCATCTTCAGAAGGCTCAGCCGGTTACACTCGCGCATCATTTCGGAGCATATTTTGAGATGTTCAGGCGCGATCATGAAAGGCTCTGCGATATAAGGAAGAGAATGAATTATTGTCCTCTCGGAGCGGGTGCACTTGCGGGGACAACATATCCGCTCGATCGTGATATGGTTGCAAAGGAACTCGGCTTTACGGCGCCTACGGCCAATTCCATGGATTCCGTATCAGACAGGGATTATCTTATAGAGTACATGTCGGCGCTGTCCGTTATAATGATGCATCTGTCACGATTTTGTGAGGAGATCATAATATGGAACAGCAATGAGTACAGGTTTGTTAATATCGATGATTCGTTCGCGACAGGTTCGAGCATCATGCCGCAGAAGAAGAATCCTGATATAGCTGAGCTTACACGCGGAAAGACCGGAAGGGTATACGGTGATCTTATGGCACTCCTTACGACGATGAAGGGATTGCCGCTTGCCTACAACAAAGACATGCAGGAGGATAAGGAAGCCGCATTTGATGCTATGGATACGGTTTCTTCGTGTCTTGAACTGTTTGCAGGTATGATCGCAACTATCGAGTTTAATAAAGATGTCATGAAAGCATCAGCCGCCAAAGGCTTTACCAATGCAACGGATGCGGCGGATTATCTTGTCGGTAAGGGTGTACCTTTCAGGGATGCTCATGGAATTATCGGCCGGATTGTGGTATACTGTGACACAAACTCAAAGTCTATCGAAGACTGTTCGCTTGATGAGCTCAAAAAGATAAGCGATAAGTTCGAAGAGGACATATATGAGTTCATAAGCCTTAAGACGTGCGTTGACAAGAGGATGACAAAAGGTGCACCGTCGAAGGCTGCAATGGAGGAGTTCATACGCGGATGTGATGGTTTTCTTGCCACTATCCGCTGATGAAGAGGAGATGAGAGTATGGAAAAATTAAAAGTCGGTATCTTAGGCGGGACCGGAATGGTCGGACAGAGGTTCATTTCACTTCTTGAGAACCATCCCTGGTTCGAGGTTAAAGTCATTGCAGCAAGCCCGAGGAGCGCTGGTAAGACTTATAAGGAAGCTGTCGGTGAGCGTTGGAAGATGACAACGCCTATGCCGAAGGCAGTTGAAGATATTGTAGTCATGAATGTTAATGAGGTGGAGAAGGTTGCTTCGGCGGTTGATTTTGTATTCTCGGCCGTAGACATGACTAAGGATGAGATAAGGGCTATAGAGGAAGAGTACGCAAAGACCGAGACACCGGTTGTTTCCAATAACAGTGCTCACCGCTGGACAAAAGATGTTCCGATGATAGTTCCGGAGCTTAATCCCGAGCATATAGAAGTTATAGAAGACCAGAGAAAGAGACTCGGGACAAAACGCGGATTCATCGCGGTTAAGCCAAACTGCTCAATACAGAGCTATACTCCTGCACTTATGGCATGGCGTGAGTATGAACCTTACGAAGTGGTCGCTACGACATATCAGGCGATCTCGGGAGCCGGCAAGACCTTCAAAGACTGGCCCGAGATGATAGAGAACGTTATCCCGTATATCGGAGGAGAGGAAGAAAAGTCCGAGCAGGAGCCTCTTCGTATATTCGGTAAGGTGCAAAACGGTGAGATAGTAAAGGCAAGCGAGCCCGTTATCACATGCCAGTGCATAAGGGTCCCGGTCCTCAACGGCCATACGGCGGCAGTATTTGTTAAGTTCCGTAAGAAGCCTACGAAAGAGCAGCTTATCGAAAAGCTCGTAAGCTTCTCGGGAGTTCCTCAGGAGCTCGATCTTCCTTCGGCGCCAAAGCAGTTCATCAGATATATGGAAGAAGACAACAGGCCTCAGGTTTCGCTTGATGTTGATTATGAGAACGGAATGGGTATCTCGATCGGACGTCTTCGCGAGGATACCGTTTATGATTACAAGTTCGTGGGACTCAGTCATAATACGGTAAGGGGAGCCGCAGGCGGGGCTATACTGTGTGCGGAGCTTTTGAAGGCAAAAGGATATATCACTAAGAAATAAAGAGAAGAAGCTGTGGAAGATTTAAAGTATCAGATAGATCTGTTAACCGCATTGAATGAAAGGCTTCTTGCAAGCGAAAAGATGTACCGGCACATCGCAGAGTGCTCCGGTACGCTTTTCATGTATTTCGATTACAAATCAACGCCCGTAAAGGTTGATCTTGTGGGTCCGTGGGATGATATGGTCGGTGAGAAGATCGCCAATCATCCGTATGATGAATCATATATGCTCAACTTCCTTCTCGATGAGGATCAGGAGAAGTTCCGGATCCATATGCTCGAGATCGAAAGAGAAGGACTCGAGACAGACAGTATTGAGGTCAGGAGCCGTAATAAGCGTTACTGGCTGAGCTGTTTTGTGAACATGACATATGACGAGGATCACAAGCCCGTCGAGAAGATCATTTCGATAAAAGATATCACGAAGATCAAGATGAACTCGGAAGAGCTCGAGTATCTTGCTTTCTATGATTCCCTTACCGGCGTGTACAACAGGAACTATTTTGTCAGGAAGTTCCGCGATATGTGCGAACTTGCCGAGAGCGAAGAGACGAGCGTTGAGATAATGTTCGTTGATATTGATGATTTTAAGAAGATCAACGATTCTATAGGACTGCTCTTCGGGGATGAGCTTGTACAGGAGTTCGGCCAGTATCTTAAGACCTTTAATTCCGAGGAAGTAAATGTAGGAAGGTTCGGAAGTGACGTGTTCGTGATCTCGGTCTATAATCCGTGCGGGCAGAGGAGCTGTGACGTTATATACCGAAAGATCCTTGAAAGACTGCGCCATGCGTTCACTCTTACGAACAAGTCGGAGCTCATGTTCACGGTATCATGCGGTGTTGCTGAGTTTCCGGATGCCGGACGGACCGCTCTTGAAGTCATCAAGAATGCCGAGATAGTCCTTTACAAAGCAAAAGAAAAGGGGAAGAACGGCATACAGTATTTTGAACTTGATATACTCAACAATTTCATTAAGAACGTATCCATTGAAAAGCAGCTCAAGGAAGCTATCGAGACGGAAGGCTTCCAGATTTATTACCAGCCGCAGTACTTTGCAGCGGACGGTAAGCTTCGCGGCGCAGAGGCACTCATCAGGTGGCCCGATCCCGAAGGTAACGGATTCATCACGTCTCCTACGGAGTTCATTCCTATCGCCGAGAAGAACGGAGCGATCATCCCTATCGGCAATTATGTGTTAAAAGAGTCTCTCAGGACATTTGCGGACTGGCGTGCGAAGTATCATATACCTATGATACTGTCGATAAACATATCTGCGGTATCTCTTGAAAAGGAGAACTTTACTGATAATATCGCACATATTCTTTCAACATACGGGGTTAATCCCGAGTCCATAGAACTTGAGATCACAGAATCCGTCTTCATCAACAATTTTGAAGATGTTATAGACAAGATCAAGACTCTCCGCGGACTTGGAATGCGTGTAAGTCTTGATGATTTCGGTACAGGATATTCATCATTATCGTATCTTAAGCAGCTTCCTATCGACACGCTCAAGATCGACAAGAGCTTTATAGAGACCGCCGTTAAAGATGACAGTTCGAGCATTATCTATGAGAGTGTTATCAAAATGGCTCAAAAGCTCGGATTTGAAACAGTTGCGGAAGGTGTTGAAACTAAGGAACAGTTCAATTATCTGCGTGAACGTGAAGTTGACGTTATGCAGGGATTCCTTCTCGGCAAGCCGATCAGTAAAGTGGAGTTTGAAAAGCTTCTCATCAGACAGATCCCGTAATGTACAGAAAATCCGATCTTAATCTCCTACAGGATATTTTCGACAGAAAATCAAATGATATAGCTCTTCTGTACGGGTCCCGTGCGGTTGGGCTGGATGAGGTAGTATCCGATCTTATAAAGGACAAGGAATGCCTTTACTACCGCGCAAGTGAAGTAACAGAAGCCACACAGAAGGAACTGTTCGCATCTGAACTTCACGAACAGACAAAGTCCCCTATAGTTCCCACCGATGATTACGAAAAGCTCATACTGTCCTTTATCAATGAAGGTTCTGACAGGAAGAAGCTTCTGGTATTTGATGATTTTCAGTATCTTATCAAAGAAAATCCCACTTTTGTAAACTTCCTGACGCATCTTCTGTATGAAAAGTGCAGGCCCGGCTCTGCAATGTATCTGCTCGTATCCGATGACATTCGTTTTGTAGAGACAGATATGATCCGCCTGATAGGGCGAAAATCATCTGAAATATCCGGAGTTCTGAAGCTTAATGAATATTCACCGATCGAGTTTAGTGCATGTTTTCCGAAAATGCCGCTATCACAGGTGATAGCGATATATTCGTTTCTCGGAGGAAAGAGTCTGTATTACAACGGGCTAACCGAAGATACTACTCTTCATGATCTGATAATCGAACAGATCAATAAATGTGAGGATACATACTATGATATTAACATGTTCCTTCCGGGAGATATACGGGAGCCTGCGCTTTATAATACAATACTCGTGCATCTTGCCGCAGGTACGGGGAAGCTTAACGATCTTCACGCTCTGACAGGACTTGACCGTGCAAAGCTGTCGGTTTATCTGAAATATCTTATAGAGAACGGTATTGTAGAAAAGGCCGGAACGGCATTCTACCGGATCAAGGACAGTATGACGAGATTTTATTACAGATTCCTGTTCCCGCACATCTCGTCCCTTCGAATAACAGGAGCCGGGCGATTTTACCGGAGGTTCATAGAAAATGACATATCATCGTTCATAGAAGGGTCATATCATATATTTTGCATGGAGCATATAAAGTGGCTGAATGCCAATATGCGGCTTAATTTCAGGGTATCGTCGATCGAAGAATATTACGATAAGGATAATGCGATAGATTTTGTGATAACGGTTGCGGGATCCAGTGTCATAGCCTGCGCATGTCAATACACCCAGGGACATATGAACTATAAAAGGTACGAAGAAGTGCTGGCGAGCGTCAAAAAGAACAGGCTCAACTGTGACAACATCTGGCTGTTCTCGGCCGATGGATTTGATTCAAAGCTTATCGCCAAGGAAGAGGTCACTCCTGGGCTTAAGCTTATTGCGGGGGACGATCAGCGTCTGCATTGACATGTTATATCACAGAACCTATAATAAAGGACTGTATTGGCTGTTTATTGATATATCGGAGGTATTATTATGAAAAGATCATTGATCGTAATGTTGTCGGCAGTTGCTGCAGTTATGCTTGCTGCATGCGGTGGCGGTAATTCACAGAAGCTTGTAATGGCTACAAATGCTGCATTTCCTCCTTATGAAATGGTTGAGGGAAACGAGATCGTCGGTATCGATGCGGAGATAGCAAAACTTATCGCAGAAGATCTCGGGAAAGAGCTTGTTATCGAAGATATGGCGTTTGATTCGATCATTGCCGCTGTTCAGACAGGTAAAGCGGATATCGCTATGGCAGGTATGACCATTACCGAAGACCGTAAGCAGAATATCAATTTCTCGGATCCGTATACGGAAGCTGCTCAGGTTATCGTAGTAAAGGCAGATTCTGCGGTAAAGAGTCCTGAGGATCTTATCGGAAAGACTATTGGTGTCCAGATCGGTACTACAGGTGATATATATGCGGAAGACATCGAAAACGCGTCAATAGAGCGTTACTCAAAATACTTTGAGGCAATAAACGCACTTACTCAGGACAAGATCGATGCAGTCATCGTGGACAGAGAGCCTGCAAAGGTATTTGTAGAAGACAGTGCTGAGCTCAAGATGATCGATGAAGAGTTTACTGTGGAAGAGTATGCTATCGGTGTTGCAAAAGAGAACACGGAGCTTCTCGACCAGATCAACGCTTCACTTAAGAAGCTTAAAGATTCAGGAAAGATCGACGAGATAATCAACAAATACATCAATGCAGACTGATGAGCTTTAAAGAGAATTTTTATCTCAATTTTATAAAAGAAGACAGGTACATGTACCTGCTCGAAGGCTTGGTAAACACACTACTCATCACGATCGTTGCGGTCGTGGTGGGTATTTTACTGGGTTTTCTTCTCGCGTATATTCGTTCGACACATGACAAGACCGGGAAGTGGAAGATTGCCAATATCATTGCGCAGCTGTATATCACGGTAATACGTGGTACACCTATGGTATTGCAGCTATTGATAGTCTATTTTGTCATATTCGCATCGGTCAATGTCCCCAAGATACTTGTAGCGTTCATAGCTTTCGGGCTTAATTCCGCAGCTTATGTTGCGGAGATAATACGTGCCGGGATAATGTCGATAGATGTGGGACAGTCGGAAGCAGGTGCAAGCCTGGGTTTTTCATATACGCAGACAATGCTGTACTTTATTCTCCCGCAGGCGATAAAGAACGTTCTTCCGGCACTCGGTAATGAGATGATCGTATTGTTGAAGGAAACATCAGTAGCGGGGTATATAGCGATGGATGACCTTACAAGAGGTGCCGACATAATAAGGAGCCAGACTTATTCGGCGTTCATGCCTCTTCTTATGGCTGCGGCCATCTATCTGTTTTTCGTTTTGATATTTGACAGGCTTGTAAAGAAACTCGAAAGGACTCTCAAGAACAGTGACCACTGATGGAAGGCAGCCTCTTATCGAGGTTAAGCATCTCAGAAAAGAATTTCATAACAGCCATCATGACATGACTGTTCTGACGGATATTAATGTCAATTTCTATGAAGGCGATGTCGCGTTCATCGTAGGACCTTCCGGGGCAGGAAAGAGCACTTTTTTGCGCTGTCTTAACAGACTCGAGGAGGCGACGAGCGGTGAGATCTTCTTTGAAGGCGTTAACATCGTCGGTAACAAAGTTGATATCGACAGGCACAGGCAGAAGATGGGAATGGTATTCCAGCAGTTCAATCTGTTCCCGCATCTTTCCGTTATGGGAAATCTTACGATAGGACCGATAAAGCTGCAGGGACTTTCGAAGGAGGAGGCGGAAGAGCGCGCGATGAAGCTTCTTCGCCGTGTAAAGCTTGAAGATCGTGCGAGGTCATATCCGAACCAGCTCTCGGGCGGACAGAAGCAGAGGATAGCTATAGCAAGATCGCTTTGCATGGAACCTGACGTAATGCTCTTTGACGAGCCTACAAGTGCGCTCGATCCTGAGATGGTCGGCGAGGTTCTTGAAGTTATGCGTGAGCTTGCAGAGGACAAGATGACCATGATCGTAGTCACTCACGAGATGGCATTTGCAAGGGAAGTGGCAAACCGTATCCTGTTCATGGCAGATAAGCAGATACTGGAGGAAAACGATCCGGTCAACTTCTTTGAAAATCCCCGGAACGAAAGGTTAAAAGCATTTTTGGATAAGATGATCTGATGTACAGTGTTTTTATCGCGGAGAAGCCAAGCGTTGCAAAGCAGTTCGCTGAGGCTTTAAAACTGAAGACCAGGTCATATGACGGATATCTCGAGTCCGAGAACTGCATCATCACATGGTGTGTGGGTCATCTTGTTACGATGAGTTATCCGGATGCATATGACAGCAAATACAAGAAGTGGAGCTTTGCTACACTTCCTTTTTTGCCTGCACAGTACAAGTATGAGGTTATAAAATCAGCTGCCAAGCAGTTCGCGACAGTCAAAAAGATCCTCACAAGAGATGATGTGGATACTATCTATGTATGTACCGACTCCGGGCGTGAGGGTGAATATATCTACAGACTTGTGGCCGCAGAGGCGAAAGTCACCGGCAAAACGGAAAAGCGGGTCTGGATAGATTCCCAGACTGAGGAAGCTATAAGAAACGGTATAAGGGACGCGAAGCCAATATCGGAATATGATTCTATCGCGGATTCGGCTTATCTTCGTGCCAAGGAAGATTATCTGATGGGGATCAATTTCTCCCGTGCCCTTACACTAAAATACGGGGATACCATTGCAGGATTCTTAGGAGAAAAGCATTCAACTGTAGCGGTCGGACGTGTCATGACATGCGTTCTCGGAATGGTGGTCCGCAGGGAGCGTGAGATCAGATCGTTTGTTAAGACACCGTTTTACCGCGTGTTTTCGAACTGTTCCATAGATGATGTAAAGTTCAAAGCGGACTGGAAAGCTACAGAGCAAAGCGAATATTTCATGTCCCCGAAGCTTTACAAAGATAACGGATTTCTCGAAAAGAGCGATGCCGAAGGACTTGTGGAAAAAGTAAAGAATAAGTCTGTCGGCAAAGGGATGCTTTCTGAGATCGAGAAGAAGAAAGAGACGAAGAATCCACCGTTTCTTTACAATCTTACCGAATTGTCGGCAGACTGTTCAAAGTTCTTTAAGATCAGTCCTTCAGATACACTTAATGTCGCGCAGGAACTATACGAGAAAAAGCTGACAACTTATCCCAGGACAAATGCAAGAGTGCTCTCGAGTGCGGTCGCAAAGGAGATAAGCAAGAATATTAAAGGGCTGACGAGATATGAGCCTGTTAAGGATATCGCGGCAGGCATTATTTCATCCAAGGCTTATGAGGGTATAGCAAAGACAAGATATGTAAATGACAAGCTGATAGAGGATCATTATGCGATAATACCGACCGGTCAGGGATTTGAGGCGCTTTCTTCACTTTCGGACAGATCCGCGAAGATATATGAACTTATCGTAAGGCGTTTCCTTTGCATATTCTATCCTGCGGCCACTTACCAGAATGTACGGCTGTGTGTCGATATAGGCGGTGAATCATTTTTCTCAAGGTTCAAGGTGCTTGACAAGGAGGGATTCCTTGCGATCTCCAAACCTTCGTACTGGAAGGATAAGAGCGGGACAAAGGATACGGACGAAGAGGAAGATAAAAAGGATACTTCGGATGAAGAGGAAGAAGTAGCGGTTGATCCCGCATTTCTTGAAAAGCTAAAAAAGCTGAAAAAGGGATCGGAAGTCGCAGCGGATGATTTTGGCATTAAAGAGGGAGAGACGAGCCCTCCAAAACGCTATACATCGGGTACAATGATGCTTGCTATGGAAAATGCCGGACAGCTTATTGAAGATGAGGAACTTCGGGCACAGATAAAGGGGAGCGGCATCGGGACAAGTGCTACGAGGGCCGGGATACTTGAAAAGCTCGGGAAGATCAACTACCTTAACTTCAACAAAAAGACTCAGGTCATCACGCCGGCACAGCTCGGTGAGATGGTATATGACACGGTCGATCTGTCGATAAAGGCGCTGCTCGATCCGAAGCTTACGGCAAGCTGGGAAAAAGGGCTCACTATGGTTGCAAACGGCGAGTTACCTGCCGATGACTATATGACGAAACTTAACGATTACGTGGCAAGAAGGACTAATTACGTCAGGGATCTTCGTAATCAGAGCATGCTTCGGCAGCTGTTTGCACAATCAGCTCAGTATTACAAAAAAGCCGCAAAGGGCGGTAAAAAATGATGGATTTTTTCACGTCTTTGTGAGAAAATATAAAAGGTCTTTTAATCTTATTCTGAAAGGAGTTATTTCACATGATCTATTCAAAAGAAGTTGAAGAAATGTGCCCGGTCAAGCAGGGCGTTCATCATGGCTGTGCTCCGATACCCGAGGAATCTAAACGGGTAAAGGCAAAAGAAGTCAAAGATATCTCCGCTTACACGCACGGCGTAGGCTGGTGCGCACCTCAGCAGGGTGCCTGCAAGCTCTCGCTCAATGTTAAGGACGGTATCATACAGGAGGCATTGGTTGAGACTCTCGGATGTTCGGGAATGACGCATTCGGCTGCAATGGCAGCAGAGATCCTTCCGGGTCTTACGATCCTTGAAGCACTCAATACCGACCTTGTATGTGATGCTATAAATACGGCTATGAGAGAGCTGTTCCTTCA
>JAEEGL014321754.1_pt1 | contig 11385 bp, 9 predicted proteins | sample 9134231 | NCBI WGS metagenome assembly JAEEGL01 (sample SAMN16246548, study PRJNA631951) | gut metagenome | biome: gut microbiome; feature: rumen; material: fiber-attached | host: Bos | place: Iran: Karaj | collected 2018-10
CCATAATTATTCCTCTTTTCTTGTCTTTTCTTGTTGTGCTTGTATTAAAAAAGAACCTCCTTTCATGAACACAAATAACCAATCACAAATTAATGTGTTTGTATTTGCCATTCATGAGGAGATTCTAAAGGCTCTTCATTATTCCTCTAAGCTATTGCTTACTGGTAGTAAAACGCGAATAGGCGAATTGAATTACTACAATTAATATTTATCATATATTATCTAGTTAGTCAAATTTACTTATATGCTTTTTCATATTTTTTTATCAAGCCATCTATTTCTGCTGAGTGTTTATTATATAATTTTCTTCTATAATCATGCTTTGAAACTATACTTTTACTTGCATCGTCGCTCATCGCTACACTTATATTTAAGCAATGATTAATAATACTTTCACAGCAGCTTAATATTTCTAAAAAAGATATTCCGCTTTCAACACTACATTTGCCTTTTTTTAGTCTCTTTATATGTAACATTTTGTATTTTTCTCTTTGAGTTTCGGCAAAGTCTCTTAAGGCTTCTACTTCTATACTTATAGTATTAGTTTGACCTTCAAATAAAGTCATTGTCTTATCTATAGCTGCACTGGTTATTTTATACATAGTTTCTAATTCTTTTACAGCTATATTACTAAACTTGATATCCTTGTCATTTATTTCTTCAAATTTTTTGTATAGACGGTATGAATAGTCTCCTATTTTTTCATAATCTGCTTCTAGTTTTAATAGTGTTGTTATTTTTCTGTTTTCTTTCTCGGATAAATCTAAGTTTTCTAAGTTTATTAAATATTTTGTTACTACTTCTTCCATTTTATCAATATTGTTTTCACATTTTTCTATCCTATTAACTGTTTCATAATTATAGTCAACTAATAGACTCATACTGCGATTAAAATTACTTTTAGCAAGTTTCCCCATTTGTTCAACAACATTCATGCTATTAGTAATTGCGATTCCTGGTAGTTTAGAAATTCTATCATCTAATTTATTTAAAATTAATAGAGAACCATCTAATTCATCTTTATCTTCTTTATCTTTAATTGTTACTATTGTCAATTTTTCAATTAATCCCATGAATGGGAATAGAATTACTGTAGATACAACATTAAAGATTGTATGGAAATTCGCTATTGATCCCATATTTACAACATCAGTCCAGAAAGGAAAACCAACAGTGTGTTGATAAGTATATATGCCAAGTAAGAAGATGATTGTTCCTATTAAGTTAAAGTATAAATGTACTGCAGCTACTCTTTTGGCATTACTACTTCCACCGATGCTTGCTAGTATTGATGTAAAACAAGTACCTATATTTTGGCCAAGAATTATTGGTATTGTTGTAGCATAGGTTATTTTTCCGGTTGTTGATAGTGCTTGTAGTATTCCTACTGTCGCTGAGCTACTTTGTACAAGAGCAGTAACAAAAGCTCCTGCTAATACCCCTAAAAATGGATTGCTTAAGTTTTGTAGTATCTTGGGAAGTATTGGCAGATCACTAAAAGAACTAGCTGTATTTACCATAGTTACCATTCCTGTAAATAGAATACCTAATCCCATTATCATCGAAGCTACATCTTTAGTTTTTTTCTTCTTAGCCTTTTGATTGATTAATAAACTAACAATTAGTAGTATTGGTGCAAAAGATGCTGGTGATAGTAGGCTTAATGGTGAAGTCCCACCAATTGATGTTAGTCTTAAAATTTGAGAATTCATTGTTGTTCCAATGTTTGCTCCCATAATGATAGGAATTGCATTTTTAAGAGATAGTATTTCTGAGTTAACTAAACCAACAACTAAAACTGTTGTTGTTGCACTACTTTGTGTCATGACAGTTATTACAAAGCCAACTATAAGACCCTTCAATGGATTATTTGTGGCATTAACTAATATTTGCTCTAATTTGCCTCCTGCCATCTTTTTTAAGTTTGAGCTTAGCATTTTCATTCCGTAGATTAGTAATGCTAAACCGCCAACGAGGGTTAATAAAGATTTAACTATTGTCATACTACCACCTTAATCAATATAACATATCTATTTTAATAATACTAGAATTATCAATATACATAAATTAATGCAAAAAAAATAGAAGTTAATTAAGCTCCTATTAAAAAATATTTTACTTTACCGAAACATTTTTCTAGAAGATATCCAGCTAGCAAAAATAGGATATCCTGCGAGTTTGATTTAACGTGAGGTCTTTCTCACTTTCGAACATACCTAAATACATATGTTATCGGTAGATGCTTAGGTTCTACCAAATAATGGCCATTTATAATAAATTATTGATCATATATAACGATCAAAAAGGTAAGGGCAGCGAAGCATTTCACTATTACAGTTCCGCCTTTTAATGCCCCAGCATGTTCTACTTTAGTAATATTCTAAATTAATAGAATACGCAATAAGATATATATTCATAACGAGAGTATTCAAAGCAAGTTAATGCTGAATGTCTCACATATCTTATATGTAAATGATATCATGTGCTTTGTTACACGTCAACTGTTTTTTTAAAATATAATTTAAATTAGCATTATTTTACAACCATTTGTCAAGCCTGATAATCTGACTACATTTTTGTTATTTATTATTTTGCTTTCGCTATTAATTAATATCACATTATCATGCTTGACGTAGTTGTTATTTGACAATTCTACTAGAGTATCTTGAATCAGATCCAAAGTCTCGCTCATTTTTAAATTAACTGGTAAAAGTAAATCATAACTCTCATCAATCGAAAAAACATAAATTGTAACTAATATTTTATTATTCATATTTTCTCCTCTTATTCTATTGTTGGGTATCTAGTGATGATTGGTTCTGATTCTCTAATTATTACTATTAATTCATTACTTGGATTAATATTGTTATCACCATAACGAATTTCTTGCATCTCGAATGAAGATTGTCCATCATAATCTAGTCCAACCCAAATTCCGTTCGAATTGTCTATTATATCTGATATCTCTGAATTCAATAAATCATCAAATTTATTGCTTTCTTCGTAAATAAAGAATTTAAAGTTTTCATTTTCAGATACTCTTATTAGTTCGTCTAATGATCTCGTATCAGGATCTTCAGCTTTTAATTTCATTAATTGGTTATTTAATGAAGTGTATCCTAGTAACATTATTACGAAGTTTTTATTTGATTTTTCATTATTTAGTTTCTCACAATTTGTATATAACAAATTAATTATCTTAGAAAAATCTGATGTATAATATTTCGCTTGTTCATCTACTTTAAGATTTAGCTCTTTTATTGAATTAATTATTATTAAATTTGTATTTTCACAACATGCTATTATTGAACTAAATTTATTGAAGAATTTAACAACATTTTTGTTTTCTTCTGCTGAGAATAATGTTGTTTTTTGAGAAAAATCGTACGATTCTTGTTGAGCTGTCATTACATTAACTCCAAGTGGAACATCGCTTAAATCTGTTACATAAGATAAATATTCCGTTAGAGATAGTTTCTTTGAAATATCAGGTACCTTCTTCACTTGATAATTCATAACAGCTCTTAATTTAGTGAACATTTCTTCTAGATATTCTTTTTGTTTCATTTCATCGTGAATTAATGCTGTTTGGAACTCAACTGCTATACCGTCTTGCATTATTACACCTCTACCAGGATTCTTAGCAGGTGGTCTAGCTTCTTTAAAGAAGTATGAGTAATCTGCTTCATCAGATAATTGAAGTAATACTTTTTGTTTAACACTGTTTTCTAGTGAAACTCCAAGTGCGCTCATACTATCTGCAGATAATACAAACTCAATACCTACTTTAGATGAAAGTCTTATTATTGATGAGAATAAGCCATCATATATTTCATCATAGTTTTCTCTAAATGCTTCCATTCCGTAAATAACAATAATTATATTAGGAAATTGTGATTTACCATTTGTTACTCCAAGAACGAAATCTCCACCATTTTCGGCATAGTATTTTTGTCTTTTATTTAGTTCTGTTTCTATCATATAGAAGAAGTATCTTATTTTGTTTTTATCATTAATCGTCAATACATCTCCTACATGTGGAGCTTTTTTAAATAGATTAAACTTTTCTGATCCGAAGTCTAAAATATAAAAATTAACTTCTTCACTAGTGTGACTAATTATTGTAGAAAATATCATAGTTGATAAGAAAGTAAACTTACCAGATCCAGAATTACCCATTACAATGGTATTTCCGGCACCTGTAACATGTAGTTTTACTAATCCTTGGCATTGTTTCTCTGGATTATCAAATTCACCAACTATTGGGTTAATATCATATATTTTTGATTGTTCTTTAGGATATTTCTTTTGAAGATTTGAATAATACAATTTTGTTGGAACATTATCTAACCATAGTTGATGATAAGTATAATTATTTTCATTAGCTATTTTAACAATATAGTGCAATATATTTGTTAATTCTTCACCTAAGTTTTCTGTTTTTTCCTCATCTGGTTTGGTTTCCTTAATAGATGCGTTTCTATAAGAATCTCCTGTGTTGTTTATAAATAGTAAAGAATTATCAATATTCGTTGCAACCATTTCTGAAGGAACATATTGTACTCCTGAATATGCTGATTGTCCTAATACATAGTATTCATCATAACCTACTTGTAAATAGAATCTTCCAGATTCTTTAATAAATGCAGCATCTGGATTTCTTAGCATTTCATTACTATCTTCAGCCGTTTGAACTTTACAACATACTTTAAATTTAGCATTTGACCAAATTTGTTCATCTACAACTCCACTTGGTTTTTGTGTTGCAAGAATCAAGTGAATACCAAGAGAACGTCCAATACGTGCTGCTGATACTAACTCATCCATGAAATCTGGTTGTTGTGCTTTTAACTCGGCGAACTCATCACAGAAGATAAACAAATGAGAAAGTGGTTCTTTAATTGTTCCTTCTCTTACAAGCATTTGATATTTATATATATCAATTGAGCCAGTATTTAATCTTTCTTTGGCTTCATTAAATACTCTTTGTCTTCTTTGAAGTTCACTCTTTATTGATACCAAAGTTCTATTTAACTCTGATTTATCTAAGTTTGTAATTGTTCCTACTAAATGAGGTAGTTTTATACCTGTTTTTCTATTTTCAAATGCACCGGCTAAACCTCCACCTTTGTAGTCGATAAGAACAAACTGTACTTCATCAGGGCTGTAGTTTAATGCTAGTGATAATATGTATGTAACAATGAACTCTGATTTACCTGAACCAGTCATACCTGCTACTAGGCCATGTGGGCCATGTTTTTTCTCGTGTAAGTCTAAGTATAATAAATTTCCATTAGCATCTAATCCGATAGGAGCAGCCAATGTATTTGTTATTGGAGCTGATTTCCATCTCTCTAAAATGTGTAATTGATCAATTTTACCAACACCATACATTTCTAAGAATCCTAGTTTTGTAGGTAATGATGTATTTGATGTTGATTCACTTATATTTACTTTAATTGGTATGTTAGATAGTTTTTCTACACAACCATAAAAATCTATTGCTTCATTAACTGTTTCCGGTTTGAATTTTATTAGATTGTTTTCATTCAACTCAGAATTAAAGAAGAAACTCTCATTTGGATCAAAATTAATAAAGTGTTCACAACCAGTAGGAACATTGGTCATTTTATCAGTAAATACTAATAAACTCATACATTTTGTAATTGTTTTATTATTACTATTATTGAAAATATAATCTACAATTTTTATTCCTTTGTATTTTTCAATACAATCTGTAATTATTATGTAATATGTTTCTACTCTTTTTTCAGCATTTTCTTTTTCGTTTAACTTATTTGCTATTTTCATTAATTCTGTAGAAATATTTTCGCCTTCATGCCTATTTGTAGCAAAATAACGGAAAGTCTTTTCGTTATTCCAGCAATGATTAAGATTTTTTATGTTATTTAGAGGAGAGCCCTCTTTTGTTAATACAACTAATTTAAGATTACTATAATCATGAAGACCTATTAATTGTAGTATTATTGCATACATAAAATTAATATAATTACTTGTTATATCAATAACTGCTAATGATGTGTTTTTAATTGACATCGTAAAATTAGCATTCTCAATATATTCGTATTTCTTAATTAAGTTATCTATATCTTCGTATATATCATCTTTTTGAACAATCATATCTGGTTTTGAATAGTCAATTTTAAGAGATGATTTAACCCTACCTATTCCACATTTTATTTGCAAGAAAGCTTCACTTTCTATGCTACGTGAAAATAGATTTGAATTTTTGTTTTTTATAGCTTCTTGGCATTCTAATAATGATAAGCAATTGAAGATAATTGCATCTCTTTCTTTCGCAACTATTTGAGACATTTCTTCTTCTTTTCTTATCAAATATTTATTGTAATCTATTCTTTGTTTTTTATTCTTAATTGTTAATTTTATATTTTCTGCAAAGTGTTCAATTACTGGCCAAACTATTCCTGTAAAAAGCATTACTACACACATAATAATACTGGTAATCATTGTTTCTTTTCTTTGATTTAATATATCAGTAGTAAGTCCGTTTGTTGGTGTACTATTGTTTATTACTGTAAAATATAATGAAACCATTGAAGTAACTCCCATCATAGCTGATGGAATTATTTGTGATATTAAACTATTTTCATTCTTTTCTTCCTCAGTATCTGGAGGGGTTATACTTATTTCATATTCATCATATTTTTGATTAAAAATCGGTGATTTGTAAAAATAATCTGCAGATGAATAAAATTCTTTAACCATTTCTTTGCTGGTACTTTCTTCTTTTGCAAGGAAAAAATTATCCAAGAATTTTTGGCTTGAATGGAATTGAATTGGTTTTGTTGGAGGATAGGTTATGATTATACAGTCTCCTACAAAGCACATTTTAATACCGGCAACAAAAATAGTATCAAAGTTTGATAGATACTCATTGTCTTGTCTGATTTTATTTATATAATAAAGAACATTTGGATTTAAATTCTTAATTTTCCAAATCCCATTAGTGAATGTTAATTCAAATTGTTGTTCCCCAATACTGTTATCTTCATAACTAATATCGCATGCTACGTTTTTACCAAAAGTAATAACACTTTCTTGAACGACTCTTTTCAAAACATAACTTGATTCGTATCCAGGGAAAATATATAAAACTATAAACTCTTTATCACAGTAATTTAATGTATAAAAGTTATATAATGAGACTTCAATTTCTTGAACGAAACTATTATTATAATATACTCCTACATCTATATTGGAATTGAAGTACCATTTACCATCTTTAGATGAAATATTTATTAAACTTCTATTTTTATCTTCTACATCTACATCACTTAACATGTAGTTTCCTGATACCTCTTTAGGAAGGCGGAAAGTCGAAATATATCCATCATGTATAATATAAATCAACACAAAAAACCAACTCCTTCCTATCTTACACAATTATATCATTAATAACTATTTATTTAAAGAATAAAAAAATTGATAATTTCTTATCAATTTCTTTTATGAAAATAAATCATTTAAATTATTTAAATCGTCTTGATTTACCGGTTGACCCATGTTTGCAGATGCTGGTTCAAAAGAATCCTCATTTGCTATTTCTTCGTCAAATGCAGCTTGTTCTTCAGGAGTAATATCCTCACTGTCGTCAGCTGTTTCTTCAGATGCAAAGTTATTATACTCAGCAATCTTTTCTTTCATTTCTTCAGACATGGAATCATCAATTACTATACGTCCTTCTTCGTCAAATGTTATTGGGTTACTTCCTTGAGAAGATGGATCGTCGGTAATTATCATTTCATCTTCATCTTCATTAGTTAATATTGTTGGATCCATTTTCATTCTCCTTTAATATTAAGAAAACATTCCTTTTTTACATAATTCTATGTATTTATCATATAGTTTGTTCCATAAATCTGCAGCGTTTGCATATGCAAGTACTGTGTTATTTAAGTTTCCTTTTGCAGTTGAATAGAAAGCTTTAGCTCTAGCACCATTCCAATATGGGCCTTTAGAGTCACCTTTCATTATTGCGCTTAGGTTTCCATTTAATCCCTTTATGGCATCACCTGCTTTATCGATTGCTTTTTTTAAGTCATTGCACATTTTTACATAGTTATCTTCAGTTAATGTAGCATTTCCAGTTGCCATATAATCACCTCTTTCTTAATTACTTATGAATCATATTATATATGTCTTTAGTTGTATTGTAGGCATCTTTACATTCTTTAGAACGTTCTTTTGCCCATTTAGATCTTCCTTCAGCCTTTTTCTTAGCAGCAGTTAATTCATTTTTTAATCCTACTGCATCAAAAGCATCATTATTTAAAACGTTTTTACAAATTGCTGCTATTTCATCAAATGCAGATGCAATTTGTGCATAATTTCCTGTAGAACTCTTGTACATACCACTTGCGTAAGTATCTCCTTTTTTATTAATTCTTACAGTTTTTTGTTTTACATTCTTAGGTAATGAAGCTATTTTGAATTTGCTTACTGCAGCTTTAGATCTTTTTAAAGCTCTTTCGCATGTTGCCATAGAATCCTGACTCCTTTCGTACTCTATACTAAATTAATCATATAATAATTACTTTTCCTTGTCAATGTTATTAATTTTCATTATTGTAAAGTTTATTTCTTAACAAAAGGAATTTCTCCTTCACTGTATCTTGAAGAAATACTTTTTGGTCTTTTCCAATTGTAATAATATAATACTTTATCAATATTTTCTCTTTTTCCTTTTCTAACAATTCTATTGAATTCTTTGTCCTCACCTAAGTTCCTTTTTGGGTCGAACCTTGTTTCTCCAATGGTTTTTTTATTATAAATACAATTCCATACACAAGTGTTCCAATCAGCTGGCTCTTCTTTTATTAAATGAATATTATCTTTTGTTCTCCAACTCAAATAACAATAATCAAATGGAGATTCTTTTATTTTTTTTGTTACTTCTTCAATGTAATTTGGAGCTACCATATCATCTGAGTCGATAAAAGTTATATATTCTCCTCTAGCATTTTCTATTCCTATATTTCTTGGAATTGAAGCGTTACCAGAGTTTTCTTCTAAATGAATTACCTTTACTCCTAATACATCAAAATCTTTTTCATTACATCCATCATCTACAATAATCCATTCTACTTCTTCATTTAATTGGGGAAGTAGGACATAAGCTAATGCTAAAGTATATTTATATGTATCAAAGTATGGAGTTATTATTGTTAGTAGAGGTTTATTCATTTATTCACCTTCTTTTAAAATATAAGGAATTAATTTAGATTGTTAGTACTTGTCTGTATCTTTTTATCTTTTTAGTTTATATTTTTTTCCTTTTATTATTTAATAATTATTTTTTTTCATATATTGAACAGTTATACAATTGAGAAGAATATAACAAATTATATGACGATGGAGTTTCTGAATACATACCATTACATTCGACTATTTTATTGTTTCTTTCTGTTAGAGCTAAATATACTGATTTTAGGACCTCTGCTGATGCACTATTATAGCCGTTTTGAATATTCTTTTTTGAATAATAATTATCTTCTCCTGAGTGGTAAGGATCCCAGCCTTGCATTTGTTCTAAACTAACTTTGTTGTTGATCATCGCGCTAGCCCAGCCATAGTATAAGTAAGGATCGTTAGTATATCCTTCTCGCTGGGTGGTTCCTATTACTATTATTAAATAGTCATTACTTATACCTATACTATTTGCTGCATTTTGTATTTCATTAATAGTTGGTGTAGTCATATTAGATAATTTGCTTTTATAATCATTTCCTTCTACACCTATGTTTCCAGTTATAGGCTGTGTATTATTATTCCTTTCTTCTCTTCTTTTTTGTTCTTCTTCAAACAAGATTTTCTGCTTTGCTTTTTTATTTTGGTCATTTTCATAGTTTTCTCTTAATAATATTTCGTCTTCTTTTTCTTGGGATTTTTTCTCGGCTTCTTCCTCTGCAGCCTCTTTAGCTTTTAATGAATCAACCTTTTCTTTTGAAGCAGATTCCATACAAGCAATAAAATCAATGTTTTGTCCATCAATTAAATGATTAAATACAAATGATATTATTGTGGGTAGAAACAATACAACTAAACCTGCAATGATTCTATGGACCATTCCTTTTCCGTTTGCTTTTAAATCCTCTTCTTTACCACTTTTCAAAGACTTAAAAAAATAAATAGTTGTAATTATAATTATAACTGCTGGAATTATATAACAGGCCAATTTAAAGAATATTTTTACTATTAATAATAATTGAACAATGTATGATTTATCACAAATGCTTAATATTTTTATCATCTTAATTATTCCTTTTTTATTCTACTTTTTCGTTAACGAAATCTTTTTCACCATATTCAATATTAATTAATAGATTTTGAGTTACTGCTTCTCTTTCGTCTTTGATTTCTTTAAAACTATATATCATTGCATCAAAGCCTTCCCATAAAGCAAATGAAAATAAAAATCCTAATACTTCAACTCCGAATGCCGATTCTGTTTCAAAGAATACAAATATATATAAGAAAAAGGATAATAATCCTATAAATAGTAATTTACAAATCTTATTTCTAATTTCTTTATATTCTTTTTGTGTTTTATATAATTCTATGGCATAGTGTTCTTTTATAAGATGTCTTACCACTCCTTGTTCATAATCAGATAGTTTAATGCCAGTTATATGTAATTCTATTTGGATGTCACTTTCTAACATTGAAGTTTTACTTTCAATATATTCGTATATTTCTGGATTTAAATCTAGTTGTCTTCCTCTTGTTCTAGAATCAAATAATTCTTCCTTTTTAGTTAAATTAAGGTAGATATCCGCATCTTTATCATCTGTCATATATTCATTTCTAATATAACCTTTTAGATATTCATCATTTGAATATTGTTTTATTTTTTCTTTTACTTTTTCTTTATAAGTTTTCATATTATCACACTCTATACTAATTATAACATAATAAAAAAGCTCATATGAGCTTTTTTATTTACCACAACATTGCTTATATTTTTTACCACTGCCAAATGGTAATAATTTAAACAAACCAAGTAATTTTTTCCTTTTAAAGTGGCTTTTTTTATTTCAAATGTTGAATTTTTTATTGAATAATTGTAAGTTTTTTTCGTAGAACGTATCTAAAAACGTATCTAAATCATTTCATTTTTCTAGCCTTAATTAAACTATAATTATCTTTATCAACATTACTTGAAGTTGCTTCTTCAAAACCAACCCTTTTTAAAACTTCCATTTCATGTTCTACTGTAAGTGGTGTATCGATATGCTTATAGTTTTCAATATTATGTTCTAATTCATATAACTGATGATCTTCTATTTCTTGTGTTAAAGCAATATAATCACTATTAAGAAATAATCCACCATTCTTTAAACATTC
>JAEEGL014538727.1_pt1 | contig 11385 bp, 5 predicted proteins | sample 9134231 | NCBI WGS metagenome assembly JAEEGL01 (sample SAMN16246548, study PRJNA631951) | gut metagenome | biome: gut microbiome; feature: rumen; material: fiber-attached | host: Bos | place: Iran: Karaj | collected 2018-10
TAAAAAGTCGAATGCAAGCGGCATGACGCCGTTGTCTCTGCCTCCGCTGCTCGATATCCTTCGGATAATACGCAACGGGAATGGTCGCTCCGCACCCAAGCGAAGAGATATTCGCCGCGGAAACGGACATTGCTTTTACTTCCATGATTATACCTCTTTTCGGACGTCTTTGTCAACGTCGCCACACTATTGTATTAGTGGAAAAGGGATATAATACCGCCTCTTATAAAGAGTCTTGCATACACCTGTCGATAAGCCAGGTAATGGGATCGTCGTCGCAATCGGGCGCGATCAAGGAAGCCGCCTTTTTCGCCGCGGGCGAGCCGCCCGCAACGCACACGCCGAGCCCCGCGTATTCGATCATGGTCAGATCGTTGTCCGAGTCGCCGATACAAATCACTTCTTCCCGTTTGATACCGTACCTTTCCGCCAAACGGGCGACGGCGCTTCCTTTACTGACGCCGTGCGGAATGATCTCGCAGATGAACGGTTTCGAGATGTTGATAAGCAGTTCGTCTCCGTATTTTTCGATCAGATCGTCCCGAACGGACGGCATAACTTTCGGGTCGCCGAGAAGAACGAATTTCGGCGGACATAATTTTTCCCGCATAATAAAATCGGACAGCGGCATCACTGTTTCGCGGTAGACGGCATGCGCGACTTTTACGTACAAACGAGTAAAGTCGGTCGCCTTTTGCGTATAAAAATAATCTCCTCTGTAGGTCTGATAATAGTATCCTTTGCTTTCTATATATTTTCCGATTTCGGAAGCCAAAGTATAAGGTATGGTCACCTCATCTATTGTTTTTTCGGTGTCGATATCCGTCGCCACCGCTCCTTGATAGGTAAGCACCTCTCCATGAAGGTCGAGCTCTCTGCATACCGGGAGCGCGCCGGCCGTCATCCTGCCCGTCACGATAACGAACTTGCCACCTGCGTCGACGTATCTCTTAATGGCCGCCTTCTCGCCTTTGCCGTACTTCTGATCCCGCGTTATCATCGTATCGTCGAGATCGGAACATATCATCTTGTATTTCATTGGTTTTCTCCTTGCGCCTTATCCTTATAATAAGCCGCTATCCTTTCGGCGTCGGACTTACCGATGCCTTTTACTTCCGATAATTCGTCTACCGAAGCCGTCGCGATCTTTTCGATCTTTCGGAAATGTACGAGCAAGTTGCGCGCCTTCGTTTTCCCGATACCCTCTATCGCCGTCAACTCGCTTTCCGTCATTTGTTTCAAACGCAGATTCCTGTGGTAGGTGATGGCAAAGCGGTGCGCTTCGTCGCGGATACGCACGAGCAATTTAAGGGCGAGGCTGTCGCGCGGCAAAAGGATACTCTCCTCTTTTCCGGGTACGAAGACCTCTTCTATTCTTTTCGCAAGGCTGATCACGGTAAAGTCCAGTCCTTCTTTTTCCATAGCGTCCATAACGTAGCCGAGTTGTCCCTTACCGCCGTCAATAACGATCAAGTCCGGTCGTTCTGAAAAACTGACGTCCTTTTGTTTTTTCCACTCCTCGAAACGTCTTGTCAACGTCTCGAACATACAGGCAAAGTCGTTATTGCCCGCCACCGTCTTGATCTTAAAATGGCGATAGTGTTGCGACGCTTTAGCGCCCTCTTTGAACACGACCATGCTCGCCACCTTATTGGTCCCGCTGATATGCGAAATGTCGTAACACTCCATTCTCATCGGCAATACGGGCAAACCGAGCAGTTCTTTTAATTGTTTGACCCCGCCAAGCGTTAATTCGTCGTATCGATTTTGATGTTCGAGTTGTCGCGCAAGATAGTCCTCCGCATTGGCGACGCCCATGTCGATCAATTGTCGACGGATCCCGCCGGACGGCACGACGACCTGTATCCTCCTGCCCGATTTTTCGGACAGATAGTCCGAAAGTTCCTCTTTGAATTCTATCTCGCTGCTGACCAGTATTTCGGAACAGTTGATAGAATTATTTTCGTAATACTGCATGATAAAAGAAGTCAGTCCGTTGCTGAGTTCCGTCTCTCTGCACGGGAAGTTGATACCGCCGAGGTACTTACCCCCGCGCACGGCAAAGCAGTTCACGACCGAATACATACCGTTCGTCACGAACGTAAATACGTCGATATCCGTTTCCTGCTTAAACGGAATGGTCTGCTTTCGCACCAAATTGTCCAGTGATTTCAAGGTGTCGCGATATATTTTCGCCTGCTCGAACTCTTCTTTTTCGGCGCAAGCCATCATCTTTTCCGTCAATATCCTTTTGACAGTCTCGTCGTTTCCGGACAGAAAATCGATCACATTTTTGATGACTTTTTTGTATTCTTCTTCGCTGACCCGACCGGTACAGGGCGCAAGGCATCTTCCGATGTGGTAGTTCAGGCACTCCCTCTTCCCGAGCGTATTACAACTCCTTACCGGAAAAACGGTATGGATGATCTCCAGCACGTCCCGTACCGACACGCCGAGCATATAGGGGCCGAAATACTTTGCTCCGTCCGCTTTCATCTTATAACATATTTCCACTTTAGGAAACTTCTCTTTCGTCTTGATGCGAATATACGGATAAGTCTTATCGTCTTTAAGCAGAATGTTATACGGAGGATTATATTGCTTGATCAGGTTGTTTTCCAAAATCAAGGCTTCGTATTCGTTAGGCGTGATGATATACCGAAAATCGTGGATCTTTTCCACAAGAGCCATCGTCTTATCGTTTTTTACGCTGTTATGAAAATATTGCCGCACGCGATTTTTCAGTATTTTCGCCTTGCCGACGTATAACACGTTGTCGAATTCGTCCAACATAATATACACGCCGCTTTGCGCCGGTAATATCTTTAATTTTTCGGTATACGCCTTCATGTTCTCAGCAATCGACCTCGAAATTGGGATCCTTAACGATCTTCCTTGCGACCCTGAGTCTTTGTCTCAGGCCGCGCAAGCCGACGGGATTGTATTTTTTCGGCGGACAGTAACATATCCCCTTCTCGTCCATCTCTTTGAGATACTTGGTCAATCTGACCTCGAAATCTTTATAATTCTTTTGCGCGTACGGCGTCCAGGCGGCTTCGGCAACGGCTTGCACGCGAGGATAGAGCATAAACTCGAATTTCTTTCTGTCGTACACGAATTCCGTCCAAAGAGGCGCTTCTATGCCGAGGATGTTTTTCACGATCTCCGGCGTCATTTTGTATTCCTCCGGGCCGAGCCTATATATCTTTTCAAGATTGGTGAGTATATACGGATAGTCCAAATAACAAAGCGTATTATGCGACAAAATGGCTTTGCCGCCTTTTTCCGCCCACTTGCCGCCGTCCTTGCCGTGCCACCATTGAACGATCGCGTCGCTTCTCAAATCATTCGTCTCCGTGATCTCGTCCCAACCGATGGTCTTTTTCCCTTTTTCCGCAAGATATTCGGTGATAAGGTTCGTAAAGTATCCTTGCAGGTCGTTTTCCGACTTGATACCCTTTTCTTTCATTAATTTCTGACACTTCGGACAGCTCTTCCATTTGTCTTTCGGCACTTCGTCTCCGCCGATATGGAAGTACGGCGCCGGAAACAGTTCGCACATCTCGTCGATGATATCTTTCATAAACCGAATAAAATCTTCGTTTCCCACGCACCCGATAGAACTCTTGATGCCGTATTTCGTACTGACTTCAAGAGGTTTGCCTTCGCAGGACAATTCCGGGAAGACGCTGAGCGCCGACGTGATATGTCCGGGCATATCGATCTCCGGCACGACGGTGATCATCCTTTCCGCGGCATAAGATACGATCTCTTTTACGTCTTCCTGCGTAAAGTAACATCCTTCTCCGTAAGGTTTTCCGGTCATCTGTCCGAGATGGTTTTTCCAATCGTTCTTTCTGACGCACGCCTTGGGCGCAAGTTCGGGATACTTCTTTATTTCGATACGCCAGCCCTGATCCTCCGTCAAGTGCCAATGAAAGACGTTCATTTTATAATACGCCATATTGTCGAGCAAACTCTTGATCTCGTCTTTCCCGAAAAAGTGTCTCGCGACGTCCAACATGATCCCGCGATAAGGAAAGCGCGGTTCGTCTTCGATCTCGCATTTAGGAAGGACGTCCCCTTCGAGAAGTTGTAAAAGCGTCATCAACCCGTAAAAGGCGCCTTTCACGTCGGAAGCTGAAACGCATACGTTTTCGTCCGATTTCAATTCGTATCCCTCAACGGGCAAACCTTCTTTATACGAAAAGACGATATCGTCGCCGTCAAACTTGATTTTTCGTCCGGGAAAGCGATCTTCGATCATTTTTTTCAACGAAGAAAACCTCGCGTCCAAACAAACGCCCACTTCTTTTTTTAAGATCAACTCGCCGTTTTTTTCGGCGATCTTTTTGGGTAACGGAATGATTTTCATAAGCGTACTCCTTTTATAGTATTTCCGTATATCTCGTTTCGATAAAAAAATGCCGCGGTTTTGAACGCGGCAGATTGTTTTTGTTATGTTCTTTATACGCCGGCCACCGGTCCGAATATCGTATTGGCGGTACGCCATTGTTCCACGCGGATAGGCAAAAGGAATAAAGCGTAAATGCCGAGAGTAACGATGGAGAAGAAAAACCACTTAATGATCTCTTTCAAAAGCGGCCCCGGCTTTCCGATAAATTGGAGCGGAACTCCTACGACGAGGGTATGCTTACACATCCAACGTTGATAAATACACATAGCGTTGGGCAACCCGATAAAAGGAATGAGAGCGAGAAGCATAACGCCCAGTCTCATAAAGAAATACTTACCGGGAGTTCCGGTAAACTTCGATTCCAGACTCCGTTTGCTCTTGTTGTTATTTAAAATATCACCCGATAACGTGATCGTACAGTTATTAAGGTTTTGCGCCATCTCATACCTCCGTCATTGATTTTATCATTATTTATTTCTTTCGTCAATATCTTTCCGCGATAATAATGCTATATTCCGTATTTTACAGACCGCACAACTGTCGCAGATAGATCAGGTTATTCGTAACGTGGAAACGAACGCAAAGTTGTTCGTACGAGTAGCCGTATTTTTCGTTCAACGCAACGAATAATTTAGCTAAAAGCGACCAATCGGGGTCAAAACTCATAGCGGAAGATCTGTCCTCCGGATCGCACATGATATTAGTCACGATGTAATCGTAAGAATAGTGATGGATACGATTGATCTCGGCGATCACTTCCATTCTGAGTTCTTCGGTATCGTTTATACCCAGCGAAGAGACGGCGCTTTGATAAGAACAGCCTCTGCGCATAATAAAACTGCAAACAGAAGTAACGAGCACGTCATAACGCTTTTCCATCCCTTTCTTTTTAGCGATGGAAACGTAAGAAGAGTTACTTCTCGACGCCGTTTCGGAGATCATAAAACCGACGTCCTGTTCGCGATATAGAGTCTGATGACCGAACTTTTTATCGATCTCACTCTTGACCGACTTATAGTTTTCTACCCCTTTCGGCAAAGATACGGAAACGCCGTCCATCCCTTGAATGATCGTCTCAAAGTCTTCTCTGCTCGGATCGAGCTCCAGTTTCAGGATCAGGTTTGCGTCGTGTTCGCCGGAACGAAGATAGCCGTAACTGCAGAACGGATAAGCGGCAGCCATACCGTCCGGGCTGAACGAGTGGATACGATTTACTTCCGCGCCGATATCCGAATGCGCGATCACACGGAAAGAGTAGTCCGGGCGGAACGGATTACCGACGCTTCTTAAACCTCTATTATACTTTGCCGTATACTCTTTGATAATAAAGTCGACGAAGGCGACCGCCGATTCCCTTCTGTTTCCCTTCACAAGAAGATAAGCGGTATCGTCAAGCACGCAATACGCAAGGAGTTTGGCCGTTTGGCAAGCGTCGGAAATATCCCGGATCATCTCGATAAACACCTTTTTATTATGTTTACGCTTGAAGACGTCGAAGCTGTGGATGCTGTCCAGTCTTACGGACGCAACGCAACCTCTGCCGGGGTGAACGAGGTCTCCGCCCGTTCGCTCCATTTCGTCAAAATATTCGCGCGCCTGACCTTCAAAACGATCGCGCCACGATGACATTTCGTCTTCGTTTTCGACTCCGACGTTTTCGAGCTCTTCATTTTCGTAATTATTGTTTGCCATAATCCGCTCCTTTGCGTTTTTTTGATTTATTGACTTACGGGTTTATTAAAACCCTGTTGGTATTCATGTCGCCCAGCGTTACGTCGACGACGTAAAGAACGTGATTGTTCATTTCTCCTTCCGTCACGCCGAATTGACCGGTATACACGCTCGAACCGCCGTAATCCACAGCGGGTTTTCCGTCAAACAATACGTACACGTTATTGTAGTGCAACATATCCGAAACGTCGGCGTTATAACTGATATCGTACAGTTTTTTATCGTTATACGTAAAGACGTTTACGCCTTTTTTAAGCGCCGTCTTTAATTGTTCGAGAATTTCGGCGGAAGAAGTCGACTTCGCAACGGCGCTCATATCCGCGCCGTAATAGATCGTGTCCGCGCTTTCTCTCACCAAATCGAGCAAAGCGTAGAACGCGAGTCCGATTTTTTCGGCGTCGCCCGACGTTCCGTTCCAGACGAAGGTCAAATCGGAAAGCGCAGCGGCGGTCCTGACGTCAACGGCGGAAAGCAAAGAGCCGTACGCGGTCATAACGCCGTTCTTCGACGCGGAATATCTTCCGTCGTATACGTAAGCATAGAACGAACCGTCGAAACTAAACGGCATTTCAAAAACGAGCTGGTCGTTGACGCCCGATTTTTCGATGATTTCACGATAAAAGCTCTCCGTGGTAGACGTAGTGATCTCAACGCCGTTATAGTATACCCTTCCGGCGGAAAGCAAGTCGCGCATAAACGTATAACATACGGTCGCAAGAACGTTCTTTTGCGAATCTGCGCCCATCCACGTATCGAACACTGTCAACCTGAGCGTATACCGGTTGCCACCGTTCAGGACGGATATACCCGATTTAACGGAGCCGAAATCAGCAACGTACCGCGGCGAAGAAGTATCCGTCGTCGCAAGAATAGCGGCGTATTCCGCATAGAAATCAACAATGGACACGTTATTCGCCCGAGAGGTAAAATCAATCGTGCGCTCGAATGCGCTACCGTCCGTAAAGAGAGCCACCGCGCCGTAATCGTCGTTTGCTCCGAACAAATGGACGTCACCGCCGAAACGGACGTCGACAGCGCCGTAATTAAGCATATTTTCCATCAAAGAACGCGCGACGTTTCTGAGACAGGAGATCTGCGCGTCCGCACCCGTCCATACGCTTTCGTCGATCACGAATAAGAGTTCGAAAAAGCTGTTATTGGGCGAAACTACGGACAGATCGGACAAAAATGCGTTGTTCGGATCGGCCATAAGTTCTCTCTTGATCGTATCGAATTCTCCGCCGACGAACCAACGGCTGTAAACTTCGGGCGCATTCTTCATATATAAACGCACGACGTAATCCTTTTCGCTGTAATCGAGCAAGGTCACTTGCGTCGGCTTTTTAAGACCCGCCGGAGTGGTCCTGATCGTGATGGGCGATAGATCGACGGTATAGCTGCTGTGTCCGAGCGAACCTTGCACGGTCGTAAAGGACCCGTCGCCGTTATCTTTCAATAAGATCCTATTGGAAAGAAGCTGCAATACCCCTTCTCTGGTAAGCGTCTCGCCATACGTTACTTCGTAAGTTATGTTATATTCGGTATCGGACTGTAAAGACGTAAATACGTTTACGCCGTTACGCATGGTATGTCCGATATAGTCGTACATATAGTAATCGTAATTAGTGTTGTACTCGCCGCCGGCATAGACCTTTCTTTCGTTGCTCCCATTGAACGTGGACGCAATATTGGTCGCGATATACTCGGGCGAACCCAAACGGATATCTTTGATATCATAATCGTGCACGAGAGCGTACAACAAACGATAGAAGCAGTCCTTAACGGCGTTAACGACCGGCGTTTCGTATATTTCAGGCGTAAGAAGTTCTATAAGCAATTCAAAGTATTCCGAATTGGGGCTCATGACGGAAACCGTATTGATAATACCCTGATAATCCGTCTTCATACGCGAAGTGAGCGGGAGCAGGTTGACGGGATTAAGCAGCGACAGGATAGCCGCGGCGTTGTCTCTCGTCGTCACGCGCAGAACGTACGCGTCCGTTTGAGAAGGAACGACTTTAACGTCGATGACCTTCGGGATGATCGCGTATTCTTTCAAACAGTAGTTACGGGTCTCGTAATAGCGATTACCTTTTACCATCATCAATAAATAATAGACGTTGGATTCTTCTTTACAAAGCGCGCGCAACGCCGAAGAAGTGAGCGCGGCGTATTCTTCCGCGGTATAACGGTACAAAACGTCACCCTGTCCGTCGACGGGCACGCAAAGCGCTTTTTCTTCGGGAGATAAATTATTATACTCCAATAAAGTATATCTATCGGTCACTTCGCCCTTTTCGTTCTTTTTGACGTAAGCGGAATACACGACGTAATAAGAACCTGCCGCCGGGTCGTAGATCTGAGAAGTGATCCTGTCTCCCGTATACAGATAATAAAGTAAGGACAGCTCGCCTCTTTCGTCGTTAACGTAGATGGGCAGATACAGATTCCTGCTCGCTTCGCTCAGATTCATCGCCAAAAACTGTTTATACGGGATCAGATTCTTTTTCTCCACGTAATACATCGTGATATCTCTGCCCGTTTCCGGCAGGGTGAACTCGGGGATGATCTTGACGGTGGAATAACCGGCGCCGGACACGTTACCGTAGAAGAAGATGGTGTTATTAAAGGTGAACGTCACGTCTTGCAAGTCGTAAACCGTGATAACGTAAGAAGTGGTCAACGTGTAATAATCTTTATAAAGAACGCTTACCGTTACTTTAACGCCGCTCTTGGAGTAGACCTGACTGGAAAAACCGCTGTACGTGATATCTTCGTCTTCCATACTGATATACTTATACATATAGCCGGCTTCCTGATTCTTTTGGTTATACTTGGTAAAAGTCAGTTTCAGAACGCCGTCGCTGACGTCAAGATCGGCTTCGCGAATGTAGTTTGTCAGCGGTTCTTTAGAAATTTCCACGTTCGTCAATTCCGCGCGCCATACGTAAATATAGGCTTCGCAAGAGCAGTTTTTGTAGCTGATAGTGACCTTTCTGTATCCGGTGGAAGAATCCATTTTGTTATAGGAGACCATTTCGGCCGTGATCGGGACCTGACCGACGGTACCGTCCGCATAATAAACGGTAAGCGTTTTTTGAACGAGATTGTTATTGATATACTCGTTCATCATGATATCCCAACCTGCGGCGATCTCCGCAATGACGTATAACTTATCGGTGACTTGATAAAGAGAAAGGCCGTTTGCGGTAAGATAATCGCGCGCCTCGACAACGGAAGAGAAAAGACGCCTTTCCTGCATGATATTTTCAAAAACGCCATCGTTGTTGAGATACAGGACCTCGTCGTTTTCCGACATCCTGGATACGTAATAATAGGTAGAAGAACTTGTGGCGTCGACTGCGGCGATACCGTTCAGTCTGTCCGCATAGGAATAAGCGGTGCTTTCGTCCGCATGATAAATCCGAATGAAAGAACCCTCGGACGTGGTAACGTATCCTACGGCGTTTTTAATAACGTATTTGTTCGTAGCGGGATCGACAGCGACGTAATAAGGCGTGCTGTACCGTTTTATCCAGCGCATACTTTCGTTCGCGCCAAGCTCGGCGACGTAATACTCGATCGTGCCGACGGCGCCCGTCGAATCGACGCCAACGCCGTTTCCGTTGGCAACGTAATACCTGTTGAGCGTATTGTTACGGACAACGGAATAGGTCAGCAACTTGGCAAGATAAGTATTCGCCTGTTCATAGGTGTCATAATAGATCCTGATGCCGCTTTTCGGATAAATCTGTCCGTTTGCGGAAACGGTGCCTATCTCTCTACCCTGATGATCGAGGACGACCGACAGGCCGTATCTGTTCAGAATAGTATAATCTCTGCCGGAGCCGTAACCCGCGTAGTATTTGCCGGCGACCTTACCGGCGACGTCGATAAACTCGTCTTCCGAACCGATATACCGAACGCCCATCACTTCGTCGGAATCGACGATGGTAACGGGGATCGGGACGCAAACGTCCGTTTCTTCGGTAGAAGCCGTCTCCGAAACGGAATGGTGCAAATAGACGTACACTTCGCCGACGTAGCTGTAAAGGTTATTGAGGAGCACGCCGCGCACTTCTTCGACCGAATAGGTATGCGCGGACGGAAGCGCCTGCAAAGCAGTCATCGCCTCTTCGGCGCTTTCCCGGGTCAGATAGAAAGATGTTTCCGCATCGGATTCTTCTCCGTAAGAATTCACCACAACGCCGGTTTCATTACGAACGACGTAATTCTTTTGGTATATCTCGTACCACCAACCGTCTCTTTGGCGGACGTAGGATACGCCGGTCAGATTCCGGATGACGTCGTACGGACCGGCGTTATAATGCAAATAAAACTCGTATCCGCTGAAATCCATGCCGCCCGAAGAACTGGACAAATACGTATCCTTACCCGCTTCGATCATATCGATCGAGGATTCTTTACGCTTTTTAACGTTGATACGAAGGGTATTGTCGTCCGAAGCGCCGAGGAAGTAGAATTTGACGGGAACGCCGTCCGCAATACGACGAGTCGTGGAGTCATAGATCATATCGCTCGTCGCGGGGATGGTGGACGTAGACAGAGCTCCGGTAGCAATATCGGTAATGGTAAGCGTGACCGTGATACCGCCAAGATCCCAGTCTTCGTACTGAGCGTATTCGTCCTTATACCCTTTCAATCCTCCGCTCATGCTGAGATTGACTTTCATTCCGGAGATCGTCCAAGAAGTATTTTCGACAACGTAATAATCAAAGTCGATACCGGCCGAATAGACGTCGCTCGCGCTGTAATAGGACGGCCCGCCCTCCTTGCTCAGATCGGATACGTAATCGTTATAATATTGGTCACGATAAAGAAGACGCGCCTTTTTACGAACGCCCAATCTCGTATAACGAGTTGGATCGGCGGCGTAAACGCCGTTTTCATCCACGTGTACGCGATAAGTGACGTTATCCAGATACACGTCTCTTCTGTCGTTATCGTTGCCGATATCGGCCTGAACGACGGCGGTACCGCCTACGGATAGTGTCCCCCCTTCTGCGTCCTTGATCTCCTTGCCGTCCAGCACTTTGGCGACGTTGTTGCGATAATAGACAGCGTACGACGCGCCGGTAAGATCGATCTGGTCGTCGCTGGTCACGTAGACCTTTTGCGCCTTGGCAAGCTCGGTGATATTCGGATTCAGAATGGATTGCGGAAGAACCTTGCAGACGAATTCTTCGCTGAAGATGTCTTTTGTGACGTCCTCGGGA
>JAEEGL015530569.1_pt1 | contig 11385 bp, 10 predicted proteins | sample 9134231 | NCBI WGS metagenome assembly JAEEGL01 (sample SAMN16246548, study PRJNA631951) | gut metagenome | biome: gut microbiome; feature: rumen; material: fiber-attached | host: Bos | place: Iran: Karaj | collected 2018-10
GGCTTAAGGTCCACCGGTTTATGGGAACGCGCCGGATGGACTGTACCGTCCGCATCCACGACGGTCTGTCCTCCGTCCGTTCCCCCGCCCCGCTTTCCGGACTGTCTGTCCGAAAAAGCGTCCCGGATCTTATTCCTGATCTCCGGATTTCTGGAAATGTAATAGATGATCAGGGCAATAATGATTATCAGTTCCATTATTTGATCTTTCCCTCTCTATAGCAACAATACTGCCATCCGGCTTATTTCACTTCGATCAGCTCATATTCCCGGCTTCCGAAACCGAGCTCTGCTGCTGCCTCGATGGTGTGTATGCCGTTCCGGCTGTTGACCCGCTCCAGGAAATGCTCCCGTCCGGGATCATCCGAAGCCAGTACCAGATCGATGCACGCCTGATCGACCGCCACGGGATCCAGGGACGCCAGGATACCGATATCCTTCATGCAGGGGTCCTCCGCGATCGCGCAGCAGTCACAGTCCACAGACATGTTGGCCATGATGTTCAGGTACGCAAGATTGCCGCCCGTGCCGCCGAAATATGCCACAACGGATGACGCCGCATCCGCCATCGCCTCAAGAAACTCATCCTGTCCGCAGATGTTGTCCCAGACGATCGTCTGGTCTTTCAGCTTTCCGCCGGAATGGATCCAGGCTTTGCCTTCCGAGGAAGCACAGCCGATGGAAAGCTGCTTGAGCGCCCCGCCGTAACCGCCCATGGGATGCCCCTTGAAATGGGAAAGGACGACCATGGAATCATACCCTGCCAGATTTTTTCCCACAAAGTTCTCTTTCAGGATCTTTCCGTCCGGTATTGGAAGAACAAGGTCCGGGCCTTCCGCATCCATCAGGTCCACTTTGAAGTAACGTGTCCAGCCATGACCTGCCAGAAGCTTGACGTGCTTGTCTGTATAGTTTCGTTCGCCGTCATACGCTGTATTGCATTCGACCACTGTTGCGCCAAGCGCATCGATCACCGGCTTCCAGAAGCCGGGCTTCAGGTAATTCTGGTTTCCTTCCTCACCGCTGTGCACCTTGGCTGCCACCCTGCCGGGGAGTTTCCTGTCCAGCAGCCTGAACATTTCAAGTACCTTTTCCGGAGTAATGGTCTTTGTAAAATAAACCTTTGATACCATATCTGCCTCCTTGGCTAAAACAACGCTTTTGCATCAGTATAACAGAAATCATGTTATAATTAAAGCAGGATGCATGCCGTAACGACGCATGGAATATATACAGGAGAGGTATCCGTATGTCCGGATTTATTATGAGGGGAAATATATACCACACGCCGGTGATCGGCTCCTACGAAGTCAGGGAACACGCCTTTCTGGTCTGCGAGAACGGAAAATGTGCGGGCATCTATGAGGAGCTGCCCGACTATTACAAAGACTATCCGCTGACAGATTATGAAGACGCACTGATCATACCCGGCATGGTGGATCTGCACATCCACGCGCCGCAGTTTGCCTTCCGCGGCACAGGCATGGACTCCGAACTGATGACCTGGCTGAAGGAGCAGACCTTTCCCGAGGAAGAAAAATACGCCGATCCGGATTATGCCCGTCTGGCATACGGCATCTTTGCGGAGAAAATGAAGAAAAGCGCCACGACCCGCGCCGTCATCTTTGCCACGATCCACAAGGAAGCGACCATTCAGCTGATGGAGCTGATGGAGGAAACGGGCCTTATCTCCTACGTGGGCAAAGTCAACATGGATCGCGACGCCCCGCCGGCCCTGAAAGAAAAAGGCGCGCTCTTTTCCACCTATGATACGATCGACTGGATAGACGATGTCCGTACACAGTATTCCTTCGAGCGGACAAAGCCGATCATCACCCCGCGCTTCATCCCCTGCTGCAGCGAGACCCTGCTGGACCAGCTTGGCGAGGTACGGCGCCTGTATGACCTGCCTGTGCAGTCCCACCTTTCGGAAAACCCCGGTGAGGTGGAACTCGTACATTCCCTGATGCCTGATGCGGCATTTTATGGAGACGGCTATGACCGCTTCGGCCTTTTTGGCGGCGAAGCCCGCACCATCATGGCGCACTGTATCTACTCCACGAAGGAGGAAGTGGAGCGCATCCGCAAAAACGGCGTCTGGGTCGCGCACTGCCCCAACTCCAACATGAATCTCGCCTCCGGTATCGCACCGGTACGACGCTATCTCACCCGCCGCATCCGTGTAGGTTTGGGCAGTGATGTAGCCGGCGGACAGACAGAATCGATCTTCCGCGCGGTGACGGATGCGATCCAGGTCTCCAAGCTGTACTGGCGCTATATCGACCCCAAAGCACGTCCCCTGGCATTCTGCGAAGCCTTTTATCTCGCTACGAGGGGCGGCGGGTCATTCTTCGGGAGAGTGGGCAGCTTTACCCGCGGCTCCGCGTTTGACGCGCTGGTCCTGGATGACTCCTCAGACCTCCATCCGCAGCCGATGGGCATCCGGGAAAGGGTCGAGCGGGCCTTCTATCTGGGACTGGACACCAGGGGGATCATCGGAAAATATGTCGCCGGACGGAAAATTTAAAAAGCAGGCTTGTGCTTCTCAGAAATATGTGGTAATATAAACGGGCTGAAAAGCGATGGGTTCGTAGCTCAGCTGGGATGAGCGTCCGCTTGACGTGCGGGAGGTCGTGGGTTCGAGCCCCGCCGGACCCAGAAAGCCGTACACGGTATGTGTGCGGCTTTTCTTTTGCAAAAAAGCCTTATGTACGCTGCCGATAGCTGTACATAAGGCTTTGTTCATTCACTGATCATAAAAGCAGCGGCTTAAAAGTCTTCGTTTCCTTCCATGATTACGGACACCAGGCTTTCCACCTGCGACTCATCCGGAACACAAGTGCCGGATGTGAAAGAATAGGAATATGTGTCCGAACAGAAAACGATACGGTGAATGCCGTCTTCGTTGCCCTGCATATTGATATCGGTACCTTTGCTGATTATATCATATGTGTTTTCGTAAGTATTATAATCGCCGCTGATATCATCCTGACCCTTGCCTTTCCGCAGACGGAATGCCTCTTCCCCCTCTGCATCGGCATAGATCACTTCTATGATGGCATCCCCCATTGACCGGAACTGGTCGGCCTGATATCCGTCGATCACTGCCGGAAGGGTAAACAGAAATCCCGCGGCAGCTTCGGCGTCTTCCAGGGTCTCATGATCGGACCACGGATTCACCATGCCGACCATCTGCTTTGTCTCTTCCTCTGTCTCCGGAGCTTCCTCGACTGTCGTTTCTTCCTCTGCTGCCGAAACTTCCTCGATGGTCGTTTCTTCCTCCGCTGCCGGAGCCTCTTCGGCAGTCGTTTCTGCTTCTTCCGCCTTTTCCGCGGCAGCGGTCTCCGCCTCTGCCTGGACCGCCGTCTCCGCTGCGGCCGGCTCTTCCTTCGGCACCGCAGTGCATCCTGCCAGAACTGCCATACATCCTATAGCCAACACGATCATCATTCTCTTTTTCATATTTACAGCCTCCTTGTAAAACATAGGGAAACATCATCCCACTCGTATAATCTTATTATACTCATCGTTATCGGAATAATCTCTCTGTTTATGTTTAAGGATGCATTACACCTTTATAAAAAAGAATAAAAAAGGATTTCGCGTCCGGAATGATCTGTTAAGCGAAATCCTCTTTTGCGGTTATCTGCTGCCTTCACTTCTTCTCTGAAGAGTAAGTACCTGTGTCGATCGCGTTTTCCCAGAAAGCGACGACGACAGTCGCGGCAATGTCTCCGATAACATTGGAAGCAGTCCGGAACATGTCCAGGAACTGGTCGATGCCGAGGAGCATCCCAAGGGCATTGGGCGTGATCCCCATCATGACGACAAGGGAGGAGAGCGAAATGATGCTTGAGTTCTGGACAGCCGACGCCCCCATGGAAATAATGAATACCGCGACGATGATCGTAAAGTAAAAATGAGAGTTCATCTGCAGTCCATACATCCTTGCGAGCATCATACTGCACAGGACCAGATGGATGCAGCTCCCATCCATATTGACCGTGGCACCGAGCGAGGCTGTGAACGAAGCCAGACGGGACTGGATCCCAAGCTTTTTTGAGCAGAAATTTACCGTCTGCGGCAGTGCGCTCCCGCCGCTTCCGGCCAGAAACGGGACCTTGGCATAGGAACTGATCTTAAGCAGGAAAGGAAGGGGTGACAGCCCCGTGACCAACAGGATCATAATACCGTAGATCACGAACATCAGCAGGCAGCCTGCCGTTTCGGCGGCAATGAGCCTGAGAAGGACCGGAAAGACCCCTGTACCGATCGTGATGATCATGGAAAGGGTCGATACGAACGTGATCGCCGGAACGCAGGCAGCAATGATCGCAATGATCTTCTGGAAGAAAAGACTGAGTGCGTCCATCAGGCTGTTCAGGATCGCAACCTTATCTCCGAGTGAGCCGAGCGCAATGCCGGAGATCACCGCCAGATACATGACCTGGAGAATATCTGCCGACAGAACGGGATCAACGAAATTGGGAGGTATGATCCCGATCAGGATGCCCTTGATATCAGGAATGATCAGCTCGCCTACCGTTTCCGCACCGATCAGCGTCAGTGCGTTCCCTTCGATCGAAGGACCGAAAAACAGGCGCCCGAGCCCGATGGCGATCAGGATCGCAAGAAACGTTGTGCCCGCATAGATGATCAGGACGCGGCCTGCGATCCTTCCGGCCTCATGAAGGCTCGACAGACTGTTAATGCTGGTGACGATAGAGCAGAAAACAGCCGGTACGATCAAGGCACCAAGCGCATTCAGGAAGAGCGTCTTGATCGTGTCAAGGATGTGGTAATCGATAAAACTGAGCACCTCTTCCGGCAGAAGGGCTTTCATAAGAATGCCGGCGATCAGGCCGCCTGCCAGGGCGCAAAGAGACGCAAAGAAAAAACGGCTTTCGGACGAATACGCCTTGATAATGACATTATTGCATCCGTTTTGCCGGACATACGTCAGGTTGTCGCGGTTTCCGCGAATGATCAGCGTGCGGTAATAATCCTCGCTTTCTTCAGCCCAGTTCTTCAGCTCACTGATCGGGTCGCACTCGCTGCCGTTCGAAGACAGGATGACCTGAATATCGCCGATACGCTTCCTGAGCCGGATGCGGATCTCCTGATGTGAGTCCATCTCGGACATGCGCACAAAGATCTCCTCTACCAGAAGAAGCGTATTGTTTATCTCCCTGGGGCTCAGCCTCAGCGCATGAAGTTCGTCTTTCAGCAGTTCACTGACTTCGGAAATATTCTGATGGGTAAGACGGTATGAAAAAGCCATGGGTCACAGTCTCGCAAGTTATTACATGATCGGGGGCGCCCGTCGAACCGATTATATCATCCGAAACATAATTTTTCTATATTATAACATCCGTGCGCGATGCGGGAATAATGTAAGCTTTACCATTTCTCAGGGACCTCCCTGCTGTGCCGGAAAGAAAGCAGTATCGGGAGATCATAATCCGGTGGCAACTTTTCGCGGCAGCGGTTATAATAGAGCGCAACAGATCATTTGATTGTGGAGGAAACAGAAAATGAAATATGACGTCAGGATCGACAAAGCACTGTATGATGCCTATCCCGAGATCCGTCTCGGCCTGATCCGCTTTTCTGCCGATGTTAAGCCGGCGGATGATACCTTCTGGAATTTCATGCACAAAGAGATCCTGCCCGGGATCGTGGACAGTATCGAAGGAAAGGAATGGGGCGAGATCCCCGGCGTCCGCGGAAGCCGCCTGGCATACAAGGCGTTCGGGCGCAATCCCGGCCGTTACAGAGTCTCGTCCGAGGCACTTCTCCGCAGGGTGCGGCGTGGTGATGAACTTTATCATATCAACTCCGTTGTCGATGTCAACAACCTGATCTCCGTGAAGAGCGGCCTTTCTGTCGGCTCTTATGACCTGGGCCATGTTGTCGGACCGGTCGTGTTCCGCAAGGCCGTGGAGGGCGAGCATTATACCGGTATCGGCAAGGATGTCCTGGATATGGAAAACATGCTGGTCCTGGCAGACGATGAGGGCACTTTCGGCTCTTCCATGTCGGATTCCACGCGCTGTATGATCACGGAGACCGCGAAGGACGTACTCGTCGTCATTTACTGCTTTGAAAATGATATCGATCTCGAAAGCCTCCTGGAGGAGAGCAAAGAAGCTTTCCACCGTTTTGCAGACGTAAAGGATCCGGAGTCCTGGATCCTGTGACCGGGCGGATCCTTGCCGGATTAAATCTATGGAATATACAGGTTATTACAACGGAGATATCGGACCTCTTGAAGAAATGAGGATACCCATGCTGGACCGCGTGGTCTTCTTTGGGGATTCCTGCTATGACATGGCAACATTTCGCAACCGGCGGGCCTTTGCGCTTCGGGATCATCTGATCCGGTTCTACAACAGCTGCCGGCTCCTTGATATCCATGTGGCTCTCGGCATGGAAGAACTGGCTGCGGAGATCCAGAAATGCATCGACTTAAGCGATTCGGACCGCGGATGTATATACTGGCAGGCTTCCCGGGGCACCAGGCTCCGTTCCTTTGCCTGGGGACAGGAGTATCTGACTGCCAACCTGATCATGTATGCCGGACCGGCAGAACTCGAACCCGAAGGGAAAGTATACCATCTCCGCATGCAGGAAGACACCCGTTTCCTTCACTGCAACATCAAGACCAACAACCTGATCCCCGCTGTACTTTATTCGCAGCGCGCAAGGGAAGATGGCTGCGAGGAAAGCATTCTCTGCAGGGATGGTTTCGTTACCGAATGCGCACACAGCAATGTGGTGATCCTGAAAGACGGCGTGCTGTGGACCCACCCGCAGGACCGGCTGATCCTTCCGGGCGTGACCATGAACATCCTGATCCTTCTGGCAGAAAGACTCGGTGTGCCGGTACGCACGGAAGCCTTTACCCCCACGCAGCTGAAGGATGCGGACGAGATCATCATCACTTCCACCGGTGTCCAGTGCATCCGTGGTGTGTCGCTTGACGGCAAGCCCGCAGGCGGCAGGGATCCGGAGCTGCTTCTGAAGCTTCAGACAGCATACATGGATTTTTACAATGCCAATACCAGCCGCAAAGCGGTACTGGATGAAGCCCACTACCAGCAGCCCGGTATGGAATGACCACAACCGGAAGCCCGATAAAAAACACGGAGATCATAAAGACCCACATGAAATCCATACTTCAGGGAGAACTGCGATGAGCAAGCCTGTGATCGGCATTACGCCGCTGATCGATTATGAAAGAGAAAGTTACTGGATGCTGCCCGGATACATGGGCGGAATAGAGGCCGCCGGCGGACTGCCGCTGATGCTGCCGATGACGGAAGACCCGGAAGATATCCGGCAGCTCCTGGATCTTTGCGACGGCATCCTGATTGCCGGAGGACAGGACGTCACACCCATGCTGTATGGAGAAGAGGAACTCCCCTGCTGCAAGGAATGTGCGCCCGAACGTGACCGGATGGAGCTCATCCTGCTCGACGAAGCACTGTCACGCAGTATGCCTGTCTTCGGCATCTGCCGCGGCCTGCAGTTTATCAACGCCGCTCTTGGCGGCACTCTGTGGCAGGACCTGCCTGAACAGAGGCCTTCTAAGATCCGCCATGTAATGGGAAAGCCTTATGACGCTGCTGCGCACCGGGTGACGATCCTGTCTGGGACACCGCTTTATGCCCTGCTTAAGGGTACAGAAGAAGAAAAAGTCGCTCCGGTTTCCGAAGATCCGGACAGCAGTAAGACCGGGGACTTAGTGATCGGCGTCAACAGCCTGCATCACCAGGCGATCCGGGAGCTGGCGCCCCGCCTTGAAGCCATGGGTATTTCGGAAGACGGTCTTACAGAAGCCATCCGTCTGCCGGACAAACCCTTTGTCTGGGCTGTCCAGTGGCATCCGGAGTTCTCCTACAAGGTCAATGCAGACAGCCGGAAGCTCTTCTCCGCTTTTGTGGATGCTGCACGCGCACATGCCTGAACCCGGGTTCCTGTATTTACCTGAAATCTATACAATATAAAGTCCGTCACTTTCCCTGCGGATCGTGACGGACTTTTTCATTTTCAAAGCTCAGGCACTGATGCCGCCGTCCACCAGGAAACGGCCGCCTGTCGTCCAGCTGCTCTTGTCCGAGAGCAGGAATTCGATCATCGGCGCCAGGTCCTTCTTGGGATACCCGATGCGTCCCAGAGGGTAAAGTGAGACCTTGTCCTCAGACCATTTATCATAGCCTTCCTGTGTATAATCCCCACTGGTCACATAAATGTTCGTATAGACTGCCGCGGGCGCCACACAGTTGACCCGGATCCCGTATTTGCCGAGATCCTTCGCCAGATAGCGGGTCATAGCATCCACGCCTGCTTTTGCGGCAGAGTAGGCGATCGAGCCGCCGACTCTCTCCGAAGCCATGGAGGACAGATTGACGATGGACGGGTCAGTTCCTTTCTTTAAAAGGGGCAGCATAGTCTTCGTCATCATGAACATGCCGGTCAGATTGACCTTGAAGCAGCGCTCCCAGTCCTCCAGTGTCTGCTCTTCGACTCCGCCCAGACGGATAATGCCGGCAGCATTGACAAGACCGTCCAGATGTCCGAACCGTGTATCGAGTTCCTCATACAGCTTCTGCAGATCCGCCCCGGAACTCACGTCTCCCTGCAGGAACAGCGCCTTGTCAGCTGCATCCCCGTAGTTCATCCGGAGCGTTTCCTTTGCTTCTTCGATATGGGCTGCGCCCCATGAAAATGAAACAGGCACATATCCGCCCTGCTCCAGCAGATATTCGACAGTACCTAATCCAATACCGCTGGCACCGCCGGTAATGAGTACGATCTTATCCATCATTTCTAAATACCTCCCGGATCCCATTATACACGATTTCAAAAATGCCGCGTACATCATCTGTACGCGGCATTGATCTTTACAGGAACATCGCTGCCGGAAAAGCCGGTACGATCTGCAATACTGCTTTATCAGCCTTTCTTGGCTTCTCTGTCCTTCCTGGCAACACGGAACAGGGAGTAGATGATCGGAATACCCATGAAGTAGATACCCAGGGTGCCGAGCCACTTATACCATACCTGGCAGATCGCAATCAGGCCTACGAAGCTGAGCAGCAGGCACAGAAGCAGGAATGCCATTGCAATAACGAACAGCTTCACGCGCGGCTTGATGTTGTCGTTCTTCCAGACCTTGATGAAACGGTTGGAAGTCGTGAAAATGAAGGTGGGGCCGGTGGAAACGACGGAGAACATGACAACTGCCCAGTAGATCGCGGTCATGACCTTGGGAAGATGATTCGTACAAATCGCAAGGATCGGTGCGTTCTCAGTCGCAACATCAGGCATGTAAGGAAGCACGATCAGGGAGGTCAGAAGGAAGACCAGACCGATCATAACACCGATGAAGATGCCGGAGCACCACGCATCGCTCTTTGTCTTGATCCTGTCGCAGTAGTTGGAAAGCGGTCCACCCCAGCTGCAGCAGATGCCGCAGTACAGGAATACGAACCAGTAGTGTCCCTTGACAGTACGGGCGCCCCAGTCGGATCCGATGGTGAGGCTGGTAAGGCGCTCTGCCATAACGTCGCCCTTGAGACCGATGACCAGAGCCAGGATCGCTACCAGGGAGATCGCCAGCGCGATGGTCATCGCGGAATTGAAGCGGCGCAGGAAAGCGGCACCGTACATGCTCAGGAATGCGAACAGCAGCAGTGCGATCAGAGATCCAATGCCGGTCGGAACGCCCCACAGGGACTTCATCAGGCTGGCAAACAGTGACATGGTCGCTGCAACTGTCACGACGCCGATGACTGTGCTGTAGAAATCATAGAAAACAGTTACGATCATCTGGAAGAGCTTGCTGCCCTTTAAGTTGCCCTCCTCATCACGAAGACCCCAGAGTGCAAGATAAAACGAGTTGTACTCACGGGTGTTGTAGACGCGGATGAAATCCAGCGCGGCGCCGCAGAAGAACGCCATGATAACGACGAACATGCCGATGAGCAGCCACATATGTCCGCCGCCCTTGGTGACCATGTAGTTGGCAGCATAAGCGCCGGATGCCATGTTTGCACCGCAGTAGGTGCCAAACATCAGCGCGCCAAGGCCGAACCAGACCATAAATTTCTCAAAACCGGTTCTTGTGTCTTTCATAATAATCCCCTTTTACTTAATCTATCGCCCAGCAATATCCAGTGCAGCCGTCAGGGATCCAGCATCCCTGACGGCAAACACATTCTGCTTAAGACTCAGTGTGCTGCAGCGTATTCGATGCAGGCTTCACGGACCCAGTTGAAGCGGTCGTCATCGATATCGTTCGGCACCGTGCAGTCATCGCCGACGATCACGCCGACCTGTCCGCAGTTGTCCAGGATATCCCAAGTAGCCTTCTTCAGCTCTTCCTTGGTGCCGGTGTAGATCACGCCTTCCTGTGCGAAGCCGCCGATGACGCATCTGCCGCCGAACAGTTCCTTGGCCTCCTTCATGGTGACGCCTTCCGCGTTGACTGCCACGCTGTAAGCTGCCGCATCATAGTCGGTGTAGAGCTTCAGATCGTTGCCATGTCCATGATAGCCGCAGATATGAAGGATGTGCGTGTTGCGGATCTTCTTGGCCTCGGACAGCACACGCTTTTCGCTCGGCGCAACATATTTCTTGTGGAAGTCATCCGGGAAGAATCCACCCTGGTTGTTGCAGCTGAAGTAAATGCCGTCGGCGCCGCACTCGGTCAGCAGGACCTTGTTCAGCTCAACGATACCGTCGGTCAATGTCTCCAAAGCATACTTGATCGCATCGGGATCTTCCTTCATGAACTTCTGCATCATGCGCTCCTCGGCACCATAGACCGGCAGACCGACGGAAAAAGCATTGCGCAGGATCCAGGTTGCGGAGAAGCTGGTCACATAGACCGGCGCGTCCACGCCCTTATAGATCTCCATAACTCTCTTTGTCAGATCGATCTGTGCCTTGGCGTAGGGTTCGTCAATCTTCGGCGCCTGAATCTTGTAAAGATCGGAAACATTGTTCACAAAGCTCACATCCAGCGGCATCATCATGAGAGTGTCGTTCATGATCTTGATCACATCGGGAACGAACTTCTCCAGTGCCGGCTTGTGACCCGCGATATTGCGCTCCACAGCCTCCGGTCTGCTGAGACCCATGTTCCAGTCCTCGGGCCCGGTGAAATGATGGAAGAACGCGATCGGTGCGCGATCAACGGGCTCATTTGCCAGAACCTTCATGATCCTCTCTTTGTTTGTCATAATATCCTCCTCTTGCAAAAACATTTTCCTCACGGAAACATTGACTACATTATATAACCAATTTCAGAATAAAGGAAGTCTGATCGTACTGTCAGGAGATCATCAGATTCAATATCGTGATATCAGTACTTTTCATA
>JAEEGL015639692.1_pt1 | contig 11385 bp, 9 predicted proteins | sample 9134231 | NCBI WGS metagenome assembly JAEEGL01 (sample SAMN16246548, study PRJNA631951) | gut metagenome | biome: gut microbiome; feature: rumen; material: fiber-attached | host: Bos | place: Iran: Karaj | collected 2018-10
CAAACTAAATCAGAAAAGATACTTTCAAGTACTTTCAATCAATGGAATCTTGTTTTCTTAGTATTAAATAACTTAGAAAGCGTCCTTTCAGCATTAAAATAATCATAATTACACGGAATAACTGTATCAACATTTGAATCTTTAAAATAACGGAATTCATATTTAACTAATGAATTTGTTAAATAAGATCTCCATGAGAATTTCGTCAATAAAGAATTCAATATATGTTCTTCTTTACACCAATAATGAAAAGGATAAGAAAATTTCTTAATACTCTTTTGATTCTCTGTTAAAGAATATTCTTTTGAAAAGACATCAACTAATTCTTGAGCCTTCTGAATATCTGCGAATTCTCAAATTATTCCCAACTTTCAAACTAATGAATACTTAAAACAATAATCCAATAAATAAGTTTTAAACAATGGTAAAATTATTTTTTCTCACTCATTCAAAAGAGCCAATTCATAAATTGGTGGAACAATTACTTTTTCTACTCATTGATCTTTTAGATATTTAACTCCTCTTTTTACATTTTCTAAAGATGTAGAAAAATTCTTTGCTCAATAAGGAGCATTAATACTATCATAATATATTACAAACTCATGATTATAACGAGTAAGGAAACTGAACAAAGATAACGTTTCCATTCAACTTGAAACAATACCTATTTTCATGACTGAGCAAATGGAAATAAAGTTAAATAGACAGAGAACGCTTCTAAGAAACTAGTCATCTCATTAGCAGCAATCATTTTCTCAACAATTTGTTTTTTATATTTTAATTCTTGCAAAGCCTTTTCTACTCTAATATTATAAGAATTCTCTTTCAATTCTTCTTCTAGAACAGATATTTGATTATCTAAGGATTCATTTTTTGCCTCCAATGTTTCTCACATAAGTTCCTTACACCTATCTAACAATTCATTTTCAAACTTTGTCATAGCTCATTGAATCATCATTCTTTGAGAAAATAGTTTTAGAAACTGAGCCTTTTTTTCTTCATAAAGCTCATCCCAATATTCAATATCATCTCAACGATTACGATTAGCCATAATTTGAATAATACTATCATATTCCTTCTTTAAATAAACATTAACAACAGAGATATAATCCATACATCTAGTAGTGTCTTCTTCCTTTAAAAGATAGACTCTAACTGAATTATCAGCAAATTTACAATATAATCTTTCTTGAAAATTTTGTTCAACAGCAAAAACAGGAAATGAGAATAAAATACAACTTAATATAACAATCAACTTCTTCATAAATAAACGTTCAAATCAAAAACTAAAATCAAAGAAAAGCCTTTTTTACCGTCAACCAGAAATAAGTATCTGGATATTTTCCTGTTTTAATAGAATATTCAGTATCAACAATAGTTCTAAACAAATTCTTTAAAGCACCTTGATGAGATAAATATAAATCAGAATTTTTCATATTTTTAGCAATCGCAAACGGAGGTAATTTACATTCTGAGGCTATAAGCTTAGAATCTTTAATTCACTGATTAGCATAATCAATAACTACCAATATAATTCTTAGACTCCAAAGTAATGGAGCTAAAACAGCATTCCAATCTTTTCCTTCTTTTTGCATATTCTCTAATATCTGAACAGCAGAAACAGGAGAAGTAAAAAGCTGATCAAAAATAGAAAAAGCATTCTCCTCAACCATTCAGAAACAATAAGTATCTATCATTTCATTTGTAACACTTCATTCTTTAACCACAAACTTTAATTTTTCTATTTCATTACTGATACGAAACATATCAGTTCCTATTTTTTCTAAAAAATAATCTACAGCTTCATCAGAAATAGACAAAGGTTTTAAATTCTCTTTAATAAAAGTCTTTAACTGAGAATCTTTATATAATGGATATTCCTTAACTTGAACATTTTCAGAAAGCCACTTAAACATCCTTGTTCTCTTATCTGGCTTATAAGAAAAGAAAACAACTATTGTATCATCAGTTAAAAACTGTTGATTTGCTTCAAAATCAGTAAAGAATTTATCTATTTTATCTTGAGGAATTCCTCAGTCTTGTACTAAATCTTTTGGGATACCTTCAATAATTATTAGTTTCTTCTGAACAAATAAACCTCATGCATATAATGCTTGATTCACTACTCCATTGTCCCAGTTTTCACTATTAAAAACAAAAAGACTGTCACTTCAGTACTTTTCAACAAAAGATGACTTCCATTTCTGAAGGTCTTGTCTTAATGTATACACATTATCTCATGTAAAGAAGAAAACAGAATTAAGCATTATAGTTTCAAACGTTTAAATCCAATCAAAAGTGTAATTATTTAATAAAGATTTTCAAGAATGTATTCAAGAAAAAAACAGAAAATAAAATTTATATATTATTCATTAAAAAAGACCTAATTGTTGAGGTTGTGTATAAGTTTTCTTTAATTCTTGGAAAAGTTTACTCATTGAATTGAATTCCCATTTTTTTAACAAAATATCCTCCCATTTATTAAAATCTATTGAAAGAGAATAGTTTTCTATAGGAGCTCATTTTAAATCATCAACATACATAAGTTGAATTAAATGCTTAGAAAAGAAAGCGGACTCTCTATCATTTTCTAGTTTACTTCTCAAATCAGGAGTCAAATCATCAAGATGTTCATAAATATTTTCTATTGTTCAATAAGTTTGAACAAGATTTAATGCCTTTTTAGGGCCAATTCATTCTACTCATTTAACGTTATCCGCATGATCTCAAATCAAAGCGAGATAATCTATAATCAATATTGGTTCAAATCAATACTCTTTTGAAAAATCAAGAAGCGTTGTTGTTTGATTCTTCATAGAATCCACAATTACAATATTATCACTTAAGAATTGTTTTAGATCTTTATCTGAAGTATAAACTTGAAAGTTTAAACTCTTATCCTCTTTATAATTCTCAACAAGAGAATAAATAATATCATCAGCTTCATATCAAGGGAATGCTAAACTAGGAATTCACAATTCAGCAACTAAATCTTTAACTAAAGGAATCTGTTGTTTAAACTCATCCTCCATTTTCCTTCTATTAGCCTTATATTCTTCATATTCTTCATGTCTCTTTGTTTTCACAGGGGAATCCCATGCAATAACAAAATAATCAGGTTTCTCTAAAAAAAGTTTCATCATCATACGAGAAAAACCAAATACCACATTAATATTCTTTCACTCTTTATCCATAATAGGACCTATTGCATACCATGATCTGAACAAAAATCCAGATCCATCAATTAACATTATTTTTTTCATAATTTTAGAGACATTTAATAAATTTTACTACATGATTATCCAATAATTTTAATACTTCATCCTTTCATTCAATATCTAATATTTCTTCATTTTTTATATAATCAATTAACTGATCTTTAATCTCTTGTTGCTTCTTAGAATAATTATTCAACTTATAATAATCTGTCTTTCTATAAGAATTCAACCAATTAACATAAAGATTTAATATTTCTCCATCATTACTAGCAAATTGATATATCGTTTTCCCTCAATTTTGAACTTTTTGTGATGCTATAAATAATCAGTATTCTTCTGACAATTTTTTAAAAGCCTCATCTAACTCTTCATCAATATGAGTTCATCAGACTAATGGAACATGTACTCTAACAGCTGAAACTTCTCAGTTTTTTTCATCAATTCTTCAATAAATGCCTATAAGAGCAAAAACAAAACTCAATATATCAGATAATTCCTTAGGGAAAGCATAAGAAACCTTAACTCATCTAACAAAATTTCATTGAGCTTCTTTAGTTATTTTTAATTGTAATCAAAAGAACTCATTTAAATCTTTTTCTAGAACCTCAACATTCTTAGAAAAAAATGGTAAATAATGATATTTCTCTCAAGTTTCTTCATTAAATCATTGAAAAAGAGCAAAAGCATTTTCAATCATTGAGACATTTAGCTTTAACCCATCAATATTTTTTTCTTGTATATAACAAGCTTGCATACCTTCACTAATTTCCTTCAAATGAATAATTCTCCATTGTCTTTTATTATATATTAGGGTTCCTTTATCTTTACTCAAAATTCTACATCATGAAAAACATAGAGAATAATCCTTAGAATATCCTCAATCAGTAGCTTCAAGAGCTAAAAGATGGTGTTCATCAAATCAGAATTTAAACATAGAATCAACAAATATAAATATTATTCATTATCTATTTTTATCTCTCTAGGAGAAGCATCCTTTGCTGTATTTAAAATCTTATAAAGAATTGTTAATTCGACAAGATTTATCAACAATGCCGTTCATCAATGGCTAACAAAAGGAAGCGTTAATCATGTATTTGGAAGTACTTCCACATTTACTCAAACATGAACAAAAACCTGAACAGTAATTAAAGAAATAATTCAAATACATAGGACCTTCATTTGAGGATCTTTCAAATATGGTATACGCTTTAAAACAGTAATAAATAATCCAATATAAAGAGCAAATAACAGCATATTTCAAACGAATCATATTTCCTCTGAATAAGCAGCAAAAATCATATCAGAATAAGCTTCTGGCAACTGTCACATCTTTTGAAGTCACTTTCCATATCATTGACCAAAGAAACCTCATGCTCAAATAGCAATAATTCATTGCTGAATCTGCCATCATTCTTTCAACTCTATATCTTTCTTTTCTTGCTCATCTGTAGTAAAAAATGTTTTAATTCTCTGATATGCATAATTATCAGGGCTAACAATACTTAAAGAGAAAACTCATACTGAAGCAATCATTAACGCACATCATCATAAGAATAATATTTTTTTAATAGGGAATCCCATATACCATGCCATAATAACTCATGTTAAAGCAAGGATAAACAATGTTCACATATCTGGGATACAAAGGATAATCGCAAGAACAATAAAATTAATTAAGGTAAACTGCACAAAAAATTTATTCCAAAATCATTTATCATTTATCTCGTCCTTTCTCTTCGTCAACCAATAAGACATAAAAAGAACATATCATACCTTAAAGAATTCTGAAGGCTGCATATTTGGTAAAACTCATAGATCTACCCATCACCTCGCTTCTCCATTAGTTGCAGCAAGTGGAGTAAAAACTAATAATTGGAATATAAATGTCGCAATAGCAACAAAAAAGACAAATTTCTTTTCTTTCAACCCACCTACTGGAACAAAAAAGAAAAAAAAGACAGCAAAAAGAGCTACACTCAAATTTCTTATTTGAGAACGAAATAGCACATAATTATTTCTTAATTGAACTTTCTTTGTTCACTGATCAACTAGTTTAACTTGATCTGATTCATCTTTTTTTAAAGTATCTAATGTTGGTACTAAAGAACCAGTACCTCATTCAGCGAGAACTCATGATACAGAATTATCTCAAGACAAAAAACCTCAAGTTCATAATTCTTCAGTTGTTCCGATAACATTTGTTTGAGATTCATCTATCACACTTTGAGTTGTTGTAATAATTGTATCATCAAGAAAAGTATTAAATGCTTTTACGGTCTCAATATTCTGCATTACTTGAACTGTTAATCTTTGGTCAAAAGACTTCCAAATACTAGTACTATAAACCGCAAAAAGTCAAAATATCGTTAGAGCTCATCAATATAATCGTAGTTTTACTCAAGCTTTCATAAATCAATATTTCTATTATAAACCGAAAATACCTTTATTTTTTTACCAAAAAAATTCAAGATATTGATATTATTTATTCAAATAAGAATTTACTTTTTCATATAATTCATTCCCTATATCCTCTATAGTTCTCATCTCTCAATTATTAGCACAATCAATCTTTATCCAATTAAATTTTTTTGCAACATAGAGAAATGATTCACTAGCTTTCTTCATATGATTTGCATCATTTTCATGAATATCCTTAGCCTTATCCATATTTGGTTTTTCTACTTTTAACGCAAGATTTCTACTTATTTCAGGATCCAAATATAAGAAGACTTGTACATCAGGTCTTGGAATATTTAAAATTCAATATTCAAGATTCTCTAACCATTCAAGGAATTTATCTCTCTCCTTTAAATCAGATATTTTTCATGCTTGATGTCACATATTAGCAGAAACATAACGATCAGAAATCACGATTTTTCACTCATCAAGCCATTTTCTTATTGTATTAGCAGCAGAAAATCTATCCACAGCATAAAGAATTGATGCTTGATATGGAGTAACATCATCTGCATTTCAAAATTTACCACTTAAATACTCCTCAGTAGGTCATGCAGAAGGCTTACCATATTGAGGAAAATCAATTTTTTCTACTTCATATCACTCTGAACTCAATTTCTCTACCAAACGATCAGTTTGAGTTCTTTTTCAACTTCAATCAGTACCATCAACTACTATAAAACACCCTTTCTTCATAAAAGCTTGAAAATTAAGTAAATAACTTAAAAAAAGCATATTTTTATTACACTAAAAAACAAGCAAATTAAGAAATAAAATTTAGTATAAAAACAAAAGAAAAATATTGACATTCTCTAAAATTATCAATATAATTAATATAGTTTAAAATTAATAGTTAAAAATGAAAAAAACAACGGAAACTAAAAAAAACCCAGCTAAATCAAATCAGGTTAAATCAACAGGGAACAAATTAACCATAGAAAAGCAGCATCAAGACGCTCACTACAGTTTTATTAATGCGACAATTTCTGAGTTACAAAATTTGTTAATCCTTCACAAAATGAAAACTTGATATAATGGAGAATCAATGACTCCTCCATTAAGATTTAACAAAGACTGGAAAATCGTTGTAAGTAAAGAATTCGATGAATCATCTGCCAAAGGAGCAAGAGAAGTACAATGAGATATTGAAAAATTCCGTATAGACACCGTTAAAGATAAACTTTTTAAACTGCTTGAAAGCGATAAAGAAATTTCTGAAGAAGATAAAATCAAATATAAAAATGCAATTTATGATTTTATCAAAAACAAAATCGTAAAACCTAGAATTAAACTAGAAAATAAAACTGATGCAAACTGAAATACTTATAAAACAATCTTCCATAAATTCCGTAGATATTATAAAAATTTTGCAGCAGAAAAAGCTTCTTGAGAAGAAAGAAAACTATACCTTGAAATATGTCTAACTCTTGCAGATCTTCTCTACGAAACAAACCATAATTATCTTAATGAAGAAACATGAGAGATTAATGAAAAAGGTATGGAGCATATTGCAAATATGTTTAGCAAAACACTAGACTACGTTGATGGAAACAACATTCCATTCCATAAAATCTATCACGATTGAGACTTTTACTTCTTAAGTTTAAAAGACTTCCACGGAAATCCACTTATAGGAACTCTTGATCAATATGTAAAAGCCATCATCTACCTTATGGAAGAAAAAAAATTCAATGCATATAATGACGAAGGTGAAAAATGAAGTAAAGACTGGTATAGAACTAGAAAACTTTTTCTAAATAATCTCTTCAATATCGCCAATAGATACATGAATGAAATTGAAGAGAAGAAAAAGAAAGTTCCTTCAAACAAGGAAGCATTTCATGAAAAACTAGCAGATGAATTTATGCACACCACACCGATAGAATGAACATTAAAAACCCATAGATTCAAGACTGAAGAATCTAAGACTCAGAAACATTGATGAAGGACAACTGAAATAAAAGATGAATCAGGACTTAGACTTACCTATTATTGAGAATGGGACCAAGAAAAAACATTACAAAGTATTATCGATAGCTTAAAAGAATACTTCAACAAATTAAAAGATATCAAATGAGCTAAAATCACTAATATAACATTAGCAAAAAAATGAGATTTTATCTCCAACGAAGGATTAGAACAAATAAGATGACTTCTTTCAAACTTTGTAGAAAAGAATACTCAAATCCAAATAAGGAAAAGATGAGCATCTCATTCTACGATTGAATCAGTAAAAAGTAAATATAAGGATCTTAATTGAAAGACAATGCCTCCATGACTACAACAAGCACTCCAACTCTCTAACTGAGAAATAATGAGATGAGCAAATGGAGACTATAAAGATTTTAAATTAATAGTAGAATTTGAAAAAGCTGATCCTCAAAATAAAAAAGCAGCAAAGGCAGAAAATAATGATGAAAAATTCTACCAAGAAATATCTTTCTATCCAGAAACAAATGATTTAAATCTATGAAATCACCGTTTTCTAGAACTAGAAAAAAGAATATTTGAAAGAGTAAAATATATGGCATGAGATATTGAATTCTGAGCATCTATTTCTTTGAACAGAGTTAGACGTTATACAGAAACAACTATAAAGACAATTGCTTATGATATCGACAAAAAAGAAGAACAAATAAAAAAATGAATTATTCCAAAACCAAAAGATGATAGCTATAAATATCTTGAAATAGATGGAGAACGTTTTCTAATTCAAGGACTATTAGAAAGAACTCCAGAAAACACAAAACTATTTGACGAAATCATTATGCATATCATCAATTATTTCATTAAAAAAGACAAATTAATCTATATTAATAAATCTAAACAGACATTCTATGGACTTATTTCTACTGAAGATTTGCACGACTCAATAAACTATAAATATGGTAGAAGATTTACTACACCAGATTCACTTAAGAATTTAGCAACCGATCGAAAGAACTCAGATAAAAATATATCTTTCTATACAGATCAAAAAACAGTTCTCTATGAGAACTTCCGTAACGTTCATCTAAAAGAATTAGGTAAAATGATCTGGTTACAAAATGAAATGAGTAAAGCATCTTAAATTTCTTTCATCAATTCAGAAAGAATACTATTAGATACATCCATTCACTCATCAGTTAATACTAAGCTTTCTCAATCAAAAGCAACATAATTTTCATCTTTATAAAGATTTAATTTATTGACATAATCATCAACTAAAATTGATTCATATTTTTTAATATTTTCAATTCATTTATCAGTCCTCAATGACAAAAAGAAAGATTCAATAAGATAATCTTTATCTGAAAGAACTTGTGTTTCCTTTTTATCAAGATAATTTCATAAACAATAATCTTTTAATGTTGAAACATTTTTAAATCTTACTCCAGATCATTTTCATTGTATTCAAAAATATGATATCAAGTCATCATTCAATATATTCTCATTCAAAAAAGAAGCAGAATTTAATCATAATCAAAGATAATTTTCCATATTTCGATAAACTCTATTATGGATACTTGATTTCCCTGCTAAAGAGAAATTAGATATTTCATATCTTGAATATCAAGCACTCAAAACAATATCCTTTAACAAAGAAAACTCTTCATAAATTTCATCATCTGTTCAAAAATATTCTCATGAAATTAACTTATCAGTTGCCTTGTTTTGCCATTTTTGATTTCATATTAACTCCAAAGTATACAAGGAAAAACTATCTGCAAACAAAGAATTTACAAAATCTGTAAAAAATTCTAAAGCTGCAGGAGTCCAAAGATATCTATTTCATTTTTTACTCTTATTCCATTTTCAAAAAGCAATAAAATCAAAATTAAATACAGTATTATCCTGCTTCAAAGGTTGTAATCACCTCAAGAAATCAACTAATCATAAAAATAATGTTTTTCTTCAAGCTAATTGTAATACCTCATTATCGAAACTCTGAATTCAAAAAGAGAATCTAATTCTTGGAAACTGTTTTCAAAAACGATTCTGCAATTTTTTTATAATCTCATAAATCTCTCCTTCAGGATAAGGGTTAAACTCAAAACTTAACTCTCATAAATTAGATAAATCAAAAGACGCAGATATTTCTTCGATAAGTGAAATAAGAGATTCTGCTCATAAAAGATTTGGTGTCCCTCATCAAAAATATAATGTCTTTACTTCAGTATCTTGAAGCATTTTTGCATATAACTTAATTTCTTCTTTCAAAGAATTTATATATGATTCAAGAAAATTTGAATTTTCTGATAACGGAAAAGAAACAAAAGAACAGTAATTACATTTTGATTGGCAAAATGGAATATGAATATATAACGAAATCATCAGAAATTATTTCCATTTAAAATATCAAAACATTACTCAATAAAATGCTTAAAGTCTTCAAAACTATCAAATGATTGATATACTGAAGCAAATCTAACATAGACAACTGGATCAACTGTTTTTAAAGCACTCAAAATATCATCTCATATTTTTTTACTAGTAATCTCATGTCCTGAAGTTTGCCATGATATTTCTAAATCATTAATCAAATTATCAATAACATCAGGAGAATAAGGCCTTTTTGCAAAAGCCAAAAGTACAGCCTTTTTTAACTTTGCTCTATCATATAATTCCTTTGTTCAATCTTTCTTAATAACAACAAGTTCTGTAAGTCAAATTCTTTCAAATGTAGAAAATCTGTGTCAACATCTTTCACATTCTCTTCTTCTTCTAATGATTGTTCATTCTTCAATCATTCTAGAATCAACAACCTTTGAATCCATATTCTTACACTTTGGACACCTCATAATAAAAAATAACTATTAAAAAATCGTTTGTTCCTTAACTTTAGCAGGATTACTTTCCTCATCTTCATAGAGATAATTTGATTTCTTCAAAAAATCATCTATTGTAAAAACAAATTCTTCATCATCAATAAAAATCTTTTGATAATGAAGGAAATAGAACATGACAAGAGCTGTCATCCTCACATCATTTTTACAATATTTTTTGAATTCTTCCAAGAAAGAAACATCTCATGTTTTCATATATTCATTCCACAATACTTCTCATTCTGCTCATGATGTCAAAGTCTTTTGAACTCAAACAAGAGCATCAGAAAGTTTATTCAATCAAATTCTCTTTTTTGTTAATTTTTGGAAAAAGACATAGAGATCTATACTCTTCTGATTCAAAATCTCTATTTCTTTATCTCAATATCATGCATTTCGTACAGAAATTGGATTATCAAACCATATTGAATTAAATCAAACAATATATCAATCAAAAGCTAGCATTTCATCAACAAAATCTCTCAGATTTTCTCTCATAATAGCACGATAATCCATTTTTTCACCATTAGGATACATAGCATACGCTAACAAGAACTCAGCTGCCTTCAAATCATCAACAACAGTTGTTTCGATATCGTACACAACGTATGGTTTTCAATTAATAGTCGAATATTTACCGGTCTTAAACTCATCCATAAGTATCTGTTCAATAGTTTTCTGACCGAACTGCCTCTCTTTTTTTGAAACATATTTTATAATAAGAGACTGTATTGCTGATTTTTGATCAAAAGGTAAAACTCCATCTATCTTGTATATTTCATCAGCAAGATGTAACTCATTATTTCTCTTTGATATTCTAAAACAAATATCTCAACGAGAAAAATAGTAAACATCACTTCCATCATGGAAACAAAGTTTAAAAAAATCATTTGCTCACTGACATC
>JAEEGL011191399.1_pt1 | contig 11384 bp, 12 predicted proteins | sample 9134231 | NCBI WGS metagenome assembly JAEEGL01 (sample SAMN16246548, study PRJNA631951) | gut metagenome | biome: gut microbiome; feature: rumen; material: fiber-attached | host: Bos | place: Iran: Karaj | collected 2018-10
AGACATAGAAGACCACGGCCAGGATAAAAATAAAGGTCCAGTTGAAATTCTCCGTGCTGCGGACGCGGATGGCGTCCACCAGTGCCTTGGCCTCCTGCGAACCGTCTCCCCAGAATACGAACATAACGGCCCCCTCCTTTTCGTTCTCTTTCCCGTTTCCCCTTCTCTCCGCTCCGGAGCGGGGTTTCGTTTCCGACTACAGTGTAGCACAGCGCGGGCAACCGGGCAAGCGCGATCTCTCGCCGCCCGGCCGCTCCGCACTTTTCCCGACAAGCGGCGCGCAGCCGCGGGGAGGACGCTCCGTCCTTCCCGCGGCTGCGCGGTATGTGTCAGGGCAAAAGATATTGGAGGCTCCTCTTCCCGTTGAAGCGGGATCCGAGTTTCTCCTGCAGGCGGATCGAGGCCAGGTTTCGCTCCTCACACCAGCTGTATCCCTCCGTGCAGCCGGCTTCCAGCGCGGCCACCGCCCAGCGGCTCAGAAGTGCGAGCGCGAGTCCGCGGCGGAGATACGCGGGATGCGTAACGATATGGCGCCATTCGCTTGTCTTTTTCCGGCTGTCCCACCAGATGACCGCGCAGACCGTTCCGGACGCGCCCGTCACGCAGCACAGCTCGCCGCCGCCGTTCGGCGCGGCGTAGTGAGCGAACGGGATGTCGGTCGGTTTCAGGTGCTCCCGCCATAGGCGCCGGACCTGCTCCCGCTGCTCCTCTCCCTCCGGGACAGCGAAACGGAATCCCTGACGGCGGAGCCCGTCCTCGTTCTCGGCATAGAGCCGACGCAGCGCATCCTCATGCCGCCTCAGGTCGATCCCCATATACAGGTTGCGGGATTCCAGCTCGAAGCCGACGGTCCGGAGCTTTTCCTCGATCCGACGGATATGGGGGAGCTGTTCCCCGTTTCGGTCCAGCTCGTTCACCACCAGCGGCTTGTCATGGGGGAATACAGGAAACGCCCCGTCCTCGCGCAGGTAGTAGAAGACCTGAAAATACGCCCCTTCATCCCCCAGAAAGAGCAGCGAATCCTCACCGCGGCGGCAGAACAGGCGGTCCTGCGCGGCGTATTCCGCCAGGGTCTGTTTGAGAAACACACAATTGGTCAGGCTTCGCCCGGGCCCCTGCTTCCATTCCCGCGCGGCCTGTACGCTCTCTTCCAGACTGACCCTGCTGTAGGCGGGGCTCCGATCCATCTTCACGCTCTCCTTTTTCTTCCGCGAGCAGCCGTCCGCTGCCGAACGGACCCGCTCCCGTTTTACTCCTCGCGGAGCCGCTCGATCAGCTCAAGCATCGCCTCGGCGCTGTTGAAGTTCTCAGGCTCCAGCTCCTCGGCGTCGATCTCCACGTCAAAGGCCTCACAGAGCTCGCCGACGATGGAGATGATGTCAAAGGAATCCAGTACCCCGTCGTCGATGAGCTTCTTCTCCCGGGCAAAGTCCACATCCGGGCGCACGCCCTCCAGGATCTTCAGGATCTGTTCCATGATCGTTCCTCCTTAATCTGTTCACTTAAAACTGTTCATATATAAAGCTGCTGGCGTCGATCATCGGACCGTACATGCCGAACACAGCCAACAGGACAATGGCAAACAAGTAGATCGCCCAGCGGAACAGCACGTTCTGTTCGGCGATGCACTCGCGGATACGGACATCCTTCTCGTGCAGGACGTCCACCCCGAAGAGCACGACGGTCGCCGCGAGGCACACGAACCAGCCCGCCGTGTTGAGCCCGGTCCTCTTCAGCGTCCCGTCGACCAGGAAGGACAGATCGTACCAGCGGTCGAAGGTCGAGCGCATCATCGCCCAGGCGGCGCGCACATCGCCCGCCCGGGAAAACAGGCGGCCGAGTGAGCAGAGATAGAAACTGCGCAGGATCTGAAAGCCCTGCCAGCTCCAGCTGTTTTCGTCGATGCGCAGGAACGAGCGCATCCCCGCGTACACATTCGGCAGCAGCAGACTGCTCATGATGATCACGCCGTTCCACACGCCGTAAGCGATGTATTTCCATTCCGCGCCGTGCCAGAAGCCCACCAGGAAATAGACGATGAACATGGACAGAAAAGCCGGGAGCCGATTGCCCACGAAGGCGCCGAAGACCCTGCGGCTCTGTTTTCCCAGTTTGGAAAAGCCCTTGGAAAGCGAGAGGGGATAGAAGATATAGTCGCGCATCCAAGAGCCGAGCGTGATGTGCCAGCGGCGCCAGAATTCCTCGATCGAGTGGGAGAAATAGGGCTGGCGGAAGTTGAGCTCCAGTTCGATCCCGAAGATCTGCGCGATGCCGCGCGCGATGTCCATGCCGCCCGAAAAATCCGCATAGACCTGCAGGCCGTAGAGGGCGGCGGCAAAGAAGACCGCCGGGCCGTGGAACTGCGTATAGTGGTCGAACAGATAGGCGGCGGGGATGGCGATACGATCGGCCAGGATGAGTTTTTTCATTCCGCCCCAGAGCATCAGCTGTGCGCCGAAGCAGAGACGCCGGTAGTCGAAGTCATGTCCGGTATAGAGCTGTTCGGCGAGCTGGCTGTGCCGGGCGATCGGGCCCTGCACGATCTGGGGAAAGAAGGACAGGAACAGCATGAACCGGAGGAGGTTCCGATCCGCCTCGATCTTGCCGCGGTTGACATCGATCAGATAGGCCAGCGCCTGCAGTGTATAGAAAGAGATGCCCAGGGGCAGCAGAAGATGCAGGACGGGCAGGTTCACGCCGAAGCGTCCGAGGGCCGCATTGGCGTTGGCGCCGAAGAAGTTGTAGTACTTCAGGAACAGCAGGACGCCGAGATCCGCGAGGATGCCGAGCGTGAGGATGCGTTTCCCGCGCTTTTTCACGGCCTCCTTGTAGGCTTTTTTCTCCTCCTTGCCCAATTCGGCGGGAGGCGTCTTGATCCGGCGCCGGTTCCGGTCCAGCCACAGGCCGAACAGGAAGGTGACCAGGGTCGTGCCGAAGAGCACCAGGATCAGGACACGGCTGTTGAGCCAGTAAAACCCGTAGCTCGCCGCAAGGAGGACCAGCCAGCGGAAACGCTTGGGCGTCAGAAAATAGACCAGCGTCACCGCGACGACAAAGAACAGGAATTTAAAGGATACAAAGGCCATGTATCGGCACTCCAAATCTTAAGTAAAGTAGTTCTTTCTCAAAGACTGCATATCCGTTTTTCCGTTGGAGAGCCGGGGCATCTCGTCCAGGCGGACAAACCTTCGCGGGACCATAAAGCCCGGCAGCTTTTCGCGCATATAGGTCGCGATTCTCCTGTCTGTGGCCTCGCCGCAGTAAAACAGCGTGATCTGCTCCTTCTCCGCGTAATACAGCGCCGCGCACTCCCGGATCCCCTCCGCGCCCTTGGCGCACTCCTCGAGCTCGTCCAGCTCGACGCGATGGCCGAAATGCTTGATCTGGCGGTCCTTTCTCCCGTGAAACTCAAACAGTCCGTCCTCCCGCAGTCTTCCCAGATCTCCGGTCTTGTAGACGATGTCGCGATAGTCGTCGTGCAGCGGGTTCTGCAGGAACGCGGCCTCTGTGCGGGTCTTGTCCCGATAGTAGCCGAGGGTCACACAGGGGCCTCCGACGCAGATCTCTCCGAGCTTCCCGGGCTCGGTGGGCGTGTTGTCCTCGTTGAGAAGGAACATGCGGTAGTTCCTGTAGGGCGTCCCGATCGGAAGCACCTCATCGTCCGACACCACATGGTCCACCACGTAATACGAGCAGGAGGCCGTGGTCTCCGTCGGACCGTACTGATGGACGAAGCGCGCCTCGGGCAGCGCTTCCTGCCACACGCGCAGGCAGCGGCAGGGCATGACCGAACCGGAAAAACTGATCTTGCGGAGCGTCTCGGGCTTCATGGTCTTGAAGACCCCGAGGCTCGTGGGGAGCGTAAAGGCCGACACGCTCCAGCCGATCGCGCTCACGCGCTTTTCGTTTAGCAGAGCGAACAGCTTCTTCGGCAGAGAAAAGAGCTTCTTCGGGATGATCACGGTCGAGGCTCCGCAGCGGATCGGCAGGTAGATATCCCGGATCGCCGCGATATAGCTCAGGGGGGACTGACAGCCGAGGATGTCTTCCCGGTCGATCCCCACCACGGAGGCATAGGCATCCAGATAATGGATCAGGGACTCCTGCGACGTAATAACGCCTTTGGGGACCCCCGAGGAGCCGGAGGTGAAGATGATATACAGCGGGTCGTCCGCCGCGCTGCACGCCCGGATCCGCGCCAGATTCTCCTCGTCGATCGGGGTCTGCCGCAGCTCCTCCACGGAGAGGACCGGCCCGTCGAAAGCAAGTTCCCGCGCGAGTTCCCAATGCTCGCGATCCGCCAGCAGCGCGCAGGGTCTGGTGTTCTCCAGGATACGGAGCAGACGGTCCCGCGGTGCCTCGCTGTCGAGCGGCGCATAGCAGCAGCCGGCGCAGACAGCGGAGAGATAGATCGCCGGGGTCAAAGCGCAGCGCCCGGCGAGGACCGCCACGACCTGCCGCGGCCGCGTATGGCGCAGCAGTCCGCTCGCGATCCTTTTCGCTTCCTCCCGCAGAGCGGAAAAGGAGAGCGTCCCTTCGGTGTCGTCAAATGCGATCTTGTCCGGCAGCGCGCCGGCTGTCGCATCCAGCCAGTCCAGAACGTTTTCAACCATGTTCCATCACCTCCATGCCGATCCCGGCGTATGAAAAATCACCGCAGCGCAGCGTTTCCCCCGTCAGGCGATAGGGGACGACAGTGTAGAAATGCGTCTGGCCCGCCCCGGGCGCCGGGTCGATGTACTCGCCGTGCGTGCCGCGCAGATCCGCGAGCCGGGTCCACGCGCTGTTCACCTGCGAGGGCAGCCGCGTCTGGCGGTAGACCAGATATCCGTCCGCACCGCAGTCCTTCCAGCCGAGGCGGACCGCCTCCCCCTCCTGCACGGCCGTCAGTTCGGCCGGAGCGGGCAGGTCAGGATCGCGTTCGGCACAGGCGATCTCAAAATCGAGCGCGTATGGCTCGGCAAATTCCATATAGGCATCGAAGGCCTCGTCGAAATCCGCGTAGCCGGGCTCCCCGCGTTTGTCGGAAAGCGTATAGTTCTCCCGCAGGTACTCCGCGAGAAAGCGCGTATACTTCGCCGCGCCGTGGATGTTCGTATGCTGTTCGTTATAAAAATCCTTGGAAAAATCGAGCCCGATCTCGTCCAGCAAGTCCCGCGTGTGCAGGACCGGGAACCCGCGCTCCTCGATCCGGTCCAGGGCCGTGTTCGCCTTTTCCAGCTCCTCGTCGGTGAAGCCGAGCTGCGGAGGATTCACGAAAAGCGCACGGACCCGCTCCGCCTCCAGATAGTCCAGAAGATCCAGAAGCGCCTCTTCCTCCTGCGCGCTCAGGTCTCTCCGGGCATCGACCCGTCGGACCAGATCCGAGACGTCGCTCGAGACCTTCAGATAGCCTCCCTGCCGGTTGGCGCCCTTCGCAAAGACAGGCCCTCTGCGGAAATCCGTCTCGCTCAGCTCATCCCAGCGGGAGTGATAGCGCAGCAGCGGAGCCAGCAGCTCCGCCTTTTGCGTGAGAGAATAGTCGTTGTATCGGAAATACGCGAGGATCAGGCGGAGCTTGTTGAGCGAGGGGGCCATGTAATCCGTCAGGAAATGGACATGGTCCACGCGGACGTCCAGGTTCGGATTGCCCAGAGAGATCACATACAGCGCGTCCGGCTGTGTTTTCCGCGCCTCCTCGATCATGTAGCGGAAGCTCTCGATCTTCTGCGAGCTCACCGCATAGCTGTAGGTGGCGATCCCGTATGCCCCCCAGGCGAAGAGCGGCGACCAGAACGCATAGGTGTTGCTGGTCCCGATAAAGACGGCGTCCAGCGCCCTCTCCCTCTCCTCATACAGCCCCTTCGTCCACTCATAGGCCCGGTCGTCGTAGGGATAGACGAGCGGGAGCGAGACGACATAGAGGAGCGTGCACAGGATCAGCAGAAACAGGATCGCCCGGAACGGCCATGTCAGTTTCTTTTTTTCCATACTGTCTCCTTGTCAGCCGGTCCGGAAGCGGGAACAGGGCCGGTTGGAACGATTCCGCAGAAAGCATCGGTCTGACGATCGATACGGACATTAATATAGCATGAACTCCCGGGAATAACAATACTGAATCGGCGGCAGCCGTCATGCGGGACCGGCTGTCTCCGGCGCGGAGGAGCTCCTCCCGCGCCCGGTCGCCGAGCCCGCTCCCTTATTTCCGCTCCGAGAAGTCATAGGCCTCCTGCAGCCAGGAAAACAGCTCCCCGTCCAGCTCTTTCTCCGCGCCGATCACGATATGGGTCGTCCATCGGCCGGGGCAGGGCTCCGTTTTCACGGCGACCCGCTCCGATTCGAGGGGATAGGGCAGCCCCAGCGTGAGCACGAGCCAGACCGGGGGCAGCTCCGCTTTCCGTTTCACCCGTGTGAAGGAGACACAGGCAAAGACATGGCGGTGATAATACGTGATCTGCGTTTTCTGCACGCGCTTTTCCGCCTCCGGGAAGGCCTCGAACAGGCGGTTCTCCAGTGCCTCGAACAGCGGCAGCGCGGAGAGGTGCCCATCAAAGAACAGCAACGTATCCCCGTCAGGCTCCCACATGGTCCGCGCCCCCTTTCCCTGCGGCACTGTCACGGCATGGATCGAACCGCCGTCCTGCTTGTCCGGCTTCTGCCGGCCATCCCTGTTTTCCAGTATACAGGAGCGGCCGCCGAAAATCAATCGGGACCGCGCTCTCCCGGCTCTCGCCCGGATCGGAAACGGCAGGGAGGCCCGCCTCCCTGCCGTTTTGCCGTATGGGATCCTCTGTCGGATCTCGCTCTTTTCTCTCCGTTATGTGTTCAACATTTGAAACGCCCGCGGCAGACAACGGATCAGGTCCGACGGCGCGAGGCAGTATTCGCCCAGCTCCGCGGCGGCGAGGTCGCCCGCGAGACCGTGGAGATACACCGCGCAGCGCGCGGCGAACCAGGGGTCGAAGCCCTGCGCCAGCAGCGCGCCGAGGATGCCGCAGAGCACGTCCCCGGAGCCGCCCTTGGCCATCGCCGGGCCGCCGGTGGGGTTGACGCAGACCTCGCTCCCCCGGCAGATCAGCGTGCCGAAGCCTTTCAGGATCAGGATCGCGTCCGGATGCGCCCCGGCAAAGCGCAGCGCGCCGGCGAGCCGACCGTCCGCCAGATCGCCGCCGATGCGCTTGAATTCCCCCTCGTGCGGGGTGAGGAGCAGCGGCGCGCGGCAGGTGTCGAGCAGCTCCGGCTCCCCTGCGCAGGCCGTCAGCGCGTCCGCGTCCAGCACCAGCGGACAGACGGCCTCGCGCAGCACGGCCCGCACCAGCTCCCCGGTATCCGCTCCCAGGCCGAGGCCCGGGCCGATCACACAGGCCTGCGCCTTCCGCAGCGTTCCGAGGATCTCCGGCAGCGCGTCCGCCGCGATGCCGCCCTTCTCCGCCGCGGGCAGGGGCGTCACGACCGCCCCGTCGCAGCGCGCGGCGGCGATGGGGTAGATGCTCTCCGGCACCATGAGGTGCGTCAGTCCCGCTCCGCTGCGCTCACAGGCGTTCGCCGCCAGTACGGGCGCGCCGGAAAAGCCGCGCGAGCCCGCGATCAGCAGGGCCCGCCCGTAGCGATACTTGTGGCTGACGGGCTCTCGCCCCGGCAGCCGGAGCTCTTCCGGCTCTGTCTCGTACAGGACGGCATTCTCCGCCCCGCATCCCGACGTGTCCCGATACCGCTCCGCGTACCGCGCCGCACTCAGTTCTTTCATGGGTGTCCTCCCCCTCCCGCGCGTTCTATGCGTATCCGAGTCAGCCGCACGGTGTTTGTCTGCCGTCTTGACCCGGGCGGATACCGCCCGGGCCTCTGCGACGGGTCCGTCCAGTCCAGCCGCTTTTATTTGCCGCGCTCGCTGTAGTCGGCGGCGATCGGCGCGCACCAGCCCGGTTCGATCTCGCGATCCTCGCGGAAGTGCGCGATCGTCTCGCCGACCACCTGATAGTTCAGGCAGGTCCCGCGGCTGTCCGGGGCATAGCGGACCGCGCGGTCCTCGCGGATGCCGAAGCTGCGCGCCGCGGAGATCGCGTCCATGTTGGCGCCGAGAAACAGGAACTCCCAGCCGTATTTCTCCTGCTCGTGCCTCACCATCCGCTGCACCTCTTCGTAGCGGTAGCGGCGGCTGGCATTCTCCAGGCCGTCGGTCGTGATCACGAAGATCGTCTTCCCCGGCCGGTCCTCTTCTCTGGCGTAACGGTGCACGTTGGCGATGTGATGCACGGCGCCTCCGATCGCATCCAGCAGCGCGGTGCAGCCGCCGACCCGATACTGCTGTTCCGTCATGGGTTCGACCTTTCGGATATCGACCCGATCGTAGAGGACACAGCTGTCGTTGGAGAACAGGACGGCGGAGAGGAACGCCTCGCCCGGTTCCTTTTTCTGCCTTTCGACCATGGCGTTGAAGCCGCCGATGGTGTCGTCCTCGAGGCCCGCCATTGAGCCGCTGCGGTCCAGGATGAATACGATTTCCGTCAAGTTTTTGTTCATAAGAACATCCCCTTTCCTTTTTGTCGGCACCATCATAGCGCTTCGGAAAAGGGATTCGGTCAACCCGGGATTGACGTTTTTGTCCGCACTAAGCCTTCAGCCCCGTCTTCAGCAGCGGCAGGCCGCAGTCCAGCAGCGCCTCGTTGATAAAGGTGACGCTGTAGATCCCGCGTTCGATATAATATTGCACGACCAGATCCGCCTTGCTGCTGCGCGTGAGCGCGAAGCCCGCTTTCCCGAGCAGCTTTTGCGTCTGCCTCAGATCCAGCTGCAGCCCGAGCGCGAGCTGGATGGCCGTGTTTTTGGTCGGCTGATAATCCTTGTTGCACAGGATCCTGCTGAAGAGCTGCCGGCTGATCTCCGCTCTCTTGTAGACTTCGGAATCCTTGCCGTCCCGCTCCCGGAGCAGGTCCAGAAGATGCTCGGAGAACGTCGTCTCCCTCTGCCGGAATATGTCCTTCAACGAGAAGACAGCCTCGGGTCTGGCCGCCGGGGCCGGCGCCATTGCGGGCGCCGGGGCGCCGTAGGAAAACCCGATGTCGTCGGTGCCGAACGTCCCCTCAAACGCATTTGTGTCGGGGCTCTCCTCGGCGATGTCGATGTCGAACAGGGAAAGCGAACTCTGCTGTTCATATCGCCGCCCGGTTTCCCACCGCCCGTCGGGCCGCCGCGGAGCGGGAAACGCGGCGTTTTCCTCCGTGCGGTATTCCTTCTCCCGGTGCTCATTGACGTAGTTGTCGTCGATGTAGCTCTTCAGGTCGTCGAACAGAGAGCCGGCCAGGCCGAAGGCTTTGGCATTGAAGAGCACCAGGTCGATCTGCATCTCGTGCTCCATCAGGAAGTCCGTGAAGGCACCGAGGGCGACGGCGAGCGCTCTGTCGTGCGGGAACGCGTAGGTCCCGGCCGCCATCAGCGGGAACGCGACCGACTGGCAGCCCAGGCGGTCGGCCAGGCTCAGCGCGGCGTCATAGGCCTGCCGCAGCAGTTCCTCCTCCCCGTGTTTCCCGTCGATCCACACCGGGCTGACCGTGTGCAGGACGTACTTCGCAGGAAGGCCGAAGGCGGGCGTCGCCGCGGACTCCCCCACACGGAGCTCCCCGAGACGCTCCCGTGCCCGGAGCAGCTCCGGCCCCGCCTCACTGTGGATGGCCCAGTCCGTCCCCGCGCCGATGACCGGCTTCGGGTTGGCTGTGTCGACGATGGCGTCTGCCTCTACCTTCGTGATATCGTTCCGGATGATTCGGAAGGGCATCGTGTCTCACCTCATGTTTCTGTTTTCCCGGGGTTCGGGCGCCTGTACCGGACACGGCTTGCCGGTCTTACTCCTTCTCCCCCATCTTTTCTCTCAGATCGCCGAGGCTCTTGTCGTGCTGCGCCCGCGTGATCGCTCCATGGGCCAAAAACACATCCAGCAGCTGTTTCTGACGGAGAAACAGCTGGTGTCTTTTTTCTTCGCGGCTCCGCTCCGCCCGGGCGTCCCGTTCCTCACAGGCCGTCATCGGGATCGCCGTCCTCGGAAGGCCACGGGGTCGTGAAACGCAGCTCCCCCGTCTCCAGATCCATCGCCGTGTTCTCTCCCATGCGCATGGAGAGCCGCCCCTTTGCATCGACGGCCAGGCCGTCAGAGACGGGAAACATCGGCTCCCAGCCGTCGAGATCAAATATCGGATCGCTCATGCCGTTTTCCCCTTTCCCGCTTTTCCGCTTTCACATGTTCCCCGGATAGACCCAGCGCAGCCTTTCCCGCGCGGCGGACACGAGCCGCAGCACGCTCTCCCGCCGGGTCGCGCTCCGGTCCGTCATGCGATAGCGCGGGAAAAAGCGGGTCAGGTGCAGCGGGATCTCTTCGCCGCCCGGCAGCGAGGCGACCCATTCCGTCAGGTCCCGGATCTCCTCCTCCGTATCGTTCATCCCCGGCACGATCAGAGTCGTGAGCTCCGTGTGGCAGCTCTCCGCCGCTCTCGCGACAAAGCGCTTGACCGTCTCCAGATCGCCGCCGAGCGTCCTCTCATAGGTCTCCGCGCGGAAGCACTTGAGATCGATGTTGAGCGCGTCCACGAGCGGGAGCAGCTGCTCCGCGATCTCCGCGTTCACGCAGCCGTTCGTGACCAGCACGACCATGAGACCCTTCTCCCGGAGGAGCTTCGCCGTATCCCGGACATATTCCCAGCCGACGAGCGGCTCGTTGTAGGTGAATGCGGCGCCGATATTGCCGCGGCCGCGCAGCCCGTCCGCGAGCTCCGCCAGTCTCTCCGGAGCGAGGAAACGGTCCCCGTCCCGGAGGAACTCCCGTCCGTCGGAGGTCGAGATCTCCCAGTTCTGGCAGAAGGGGCAGCGCAGGTTGCAGCCGAAGCTGCCGACCGAGAGGATCGCGCTGCCGGGGTGAAAGCGCGCCAGGGGCTTCTTTTCGATGGGGTCCAGCGCGATCGACGAGACGATCCCGTAGTTGAGCGGGACGATCTCCCCGTTTCGCATCCCCCGCGCGCGGCAGAGCCCGGTCTTTCCCTCCGACAGCAGACAGCGGTGCGGACAGACCGGACAGACGCGTTTTCCCTCAGACATGGCGCACCACCTCGAAGCGCTCCAGCTCACAGTCCTTTTCCCGTGCGGACAGACCGGCCTTCTGCAGCGCGATGGCGACCTGCTCCTCCACGGTATCCACGCCGTCGAGATTGGGCAGCAGCAGGCCCCGTTTCCGGCCCTTGCTGACGATCACGCCGTAGCGTTTGACGTCCAGCTCGTCCTTGGAGCGGATCTTCTCGGGACGGGCCAGCACATCGACGCTGATCTCCAGGGCGTCCAGCTCGTCCCTCCTCACGGGAGGGAAGCGCGGGTCCCGGGTCGAAGCGGAGATCGCGTTTTCGATGATCTCCTCCGCGACGCAG
>JAEEGL011740601.1_pt1 | contig 11384 bp, 8 predicted proteins | sample 9134231 | NCBI WGS metagenome assembly JAEEGL01 (sample SAMN16246548, study PRJNA631951) | gut metagenome | biome: gut microbiome; feature: rumen; material: fiber-attached | host: Bos | place: Iran: Karaj | collected 2018-10
GGTTAACTATGGCAGTTAATAAAGCACCTGTGCTTAAAAGATGCAGATCTCTCGGTCTTGAGCCGAGTTATCTTGGTTATACAAAAAAGTCCAGAAGAAACCTTGTTCGTGCAAACCGTAAGGTTTCAGAGTACGGACTTCAGCTTCGTGAAAAACAGAAGGCAAAATTTATTTACGGCGTATTGGAGAAGCCTTTCCGTAACTACTATGAGAAGGCAGATCGTATGAAGGGCATGACCGGTGCAAACCTTATGACCATGCTCGAGTCAAGACTTGACAACGTCGTATTCCGTATGGGCTTCGCACGTACAAGACGTGAGGCTCGTCAGGTTGTCGGACACAAGTTTGTACTTGTAAACGGCAAGCAGATCAATATCCCTTCATATCGAGTTAAGGCAGGGGATGTTATCGAGATAAAAGAGGCTAAGAAGTCTATCCAGAGATTTAAGGATATCGCGGCTGTAACAGCAGGAAGACTTACACCGGAATGGGTTGATGTAGACATCGAGAAATTCAGCGGTGTGGTAAAGGAACTTCCGACCCGCGATCAGATTGATGTTCCTGTAGATGAGATGCTTATAGTCGAGCTTTACTCTAAGTAATTTCTTTAGTTAGTTATTGGCGTGACATTTATATGCCACATATATTGGGAGATGCGATGGGGATGTATTCTTCTGTCGTATCTTCCGACTGTGCGGGATTCATTTGAGGATCCTGCCGTTACATACATTACGAGGAGGAACAGACGTGTTCGATTTCGAAAAACCCAGGATAGAGATCGCTGAGATGTCAGAAGACAAGAGATATGGTCGTTTTATCGCCGAGCCCCTTGAGAGAGGTTACGGTACAACACTCGGCAATTCTCTTCGCAGGATAATGCTTTCATCACTTCCGGGATGTGCAGTAAGCCAGATTAAGATCGACGGCGTTTTGCATGAGTTTTCTTCTATTCCCGGAGTAAAAGAGGATGTTACCGAGATCGTGATGAACATCAAGAATCTCGCCCTCAAAAATAACGGGGACAGATCAGAGGTCAAGACCGGATACATCGAGTTTGACGGTGAAGGTGTCGTGACAGCAGGGGATATTCAGGTTGACTCAGATATTGAGATCATGAACCCTGATCTTGTGATCGCACACTTGAACGGTGGTGCCGATTCCAGAATTTATATGGAACTCACTATCACAACCGGCAGAGGTTATGTTTCGGCTGACCGTAATAAGACAGAGGATATGTCTATCGGTGTTATTGCTATCGATTCTATTTACACACCGGTTGAGCGTGTCAATGTAAAGGTTGAAAATACTCGTGTCGGTCAGGTGACAGATTACGACAAGCTTTCAATCGATGTTTACACAAACGGCGCATTAAGCCCGGATGAGGCTGTCAGCCTTGCTGCCAAGATCATGAGCGAGCACTTGGGATTGTTCATAGACCTTTCAGAGGCAGGACAGGAGCTTGAGGTTATCAGAGATGATGCTCAGACAGAAGAGTCCAGGGTTATGGATATGTCTATCGATGAACTTGAGCTTTCGGTACGTTCATACAACTGCTTGAAGAGAGCAGGTATTAACACTGTATCAGAGCTTTGCAACAGAACACCGGATGACATGATGAAGGTCAGAAACCTCGGACGTAAGTCCCTTGAGGAAGTATTGGCAAAACTCGATGAACTTGGATTATCCCTCAACAGAAACGAGGATTAATACGGTTTGTCGATGTGAGTCGGTTTATGTGACTCACAGATGTTGAAAATCAGGTGGCATATGCCGCAAGGTTCGGGATAAGCCCGATGTGCGCTCGGATCTTGTACCACAGATAAGGAGAGAGAAAATGGCAAAATACAGAAAGCTGGGTAAGACTTCTTCCCAGAGAAAAGCACTTTTAAGAAACCAGGTAACACAGCTTATTTACAACGGCAAGATCGTTACAACTGAAGCAAGAGCAAAAGAGATCCGTAAGTGGACTGAGAAGCTCATCGCCCTTGCCGTAAAGGAAAAGGATAACTTTGAAGAGGTTACCGTTACAGCAAAGGTAGCCAGAAAAGACAAAGACGGAAAGCGTGTAAAGGAAGTTGTAGACGGCAAGAAGGTTACCGTATATGACGAAGTTGAGAAGACCATCAAGAAAGATCTTCCCTCACGCCTTCATGCAAGACGTCAGATGCTTGAGATCCTCTATCCTGTAACTGAGGTTCCGAAGGAAGCAGCTGGACGTAAGAGAAATACAAAGAGCGTAGATCTTCCGGCAAAGCTTTTTGATGAGCTCGGACCGAAGTACGCAGGCCGTAACGGTGGTTTCACACGTATCGTAAAGATCGGTGAGCGTAAGGGTGACGGCGCTATGACAGTTCTTATCGAGCTGGTATAATTTTTAGATCATAAGTTTCTCAAACATTATATGAGACAAAAATCCGTGGCTATCAGCCGCGGATTTTTGTATGATTTAAAAAATCCGTGGCTATCAGCCACGGATTTTTGTTTGTATGAAAAATGCTTTATTCGTTATCTGTCATTTCCAATGAGAAAATGAATTCTGTTCCGACGCCTTCTGTGGAGATAACATTTATCGTTTCTCCGTGACCGGTGATTATCTCTTTTACTATGGACAATCCGATGCCGGTGCCCATTTTGTCCTTGCCTCGGGACAAGTCCGTTTTGTAAAAGCGCTCCCAGATACGATTGGTATCGTCCTTGGGGATGCCGATGCCGGAATCTTTTACGGAAACCAAAACCTTGTTTTTCTGAGGTCTTACTTCGACTTTGACCACGGATTCGGGATGTGAAAACTTTATGGCATTGTCTATCAGATTGTGGAGCACACGGCTTATCTTTTCACGGTCGGCGGTGACCTCAAGGCTGGTGTCAGTCAGCACGAGAGCAAGCTGAATATGTTTTTCGAGGCAGCGCCCCTCAAAGAGTCTTGCGTTTTCACGTATGAGTTCCTGAATGTCAAAGGAACTGAGATCCAAAAGGTTCTTGCCGTGACCGCCGTATTGGTTTAGCTCAAGAAGGCCGCTGGTGAGCTTCGTCAGCCGCTCAGTTTCGGACAGTACGATGTTTAAGTATTTGTTCTGTGATTCCACAGGGATCGTACCGTCTATTATGGCTTCAATGTATCCGCGTATTGAGGTCAGCGGAGATCTGAAATCGTGTGAGATATTGCTTATGAATTTCTGCTGATCTTTCTCCAGTGTATCCAGTTCTGTGGAAAGATATTTTACAGACGCAGATATGTAATCCATATCTTTGTCGTATGTTTTCGGAAGCTTTGCGCTGAAATCATTGTTGGTATATGAACGCAGGGTTTTTGACAGCTGCTCCAGTATTCTCTGCGAGTGCAGCCAGAAAACCACAATGAAGATCATTCCTATCGCATATATCACTAATACTGTAAGATAGGTAACATTCAGAAAGGAATCGGCGTAGTTGATGATGTCGGCTACGGGCTTGTGTATCAGAATGTAGCCACGCACTTTGTAATTGGCAGAAACCTGTGAACATACGGATATGTGACGTTCGTTGAACACATCATAAAAATACCCGTTCATATAATTCGAGCCGTTGAAATCGGATACGGAAAAAGGTATCTTTTGAAAATCCGATGTTTTTAACGTTTTGGAAGTATCCAGCAGAACGTTGCCGTCAGTATCGATAACCCAAATCTTTGCACCGGAATATTCGGCCAGGGAACCCAACTCTCGTTCAAGGGAGATGTAGTTTAGATCGCCGGAATAGTAGGAGGACAGGTAGTCGGATGAAAAAGCGACCGCCTGCCTGTATAAAGCGCCTGCTTCGTGTTCGAGTGTGAGGCGTGTGTATACGGTGGTTGTGTAGAAAGTCACTATCAGAAAACTCACTACTCCGAACAGGGCATAATAAATTATAAGTTTAACGGATTGCGATAATCTCATCAGCGAACCTCAAATTTGTAGCCAACACCCCAAACGGTTGCGATCTCCCAGCCCACGGAACCCGCAAACTTTTCGCGGAGCCTCTTAATATGGACGTCTACGGTTCTTGTGTCGCCGAGATAGTCATATCCCCAAAGCTCGCTTAAAAGCTGTTCTCTTGTGAAAACATGATTGGGGTGAGAGGCAAGGTAGTGGAAGAGTTCGATCTCTTTGGGAGTCATATCCACATGTGCATCATTGAATGTAACGGTGTAATTGGTTATGTTTATCTTTAAGCCGTTAAATGAAATGACATTCTCATCGTCTGCGGGTTTCGGATTGCCTGATCTGTCAAAGCGTCTCAAAACGGCTTTTACACGTGCAACCATTTCCTTGGAATCGAACGGTTTCATAATATAATCATCGGCACCCATTTCAAGACCCAGCACTTTGTCAAAGGTCTCACCTTTTGCCGAAAGCATGATGACCGGTGTGTCGGAAACGTTGCGGATCTCACGACAGATCTGGTAACCGTCAATACCGGGCAGCATTATGTCTAAGAGAACGAGGTCGGGATCATATTCCTTGAATTTTTTTAATGCTTCGTTTCCGTCATGTGCCTGGGCGGTATCAAAACATTCTTTGGTGAGATAGAGGGAGATCAGTTCTGCAATGTTCTCATCATCGTCCACTATCAGTATCTTGTTTTTCTCGGCCATTATTATCTCCTTTTATGGTGTGGTTATCCGAAACTGTTTTTCGTTTGTCTTACGAGCTTACGAATAATTACTTAAAGTTGCATATAGTGACGCCGGCATCGCCCTCGCCGTATTCGCCGAGTCCGAAGGAAGCCACGTATGGGAGTTTCTTAAGGTGTGAATGAACCGCATTTCTGAGTGCGCCGGTTCCTTTGCCGTGCACAATGCGCACGCTTGTAAGGTGTGACAGGTAAGCGTCGTCGAGATATTTGTCAAGCTCCTGCAGCGCTTCGTCTACCGTTTTGCCTATTAACAGTATTTCAGGAGAAACATACAGCGCCTTGTCGGACATCAGTTTTCCGGTGTGACCTGCCTGCATTTTTTTTCTGCGATCTTTTGGGGGATCCTCTTCGATCTTTGCAATGTCGTTGAGCGATACCTTGCTTTTTAATATGCCCATGGATACTGTAAGGAATCCTCTTGAATCGGGCAGGCTGTGTACGGTGCCGTCCAGATTCATGGATATGACATGGACAGAATCGCCTATCTTTAAGTCTTTGGGAGCGACATTATTGGTCGGTGTTTTCTTTTCGGCTACACTCTTTTCGCGTTTATCATCCAATGCTTTTCGAACTTCCGCACGTTTGCGTTCCATTTCTTTTACATCGGGATTGATAGCACTGCCGTATTTGTTAAAGTCGCGGATCGTACTGTCTGCGAGCTCTTTGGCTTCTTTTAAGATGCGGGCAGCCTCTTCGTTGGCGTCACGCAGTATCTTGTCGCGGTTGCCGTCAAGCTTTTCCTGTTTGGTGGTCAGCTTGAGTGTCAAAAGACGCGCTTCGTCTTTGAGTCTTGCGATCTCTTCGCGTTCTTTTTCGATGGTTACGCGGCTTTCTTCCAGGCTTGCGTAAAGGTCCTCAAAAGATGCCTCGGTGGAAGAGATCCGGCTTCGTGCGTCATCCACGAGTTCTTTCTTAAGGCCGATCTTTTCGGATATGGCAAAGGCGTTGCTCTTTCCGGGAATGCCGACTAAGAGCCGGTATGTCGGACTCAGGGTTTCGACATCAAATTCGAGACATGCATTTTCCACACCATCGGTGGAAAGTGCGTAAACCTTAAGCTCAGCGTAATGGGTCGTTGCAACGCATCGGACATTGTGTTTCAAAAGATAATCCAGTATAGATGTGGCAAGAGCTGCCCCTTCGGTGGGATCTGTGCCTGCGCACAACTCGTCGAACAGCACGAGGCATTTATCGCCTGAATGGTCTGTGATCCACGTGATGTTTTTCATATGTGATGAAAAAGTAGACAGGCTCTGTTCAATGCTCTGCTCATCTCCGATATCGGCATAGACCTCGTCGAAAACACAGATGCATGATCCGGGCGCGGCAGGTATCATAAGGCCGGATTGCGCCATCAGTGTGAGTAATCCCACGGTCTTCAGGCTGACAGTTTTACCGCCGGTGTTTGGACCTGTTATGACACAGAGATTGTAGTCATAACCCAGCCCGATGTCGATCGGAACCGCTTTTGCAGGGTCCAAAAGGGGATGCCTTGCCTGTTTGAGCAGTATCTTTCCGTCGCGGTTGATGTTCGGTTTCGTAGCACGCATATCTTTTGCGAGACGGGCTTTGGCAAAGATAAAGTCAAGTTCGGTAAGAACTCTCTCATCGGTTAGGATCTCGTCTTTTACCTCTGCCGCAAGGTTTGTCAGGTCGGCCAAGATCTTTTCGATCTCCTTTTTCTCATCCAGCAAAAGCTGCTGAAGATCGTTGTTGAGCTTGACTACCGATGCCGGCTCTATAAACAGAGTGTTTCCGCTGCCGGATTGATCATGTGTAACTCCGGGAAAATGACTCTTATGCTCGGCTTTGACAGGAAGACAGAATCGGCCGTTTCTCATGGTAAAGTTCGGGTTTGAGAGGTAAGTCCTGTTATCACCTTTGCTTAAGATACGGTTCAGTTCATCATGTATCGCTCCGTCCATACCTCCTATCTTGCGGCGGATGTTTTTCAGGGTCGCCGAAGCATCATCTGCAAATTCGTCTTCTGACAGGATACAGCGCCTTATCTCACTGCTAACTGCCGGCAGAGGCTTGATCTGCTCAAATAGCGAAGAGACAGCATCTTTGCCGCTTTCGGGTGTCGTGGACGATGCATATTCTTTGACGTTTTCTGCTGTTTCCAAGGTGGAGGCGATATTCAAAAGCTCGTTACATTCCAGTATGACGCCTGTGTGTATGCGGTTTACGGTCTCGGTAACACTTTTCAGACCGGAAAAGCTGATGCCTGTATTTCGGCTGTATCTTGCAAAAGCACAGTCGGTGGCATCAAGGTCTTTTCTCACACACGATTCGTCGTTTGAAGGGCGCAAACGAAAACACATCCGTTTTGCCTGCTTTGAAGTCGCATATCCGGACAGTCTGTCAATGATCTTATTAAATTCCAGTGTTTTTTGTACTTTCTTATTCATAACTATAATACATTGTACTCTTTTTAATGTATAACTTGCAAGAAATAGATTATTATTTTATAATATTCTTCACGACAAGTTACTATTCGCAGCCAATATTATATCCATATGCTGACCGCAAACTTGCTTGCAGGTCGGCATGTTGATATGATGTTGGCTGGAAACAGTCACTGTGCATACATGACACAGGCAGTCGCGTTAGATGAAGAAATGCTAAAGCATTTCTTTGATGTCTCAAAGCCGACGGGCTCCCCTCAATCAAAGATTGAGGGGCAGAGACAGTAGGGCTTTGCAAGGCAGAGCTGCGAGCTTGCTCAGCAGGCTGCCGACGCAAAGACAAGCCTGTGGAATGTATTTACAGTGGCTGCGAATAGTAACTGTACGAGAAGAGTCTTTAGTAAAAAACAAAAAAGCGTATTAAATAAAATATGGACGAAAACAAAGACTACCAGGTCATTACAGAGACCAATAAAAAAAGTAAACATAAAAAGATACGTCTGTTGAAACGTATTCTGATAGATATTCTTTGCGGTATGATTTTCGGGTTGAGCGGCGCTGCGGCGCTCGGCATAGTGTATCCCGGGATACTGGAGATCGTTGAACAGAGGATGTCCATACGCAATATACAGCCGGATGACGATTCCCAAAAGCCTGAAACAGAAACGACACCGGACGATACCGAATACAACGTTAACGATCTTATAACGGACGGTCAGGAAGGTGAACAGAATCCGGATGACGGCGGTTCGTCTTCTACGCAGATAGTCATTCGCGAGGAGCAGACTCTGACGGTAAATCAGTACCAGGTGTTGTATAACAAACTGATCAAAGTCGGTACAAATGCAAACTCAAGCCTTGTGACTGTTTCGGTAAAGCGAAGCAGAAATACGGATTTCTTCGATGCGGATGACGTTAAGATAGAGAGTACGGACGGCATCATTATAGACATGGACGATGAATATTTAAGCGTCCTGACGGGCAGCGAGACTGCCGCATGGCAGGACAAGGGCCGTTTGACGGTGGCTCTTCCGGGTGGGGCAGAGTTTCCGGTTTCCGTGGTTAACAGCAATGATGATTATGGCATAGCCGTTCTGAAGATAGCTATAGAGGATGAGACGAGAGAATTATTTGACGGACTGACACCGGCTGTTTTATCTGCAACAGGTGGTACTTATACCGGAAAATTCGTGATAGCGGTAGGTTCTCCCAGAGGCATTCACGGCGAGATCCTGTGCGGCGCTGTTTCCACGACCAAGAGCGGTATCTCGGTTATGGACGGAGAACTTAATGTAATAGTGACGGATATGCAGGACGGCGGCAACAGCGGTTATATTTTGAGTACGGCCGGTGAAGTCGTTGGTATGATATTGCCCGCCATAACGTCCGAGGTGTCCGAAGATGTTATGTGCGCAGTGTCTATGGCGGACCTTTATCCGGTTGTACAGTTGTTAAAAAACAATGATCGCATGTCGGTTGTAGGTCTTTATCTTTCCGAGGTTACGCCACAGATTTCCGCTGAATATGATGTCCCGGAGGGGGCTTATGTCCGCAGGGTAGACGTTGATTCACCGGCTCTCACGGCAGGAGTGTGGCCGGGGGATATCGTGTGTGCCGTTAACGGAACAGACATCACCACAGTCGCGGAATATAAAAACCTGATATATGCATCCGCGGGCAAGGCAAAGCTCACATTGAGTGTATTACGCAATAACGGTGTAAAATACGAGCGCATGGATCTCACGGTAGAATTGTGATAAAGTGTGCCGATACATATTATACTAGGGGGAAATATGAAATACATAGAGAACTTTCGTGAGGGAGATCAGATCAGCGATATCTATCTCTGCAAACAAAAACAGACACTGGTCTCGAAGGTTGGAAAAAATTACGATTCTTTGCTTTTACAGGATAAGACAGGTACCGTAGACGGAAAGATATGGGATCCGAATTCCGCTGCCATTGAAGACTATGATGCGATGCAGTATGTTTTTATAAATGCGGAGGTTACGATATTTAACGGAAAACCACAGTTAAAGATCTCAAGACTCAGGAAGACAAGGAGCGGAGAGTATGATCCGGCAGATTACGTGCCGTCGTCACCGTTCAATATCGGCGATATGTTTGTGGAACTTACAGCGCTCATTGATTCAGTCAAAAATCCCTATCTCAGCAGGATGTTAAAATTATTTTTTGCTGAAGATGAGGATTTTATAGAAAAGTTTAAGATCCATTCCGCAGCCAAGAGTGTACATCACGGTTTTGCTGGCGGGCTGTTACAGCACACGCTGGCAGTAGCGAAGACCTGTGATTTTCTGGCAGGAGCTTACCCGGTGCTGAACCGTGATCTTTTGGTATCGGCGGCGATCTTCCACGACGCGGGAAAGGTTCGCGAATTGTCGGATTTTCCGCTTAATGATTATACAGATGAAGGTCAGCTTATAGGTCACATAGTTTTGGGCAGTGAGATGGTGACGGAGGCCGCACAGAAGATAGAGGGCTTCCCGCCCAGACTTCTGACGGAGTTAAAGCATTGTATTTTGTCGCATCACGGCGAGTATGAGTTCGGTTCTCCCAAGAGACCTGCCATCATCGAGGCTGTGGCATTGGCTTATGCGGATAACATTGATGCGAAAATGGAGACTTTGACGGAGACATTTAACGGTGTCACACCGGGCGATACAACCTGGCTCGGGTTTAACAAGTGGCTGGATACCAATGTCCGCAGAACAGGGATCTATGAGGATTGAGTGATATCACGAGGAAATATAACCTATGAAAAAAGATGATATTTTGGCAGTAGAGATCACGGATCTCACAAATGAAGGTTTAGGCGTGGGAAAGTCAGAAGGCTTTCCCCTTTTTATTAAGGATACGGTTCCGGGAGATAAGGCGAAGGTCAAGGTTATCAAGCTGAAAAAGAGTTACGGCTACGGCAGGCTGATGGAGATCATAGAACCATCCGCAGATCGTGTTGAGCCATTCTGTGAAATACACCGTGCTTGCGGGGGATGCCAGCTTCAGACCATGAGTTACGAGGCACAGCTTAAGTTTAAGTATCATAAAGTGCTGAACAACCTTGTGAGGATAGGCGGCTTTGATGAGGAAGAGATTCGTTCGATAAGCGAAGGCATTGCAGGGATGGAGAATCCCATGGAATACCGCAATAAGGCACAGTTCCCCATTGGGTACGATAAAAAAGGAGAGATCTCTGCAGGATTTTATGCTGCCAGGAGCCATGATATCGTGCCTGTTTCGGAATGCCACATCGGCATTCCGGAAAACACAGCCATTCTTTCTGCCGTAAGATCATGGATGGAAAAATACGATCTGAAAGCCTACGACGAAACCACTGGAAACGGTTTGGTACGTCACGTTCTGATAAAGAAAGGATTTGCCACCGGCGAGATACTGGTGTGCGTTGTTATCAGCAGGGACGCGGATGTTTTATTGGATACACCGGCGCACTCTGCGCTGATAGATGCTCTCGTAAAAGTACCCGGCATGACATCAATCTCTCTTAACATAAACAAGGAAAACACAAACCGGATACTGGGAGATAAATGCGTAACACTGTGGGGCAGGGATTTTATAAAAGATAAGATAAACGGGATAAAGTTCAATATTTCACCATTGTCCTTTTATCAGGTGAATCCGGTGCAGACAAAGGTGCTGTACGAGACGGCGCTGAAATACGCCGGGCTTAACGGCACGGAGACCGTATGGGATCTATACTGTGGAATAGGTACCATATCTTTGTTTATGGCACAGGAAGCAAAAAACGTTTACGGCATAGAGATCATTCCGCAGGCTGTGGAAGATGCAAAAAAGAATGCGTTTATAAACGGCATGTCAAACGTGCAGTTCATGTGCGGAAAAGCAGAGGATATCTTAAGCCGCTGCTTTGAAGGGGAAGCTGCGGATGAATGGAAAGAGGCTGCTCAAAAAGCGGATGTCATTGTGACAGATCCACCGAGAAAAGGCTGTGACGAGGTCTGCATCAACACCATGATATCCATGGCGCCGCCACGCATTGTTTACGTCAGCTGCGACAGCGCCACACTTGCCAGAGACTTGAAGATCCTTTGCAATAACGGTTATAAGCTGACCCGCTGGAAGGCGGTTGACATGTTCCCGCAGACGGTGCATGTGGAGACTATAGTATCGCTATCAAGAAACACATGATGATCAACTGGCCGGAGCCGGAGGGCCAATAGGTCGGCAAATCGCAGCTTCAGAAGGGGTGAATTGTATGATTAGAAAGATGAAAAAAGAAGATTTACAGAAGTGCGGAGAATTATATGCTAAAGCATTTCCAATAGA
>JAEEGL011799946.1_pt1 | contig 11384 bp, 8 predicted proteins | sample 9134231 | NCBI WGS metagenome assembly JAEEGL01 (sample SAMN16246548, study PRJNA631951) | gut metagenome | biome: gut microbiome; feature: rumen; material: fiber-attached | host: Bos | place: Iran: Karaj | collected 2018-10
AAAAAAATATAAAAAAAGAAAAAGCGAAATTAATGAAAATAATTTTGATTTAAATATCAAAATAAAAAATAATATAAAAAAAAGAAAAACTAAAATATTAAAAAAAATAAAAGAAATAAATAAAAATAATAATAACAATAATAGTTCAAAAATAAATGGAAAACATATTATATTTAATGTCCATTATTTAAGGAAAAAAAAAGGTAATAAATAATAAATATAAATTAATTACAAAAACTTATTATATATATATTTTAAATATAGACTTATTAGATTAATTAATAATAATTTATTTTTACTTAATTTTACATTAATAAATATTAAACATTTAACACATTCACCATTTTTTTCTACAAATTTTTTCATTATAAATTTCTATAACATTCTTTATATGTACCATTGTTACAATGGGCATAATTTAAACTATTTATTTCATTATAATAATTATCTCCACAATTTTTATCATATTCATCTTCCAAATAATAATAACCTTTTTCACATGTTATACATTCATCTAATTTGTGAGGATTAAAAATTGAGCAATATTCTTTTTCCATATTTTACATTAATTATCAACAACTACTTCATTCTTATCACATTCATTTGTACAACGTCTATTATTGAGTTTTGTTCCTTCCTTACATCTTTCATAATAATGAATATATGTATTAAATTTTGATTATTCAATGTCAAAAGCAGAAGTTGTAAAATGGTTAAAAAATTTGATGAACCAAAATTAAAATAAAAATTTTTAAACATAATACAAATATTTTTAAATCTTTTCATTTTTAATTTAATTAAAATTTTTAATTATTTATTAAATAAATATTATTTTATAATTAAAAAATAATAAATATACATAAAATTTGAATTTTTATATAAAATTATTTTTTTATTTTATTGCACCATTTTATTTTCTTCTACTAAAATTCCTAATTTATATAATAATATTTGTAAAGCAAATAATAAAAATATAATTCCTCCAATTAAACTCATAGATTTTTCTGATAAATATTTACATAAAATATGTCCTAAAAGCGCAGCTAAAACAATAGTAGAAAAATAAGCCAACATAGTTCCAATTAGAACCCCATAAAAATTATAAATAGCCGCAATAGCTATAGTAGTTATTTCACTCTTATCTCCCAATTCACTAGCACATAACAATCCAAATAATTCACAACAATTAGCAAAAGTATTTTGATTTTGATTTGGTGATTGTAAAATAAGTTCTGTATCAGTATATGATTGATATGCATTTGCTTGTTCTTCTTGTTCATCTAACATAATTTCATGTAAATTTCTTGAATCTTTTGTGAAATAATCATAAATTGAAAATATTCCAAATATAAGAAAACAAGCAAATCCTATCCAATCTATTAATCCTTTTACTAATATTAATGGAACTAATCTACCTACCCCTATTGCTAAAATATTCATTAATCCCATTGCAAGTAATCCAGTTATTAATAAAGGAAACCAACTTATTTTTGAAGCATATATTAAAACTAAAATAAATGTTCGATCTGCAATTTCACTTACAAAAATTATTCCAAAACTTTCACTTACTGAACTTAAAAGACCAACATTTGACATTTATTATTTTTAATTATATTATTATAGTTATTAATTATAATTAAATTTATTTTTAATTTTTCTAAAAAATAAAAAATATATTCAAAATAAATTTTAATATTTCAAAAAATATTATAAATATTTTATTAAATAAAATATTAAATAAATAAAATTATTTATATCAACATTTTATGAATGTTCAAATTCAAATATTAAAAAATTGTTTTAATAAATATGATGAACCAAAATCATTTACATATTATCAAAATAATGCAAAAAAATATTATAAATATTACACTTTAAATAATCAAAAAAATAATAATCTTAATAATGATAATTTAAGAAAAGATATAAAAAAATGGTTATTTAATTTATCTTTAGAAGATAGATTAAAAATATGCACAGTAGAAAATGAATTTATTTGTAAATGTTTTTATCAAATGTATTTAACAATAGAAAAAGATTCAACTATGGAATTTCGAGCAAAACATAATTTTTATACAAACACTGAACTTATGTTTCAAATTCAAAAAAATAAAAATTTCAATGAAGAAAATAATACAAAAGAAAAAAATGAAAATAATAATAATAATATTAATTTAGATTCAAATAATAAAGGAGTTAAATTAATAAAAATATCAAAAAATAAAAAAAAAGAAAGCACAGTTATTTTCCCAAATGAAAATAATTTTATAGATGATGATAAAGAATTAATAGATTTTAATTTTTCAAAATATTTTCAATTTAAAAGTATAAAAATTTCAGGAAAAAAATTTAATATTTCAATTTTTAACGATATTAAATTTTTTTCAGTTCATCATTCACATTTTCCAGATTGCATGACATTAAGTCCAAATATTTTAATAAAAGAAGAATTTTTTGATAATTTTTTTAATAAATTAACAAAAAATTATTATTTTATTTACCCAATTTTACCTAATGTAGAAACAAATGAAAATAATAAAGAAATAATTTATAATTATTGTTTACCAAATTGGATTAATAATGATGATTATTATTCTCCTATTCAATATATAATAGCATTTTTTGAACAAACAATTATAGTAAAATATTTTTTAAATGAAAATAATTCAAAAAAAGATAATTTAATTTTTTCACTTATTAAAAATGATAATTTAAATAAATTTTTTAATAATAGAAAAAAAGTTATAAATTATTTAAATAATAATTATGATATTGAAACGAGAAATAATATTTTTGATGAAAATACAATTAGTATAAGAGATGAATATGATAAAGTAAAAAAAGATGTAAAAAAAATGAGTTTAATTAAATTTTGGAAAAATGTTGTAAGAACTGAATCATATGAATATTTTACAAATAGTATTAAAAAAAATCAATATAAAGAATTAAGTGAATTACAAATTGAAGAAAAAATAAAAAATTTTTTGAATAATAATGGAAATATTACTTTTGTTGATTATTTAATATTTAATAATTTTTTTGATTTATGGAAAATTGAATATTTTATTAAAGATTCAATATTTAATAAATTAATTGAATTAGATGAAAAAAAAAATATTGATGAACTTATGGAAGAATATAATTTTTCTAATAAAAAAAATAATAAAAAAGAAAAAAATAATCATAATAATATTAATAATAAAAATAGAAATAATATTGACCCTAATTATGAATATTATGCACCTTATTTTATTAATAATAATAGTTTAAATAATAATTTTAAAATAACAAATAATAATGAAATAAATAATTTATTAAAAAATAATTTATATTTAGATTTGAATAATTACATTGGAAATAAAAATCATAATAATAAAGAAAATAAGAAAAAAAATAAAAAAAAATTAAATGAAATTGAAATTATTACTAAATATATAAAAAATGAAATAATTATTAATACTATAATTAATAATATTTTTATTTCTCAACCGGATCAATATTTAAATTTTTTTTCAGAAATTACTTTATCAACAACATTAAATGAAAATAAAATAAAAGAAAATAATTTAAATGAAAATGACATAGAAAAAAATATTATTAATAAAGTAAATATAACTAAAAAAAATGACAATCAAAAAAATATAAATAATAATGATAATAATAATATTAATAATAATTTAAATAATAATGATAATAATAATATTAATAATAATGAAATAAATAAAAAAATAAATAATGAAATAAATAAAGAAATAAATAACGAAACAAATAACGAAACAAATAAAGAAATAAATAATGAAATTAATAATGAAATAAATAATGAAATTAATAATGAAATAAATAATGAATTATTTAAAGAAGAGAAAAAAAAATCATTGACTCCTGATAAAATTATAAAAAATGAAAAATTAGGAACTATAAATATATCTTCAATAAATAAAGAAACTCAAAATAATAAAATTTTATCTGAAAATGAAGAAAATAATTCTCCAATAAATAATAATAATAAAAATAAAAAAGAAAAAAAACGAAAAAAAGAAACAAATTTTTTTTTATATGACACTCAAAAAAAGAAAAAAAATAAAAAAAATGATAAAAAAACATTTTTTTTTTCAAAATATAATAATATTCAATTAATAAGAGTAAATAATAAAAATAAAAAATTAAATTTTTATGAAAAATTACATAATGATATTTTAATATATAATAATAATATAGAAAAAATTTTATCATTAAATAAAAAAATAAAAGAATTTTGTATAGAACAAATAAAAAATATGATTAATAATAATTATCAAAATGAAAATTTTAAATATGAATTAGATATTTATGGTTCATTTGCAACTAACTTAATGATAGAAACTTCAGATATTGATATAAAAATTAAAATAAATTTAAATAAAAAAGAAGAAATTGAAAAATATTTTTTTAATTTAGCTCAAAATTTAGAAGATTCAAAAAAAATTGAAGTTATTAATCCTATTTTTACTGCAAGTGTTCCAGTTATAAAATTAGTAATTGACCCAAAATTATTTATTGAAGGTAATAAAGAATTAGAAAATATATTAAATAATTATTATAATAGTAATGAATTTAAAAAATATAAATTTGATAAAGAAGATTTAACTAAAATTAAAATTGATTTAACTTTTATTTTAGATAATTTAGAAAATAAAAAAATATTAAATAATAATATTTCAAATGTTGATTATGTTAAAGAAAAAATTAATAAAAATATTGAAATTAAATTAATTTTACTTATAATAAAAAGATATTTTAAATATAAAAAAATGAATAATTCTTTTGTTGGAGGAATTTCTTCTTATAATTTATTTTTATTAATTTTAAGTTATGTAAATTATACAAAAATAAAAATAGGTATAAAAAATGATGAAACAAATTTAGGAAAATTTTTTTATGATTTTTGTGATTTTTTTAAAATATTTGATTTTAAAAGATATATAATTGATGTTAATACACCATTTCAATATTTATCAAATTCTAAAATTAATATTTTAAATAATTCTTTAGTTATTATAGACCCTTTATCAGGATTAAATGCTAGTAAAAGTAGCTATAAAATAGATGAAATTCAAAATATTTTTTTAGAAGCAAGTGAATTTTTACATAGGCAAAATATTGAATATGATAAAAATTTACATATTATTCAAATTAATGATTGTAATAATATAAATAATAACCATAATAATAAAGATTTAATATTTGATGATGATAATAATTTAATTTATAAATTAAATGGTGTTAAATAAATTTTCACTTAAATATTTTATAAATATAAAAATAAATAAAATAAATTATAAATAATAATTTTAATATAATTAAAACAAAATATTATTAATTAATTAAAATTAAAATATTTAACAAAATTTATATTAAACATTTGTAAAATAACACTTAAACAAAAAATTAATTTATTATTAATATTTGGTAATTTTTTTAATAATTGATTAAATTTACATAAATGCATATATTCATAAACTCCTCCACCATAAGGAAAATTTTCTTTAGAAATTTCACAAAAATTTATAAATTCATTATTTATAGTTGGAAATTTTTTGTTAAATTCTTCAAATTTAATTATCATTCCATTCTCATCGTATATTAAAAAATACATAACAGGTAAATTAAATACTTCACTAAAAATAATATTACATTCTAAAATATATGAATCATCTCCTATATTTAAATTTCCTTTTAAATAATTAATTTTTATTAAAGATTGTATTTCCATAATTTTAAACATATTTTTTGTTTTTTCACATAAATCTTTTGCTTCTTTTATAAATAATTCATAATTATATTCTTCATTCATTAAAAAAAAATTATATTTTTAAATTATTTTATATTATTATATTTAAATTATAATATAAAATGAGTAATTTTCATAATTATTTAACTCAACCTTTTAAATTAATTGAACATATTCAAACAAAAAGAAAAATTACAAATTTAGATGTCCATGATTCTTTGCCTTGGATTTTATTTAGTGACAAAGATAATAATATTGTAATATTTGATGTAATATCAAAACATCCTTTAAGAGCATTTACATTAAATCAATATTTTCCAGAGGAATTAAAAATTAAAAATTTACAATTTTTTCATACAAATGATGATAAATTTATTAATAATTATGATATAAATGATTTTTTAAGAATTAAAGGAATTCCATTACATATTAGAAATAGTTTAATAATAGTAACAACAGATAAATATATTTTTTTTTATTCATATATTTTACAAAATTTTGTTAGATTTATTAGTTATAAAAGTTTAAATAATCAAAATATTATAAAATGTGAAATTTTTAATTATTTATATTGTATAATTTTAATTGAAGATGGTTCAATTAATATTTGGAATTTAAAAGATTGGGTTTTAGGTAGAATTTTATTAAAAAGCAATTTTAATAATAGAAGTTTAGTTGATTTTATTAATATTACATTAAAAAATGGAGAAAAATTTATAATAGCAGCAAATAAATTAAGTCAAATTTTTAAAATTGATATTAATCAAAAAGAACCTTTAATATATAGAATAGATGATGATAAATTACAAAATGAATGTACAATAACTCAAATGGAATTTAATAGTAATAATAATAATTTAATTTTATTGAACAAAAATTATATTACAATATTGAATTTAGATGATAAAAAAAATTCAATAAGAATTCCTAATTTTAATTTTAATAAAAATGTAAAAATTACAGGAATTTTAAATAATTATAGTAAAATTTTTGATAATTATAATTCATTATTTATTTATGGAAAATGTCCAGTTTTAGAATGTATAAATTTAAATATTGAACATAATATTCCAGCACAAAAAATTAAAATTGAACATAAAAATTTAAAAGATTATTTATCTTATTCTTTTGATTTAGATAAATTTATAATTAAAAAAATTAATGACAACAAAATAATTAAAATTAATAAAGCAAAAATTTTATTAAATTCTAATGAATTTTTAATATTAGGAACTAATAAAGGAATAGTAATTATTAAAATAGATGATTCCTATTTTCAACCAATTGTTACTTTAAATATTAGTCAAATTGATTTAAATGAAACTTATATGAAAAAAATATTTTTTTATGAAATTTTTGATAATAATTTAAAAGAAATTATTTATACTAAAAATGAAAAAAATAGTTTAATTCCTTTTGGAAAAAATAAAGATTTAAATATTATGAAAAATATATTTAATTATAATAATCAATCTAAAAAAAATTTAGAACATAGATATGAAATTAAATTTTCATTTGATTTGAAATATTTATCATGCATAGATGAAATAAATAATGTTTATACACTTTTTAAAATAAAAAGAACTGAATCAGAAAATTCTTTTGAAATAATTAAAAACGGAAATTGTGTTTCATTTGAATGGTGTCCATTTAGTAATACATATGCAATAATAACATGCAAAAGTTACATAAAATTAGATGAAAAAAATAAAAATTCAGAATTTATTTTAACAATTTATGAATTAAATAATATGAATACAAATATTTTATATGAAATATTAAATTTACCTATTCATAAAATATTAGGTGGCCCTTTTATTGGAATATATGAAAATTATAAAATTAATAATGATAATAAAAGTAATAAAATAAATGAAAATAATTATAATTATTCAATTGGAAAAAACATAGAATTAAATTTTTATTATTGGAATGAAAAAGTAAAAATAAATCTCAATTTAAAAGAAATTCCAGAAAAAATTTATTATAGTAATGATTTGGAATTTATGATAATATCTTTTGAAGAAAAATTTATATTATATCAAATAAATCAAGAAACATTTGAATATAATTATATAAATATATATGAATTTAAAATATTAAATGGTTTATTTTATGAAAATTTTATTTTTATTTTTGTTACAGATTATGGATTTTATTTTATATTTTGTAATGATTTAAATTCATATCCTTTTAAATTATTTAATTCATCTGATCAAATGAATTATTATCATTTAAAATTAAGTAAAAAATTAAAAGAAAAACAAATTTATTATACAAATAAATCATTATATAATCAAATTATTGGAATATATGAAAATTGTATGTTTACTATTAATAATAACAATGAAATTGAAATTTATAATTTAGAACATCCTTTTTTTAAAATTATTTTATTAATTAAAAAAAAAGATTTTTTTAATTTATCAAATGAAATAGATATGATTGATAAAAAATATTTATTAAATATTCTTTCAATTTTTAAATATTATTTTATGGAAGATGAAGATATTTATAGAAAAATTTTTACACAAGAACAAATAATTAATTTAAAATTATATGTTCATTTACCTTTTTTTAAAAAAGATTATATTAAAATAGGAGGCAATAAAGAAGATATTGAAAAATTATTTCAAAAAAATTTAATAAATAGTATTACTGCTAAAAATATATTAGAAATTAATGAAATTAATTCAATTTCAAATAACATTGGATTAAAAGTAGAAACAAAATCAGGAAGATGTTTAAATGAAGAAAGTTATTTAAAAGCATTATTAAATAAAAAAAGATATTTTGAAGCATATATTTTTAATCAAAATTATAATATTAATAAAGATATGAATGATAAAATATTAGTAAAAGCATTTCAAATATTAAATAAATAAATATTTATTTATTTCATATATAAAATTATATTAATATATATTAACAATAAATTAGAATATAATAAAATAATAATTAATCTTTATCATTTTTTTTCTTATATAAAATACTATAAATTTTTGCATCTTTTGTTTCTCCTCCATTTTTTTTATCAAAATTTATATGATAAAATTTTCCTTTATCATCGTAACTTACAACGAATAAATTATCTCCTTCTCCAAAAGTACATATACTCTTTAATTCATTTATTCTATATAATGCAAAAGATCTTTCTAAACTAACAAAAGATGATGGAACTCTATAAAATATTTTTTTTAAATTACCTATAACTCCTTTAGATTCAGGAACAATTTTTGGTTTATTTTCATCATCATTTTCATTTTCTTGAACTAAATTAAATATATGAACAGTTTTTCTATCACTTGTAATACATAAAAATTCATTTTGATTTGAAAAACTTAAACTAAAAATTTCTGCTTTATCTTTTCCTCTTCTAAATTCTCTAAATAATTCTCCACTATTAACTTTAAATATTCTAATTAAAGTTCCATTATCGCTTGCAGTAGCTAATAAAGTTCCATCACTATTTAAATTAATACATGAAATTCTTGTTGAGTGAGCATGTATTATATTTAATTTTTTAATATAATATCTATATATATGTATATCCCCCTTTTTTTGTCCCGGAAAGGCTATTATTGATGTATTATTAACAACATTCATTGAAAATATTCCTTTATTATTATCTTCCATTGTTTCATGAGAGTCAATTTCTTTTAATGTATGACTATCAAAACAAAATATTTTATTTTTTATTATTACAAATAAATGATAAGAATTACATTTTATATTTTTAATAGTATGTTGCATTTTAATAAAACTAATTAATTTCTTTTGTGGATAATTCCATAATATTACTAAATTTTTTAAATATTTAGGATGGTTTCCTCCCCCTAATAAAAATAAATTTCCCTCACCTCCCAATACTTCAACTTGTTTTATTCCTCCTCCTAAATTTTGAGAACATATTATATAAAAAGGAATAATATTATATAAAATAAATCCATTTTCCGTTCCAATACTTAATATTGTATTATCTAAATTAAATGACATTTCTAATATTTCAGTTTGAATATTACGTAATTCATCACAATTTTCATTAATATTTTCCATTTAATAATATATTTACTCTCAATTTAATAATAATTTTTTATAGTATTATTTAATAATATTTCAAAAAATATATAATAATAATAATATTTTAAAAAAATAAAATAATAAATATTGGATGGCTGATTTAGATATATTAAAAGCATTTAGTATAACTGAAAAAACACAAGAAGATATTGAAACAATAATGTCTATTACACAAAATTTACCTTTTGTAATATCTTATAATAATCCTGAAATTCATAAAATAATTTGTCAAAATATGAGAATTAGACAATATTATTTAGACGATACAATATTTGATAGTTCAAAAATGGAAAATATAGATTTTTTAATTTACAGTGGAAAAGTTTATTTATTTATATCTGAAAGTGACACAGATGATAGTCTAAGATTAATTAGAGAAATGAAATCTAAAGATTGTTTTGGTTCATTTGAATTAAATATTATGAAACAAAATAATACAAGAATTCGTAAAATAATTGCTGTAGCAAAAGACACAAGCAAAATAATAATATTTGAAAATAAAATAATGTTAAATGAAGATAAAAAAGAAATTGTTCCAAGAACTCGAAGAGAATTATTAAAAACTCAAAGAGAAGAAAATAATAAAAATAAAGAAAATCCTAAATATTATGATCCTCAAATATTTTTATTTAACAATCCTGAAACAATAAATAATTTAATAGATAATATTAAAAATAAAGTAAATGAAGAATTTGAAAATAATCCGTCTAAAAATTTATTTGATCAAATTATTAATAAATTAAATAATGAAAAAGAATTTAGAGATGTTGTTGATAGGTATAATTCAAAAAAAGATTTAAAAGATATATTTAATTATATAGATGAAAAATATGGAAATTTTTATACAAATAATTCATTATTAGATTTAAAATTAGGAATTTTATCTAAAAAAAGTATTGATTCTTTAAATAAATGTCAAGAAAATATTAGTAATGAATTAAATGAATTAAAAAATAAATTTTATGATAAAAATAATTCAAAAAATAGAAATTTATTTAATTTAAATATCGATAAAGAATTAGAAACAGATGAATTTCAAGATTATATTTATGATGAAATAAATAAAATTAAAAATTTAACGGATAAATTAAAAGAAAAAAAAATAAATGATAAAAAAATAGAAGCAAATAAAAAAAAAATCAAAAAAGAAGAAAATTTATTATTAAATACATATTATTGTATTTATTGTCATATAAATCCAAGAAATGCTATTAGTGTAAATTGTCATCATTTAGTTATATGTGAAGATTGTATGAAAAAAACTAAAATTTGTCCGAGATGTGGAATAAATATAGATAATTATCATAAAATATATAGGAGTTAATAAAGAATTTTAATAATTATTAATTTTCATTATAGATATATAATAATAAATAATAAGATAATTTTAAAATATAAATAATTTTTTATAAATAATAATAATAATAAACTTTTTTTTTAAAATAAAATTTTTTATATTGTTTTATTAATTTAACATCAAAATAAAATATAATTAATACAAAAATTAAAAATTAAAAATATAATTTATAAATTT
>JAEEGL012634348.1_pt1 | contig 11384 bp, 7 predicted proteins | sample 9134231 | NCBI WGS metagenome assembly JAEEGL01 (sample SAMN16246548, study PRJNA631951) | gut metagenome | biome: gut microbiome; feature: rumen; material: fiber-attached | host: Bos | place: Iran: Karaj | collected 2018-10
AACATCCTCGATGCGCTGATCCTCACGACGGACGGCTTCGGTGTTTTCAAGGATAAAGAAAAGCAGACGTTTTTGCGCCGTCTTGCGCGTGAACGGGGGCTGATCATCCTGACCGACAGCGATTCCGCGGGCTTTCTGATCCGCAACTTTCTGCAGTCGAGTATCCCGCCGTCGCAGCTGACGCATGTATATATTCCCGACCTGTTCGGCAAGGAAAAACGCAAAGCCGTCCCCGGCAAAGAGGGCAAGCTCGGCGTTGAGGGCGTCAGCGAGCAGGTGCTGCTCGACGCGTTCGTCCGCGCGGGCGTCACGGCACAGCAAAGCGAACAACCACCCGAACAGCCGCTGACCGCGGCGGACCTATTTGAGCTGGGGCTGTCCGGGTCGCCGAACAGCACGCAGAAACGCAAGGCGCTGCTTCAAAAGCTGGCGCTGCCGGAACGGCTGTCCACAACGGCGCTGCTGCGCGTGCTCAACACCTGTGTGCCGCGCGAAGCGTTCTATGAAGCGATAAAGGAGCTGGAAACATGAGAATCGGACACGGCTACGACGTTCACCGGCTGGTGGAGGACCGCAGGCTGATCCTCGGCGGGGTGGAGATCCCGTTCGAGAAGGGGCTGCTCGGACATTCCGACGCGGACGTGCTTTTGCACGCGATCGCGGACGCGCTGCTCGGCGCGGCGGCCTTGGGCGACATCGGGCTGCATTTTCCCGACAGCGACCCGCGCTATGCGGGCGCGGACAGCCGTGTGCTGCTCGAAGAAGTCTGCCGTCTTGTGCGCGCAGCGGGCTTCGAGATCGAAAACATCGACGCGACGATCCTCTGTCAGGCGCCGAAGCTGCGTCCGTACATCGACGCTATGCGCCGGAATATTGCCGACACCTGCGATTTGCCGCTCGACCGGGTCAGCGTCAAGGCGACCACGGAGGAGGGACTCGGCTTCACGGGCAGGGGAGAAGGCATCGCCGCGCACGCCGTGACGCTGCTGCGATGAAAACAGGCGGATTGCGCCGCCGTATTATTTTGGAAGGAGCTAACTTTATGAAAAAGTCGATTTCCCTTTTGCTGACCTGCTGTCTGCTGCTGTCGCTGTGTGTGCCGGCGTTTGCCGAAACCGTGCAGGGCGAGCGGCCCATGATCTATCTTGAGGGGCAGGGGATCTATCTCTATACAGACGACGGGACGCTGGTCTATGACGTCGGCGTCAGTTTAACGGACAGCCTTTCGGCCAACAGCAAGGACCTGATCCGCTATCTGCTGCGCGGCAAGACGACCGGCAATTTCAGCGCGTTCAACGACCTGCTGTACGATACGATCGCGCCCGCCTATGAAGCCGAAAAACTCGGCAAGGACGGCATGCCGCGCGACGGGTCGCATGTGCACCCGGACAATATGTGGCGCGGTCAGAGAGACCTTTCCAATATCGAAAAGACGATCCCGATGACCGGCGGCAGAAAGTATCCTGTTTACCGCTGGCATTTCGACTGGCGGCTGTCGCCGATCACGCTCGCTGAGGAGCTGCATGATCTGATCGACGCCGTGCTCGAAAAGACGGGCGCGAGCCAGGTCGATCTCGTGTCGCGCTGTCTTTCGACCAATATCGTCTATGCCTATCTCTATCAGTACGGCACGGAAAAGGTGCATTCCAGCGTCTTTTACGCCGCCTCCCTGCACGGGATCGGCGTTGCCAACGCGCTGTTCACGGGCAATCTTGTGATCGACGACGACGCCGTGGAGCGCTTCGCCGCGTTCTACCGCGACCAGAACAATCTGGTCGTCCGCGACGAACCGACCACCGACCTGATCTTTGCGCTGCTTTCTCTGCTCAACGAGATGAAGCTGCTTGGTCTTGAGATCGACAATATACAGAATACGTTCGACAAAGTCAAGGGCGACGTGCTGGTGCGCATTCTGCGCGACTCCTTCGGAACCTACCCGAGCTACTGGTCCATGGTGTCCGCCGATCAGTACGAGGCGGCGCGGCAGTTCGTGTTCGGCGGCGTCGAGGAAGAGTGGGCTGGCCTTTTGGAAAAGACGGACGCCTACTACGAGATGCAAAAGCATATGGACGAGTTCCTCCTTTCGATCAGCGACAAGGTGCATATCGGCGTGATCGCGAAATACGGCTTCCCGAACTTCCCGCTTTCCGAGGATGCCTGCGAGGAGAGCGACGGCTATGTGGCGACGCGGTTCGCCTCTCTGGGCGCGACCTGCGCCGACGTGGACAAAACGCTGGAAGACAGCTATATCCGCGCCGCGGTCCAAAAGGGGAGCGCGAAGTACGTCTCCGCCGACTGCAAGATCGACGCGTCCACGGCGCTGTTCCCCGATACGACGTGGTTTATTAAGGACCTGTATCACACCCACTTCCCGGACTGCATCAACGATCTGTGCGCTGCTTTCGCGAACGACGACGCCATGACCGTCTGGACAGATCCGGCCTATACGCAGTTCCTGCAGTATGAGGCGACCAACAGTGCCGGTTCGGACCACGCCACAGGCGTCCTTTCGCCGATCCGCTCGCTGGAGGATACCCACGACAACACCGCACAGTATCAGCGCACGTTCTGGTCCGTTCTGCGCGACTTCTTCCAAAAGCTCGGCGCGTTTTTGAAAAGCCTGTTTCAAAAGTGATCGGTTATAACGAAACGCCCTGCTGCCATCGACCGGCGGCGGGGCGCTTTTTTATCAAAAAGCTCTTGACAAACCGGGTAGGCTATGATAAACTATTGGGGCACAAACGGAGAGATACCGAAGCGGTCATAACGGAACGGTCTTGAAAACCGTCGTACGCCCTGCGTACCGTGGGTTCGAATCCCACTCTCTCCGCCAATTCAAATATTATTGTTTATCGACACCCGGAGAAGTACTCAAGTTGGTGACGAGGCGCCCCTGCTAAGGGCGTAGGTCGGGAAACCGGCGCAGGAGTTCGAGTCTCCTCTTCTCCGCCATAAAAAAGACACTTGCGTTCGCAAGTGTCTTTTTCAATGCGAACCGCTCCGGGCCGGAACGGTTCACATATCATTGTTTTGGGGATTTATTACGCTTCCTTTGTGAGTCTGCTTCGTCTGATTCAGCCGATCATTTCGTCATGTGCTCTTTGTCCGAAGAGGGCTTTGAACCAGTGGATGATCTTTGTGAAGAAGCCGCCGAATCCGGTGTGGATCTGACCGCAGTATTTACAATGATTGCCGCCGGTCATCTGCTTTTCACAGAAGTCGCAAAGACCGTCATTGTCTTCATCGGTATGCCCGGCAATCGGAAGCTCTTTATGCTCTCTGCTCAGTTCTTCTCCGCAGTCGGAGCAGTAAACGACCTCATCGCAGCTGCCTGCTGTTGAACAGGTCGCTGCCACCTCATTCTCAACGACAGCCTGTCCGGGTGTGTGGACATGCGGCTCAGAATAAAGATCATCAGATAGGAGAACGTCAGACTGCAGAGTGGTAAGGATACACGCGGGACGAATTCCACCGCGCGTGTCATTGACGCTGGTGTCGCCTGTGTGGCCTTTGGCTCCGACACAACTTGCAGATTTGGAATTGATGCCGGGCGACCGCAGCCACCACCAGGAAAAGCCGCTGAAATCCTGCTCTGTTTCGACATAGAGTCCCTGACACTTTGCATAATCCGTTCCCTTTGCCCGTTTCGCAGAGTCAAAAATAGAGGAGGGATTGAATCCATATTGTCGATTTGCAGCATCGGACCATGACAGCAGGAATATCTTGTCACTCGTGGATTCTGAGGAAAAACCGCTTGAGCTTTTTGCACTGTTATCCAGCGTTGTTGTCTCGATATTTGCTTTTTGGGGCGTTGTAAAAGCGGTCTCATAAAAGTCTTTGTTCAGCCATTCACGGATCGATGAAGCCGCATAATCGCTCGCATAAACAGATGATCCGTTTGCCTGATAATACTTACCCCCGCTGTAATAAATCGTGTTCTGATATGCCTGAGAATCAATGATACTTTCACACATGATATATCCGGTTTTCGGATCCAGTACGCGCCAGGTCAGGGGTTCATATTTGAAATAATAGGTCGTGTCTGTGCTGTAGCCGTTCTCATCCTGACGAGAATTATCCGCGCAGGATGTGAGTCCCGTATAATTCGGCCGATAGGCAGAAAACTTCACTGCACGGTACTTGACATCGTCACAGAAGAAATCCGCAAACTGCATGTAGTCGGACGGCGCCATCTGACCGTTCCATACATCATTTCCAAATTCTGCAGCGGTGCCGATATAGTAGTTATAACTCATCCAGGTCGCGCCGCTTGCGGCATTGCGCAAAGCATCCGTTTCTTCAACTTTTGTCTGCGGATAGTTGCCGTACTGGATGGTATCCCCGACTCTGTATGCCGCTTCAGCCTGGAAAAACAGATCCAACCCTGCAAGGCCCCCAAGCGGAGCAGCGGTCAGCAAAAGCAACAGAGCAAGGCAGATACCGATCGTACGTTTGATTGGTTTCAAATACATATAGCTTTCTCCTTTATTGAGCCACCCCATTCAAAGAACAGAAAGCAGCTACATATTATTTTTAATATTATACCACACCGGCGGCGATAATATATTTCCAAATTAGAATATAAAAGCCGGTAATAACATAACAATCTAAAATTCCAAAAAGCTCTAAATGGGTTCGGGTTTGCAGAATGATTGATCAGAAACACCTCTTCTGCCTGCCATGACAAAAGAGGTGTTTTTATTATGATTCCGCTTTGCGGTCAAAGTTCGATCTTCGCCTCTGCGAAGCCGATGCACTCCCGGCCAAGCAGCGGGTTGGCGGTGTTGCGCGCGTTGAAGTACAGCCGCAGCACATCGCCGCAGCGGACAAGATGGCTCGCATAGACGAACTGGCCCATCCAGCTGCCATCGTAGCGCGGCTCCACGAGCGTCTTTTCAAACCGGAAGCGCAGCCCGTCTTCCGACGACAGCAGCAAGATCGCGGACGCGCTCTTCCCGTCCTTTTCAAAGATCCCGTTCTGGATTCCGATGAAGCCGTCGCTGAGCCGGTACACCTTCAGACAGCCGGAACAAAGGTTGAGGAAGGGGTCGTCTTTGTCGGGAGAAAGGATCGGGGCGGATGCGGCGCGGTAACCGGAAAGCAGGTCGTCGCTTTCCGCGTAGTTGACATAGGTCGGCTCGCAGAAGCCGCAGTCTTTGATATAAGTCAGACCGCAGGAGTAATACAGCCGGTTGACGTCCCCGACACGGAGCAGGAAAGGGTTGGAAAGCGAAACGCCGCGCGGGCTTTCTTCAAAGTCTTTCGTGTGGCGAAGCACAGGCTGCGGCGCCGACCAGCTTTTCAGATCGCGGCTTTCGATCGCATAGATCTCGCTGTGCCATTTTGCCGCGCCGACGAAGTTCAGCCCGTTCAACATAAGCGGTCGTGTCCGCTCATAAAACAGCACATACCGACCGTCGACAAAGTTGATGTTGGGGCGCATCGCCTGCGAAAGAAGCTTCTTTTTCTTCGTGAAAGCGACGCCGTCGTCGGAAACGGCTTCCCAGACGCCGAACATCGTGTGGAAAAAGAGGTGCCACTTTTCATCGGGACTTTCTTTTGGAAGCAGCAGCGACGGGTCGGCGACGAGAAACGAGCCGCCGAACGGCCGCAGCACGGGGTCGGGGCGAACGGAGAACGAGGCGCTTTTGAGCTGCGCGAGCGACAAAGACTGCATAGGAACCTCCAACATCATTGTACTGCGTTGATTATAGCAAAAAAGCGCCGGCTTTGCAACAAGAAAGCGCTTCGGCCGCCGCAATTCTTTGCGGCAATGCCGGCGAAGCCTTGCTTTTTGTCGGCGGAGACGATATAATAAAAACGAAGACACCGTAAATCACGCTCCCGGAGGTGGAATGTATGTCTGAAAAAACCCTTTCGCCGGAAAAACAGAGGAAGGACGCGCTGAAAAAGCAGCGCGAAATCGCGAAGTGGGAAAAAGAGAAGACCCGTCCCAGACGCAGGACGTATCTGCTCTATATGGTTTTGATCATCTGTCTGGTGTATATCACGGATGAGATCGCGTCGCAGATCTGCGTCCAGATGAAAACCGAGATCGCGGGAGACCTGTTCGCGCGGTTCGGCGACAGCTCTTTGTCCAAACTGGGGACGCTCGAGCTGCTGTCCTATCCCTGTATCGCCATCTCTCTGTTCTATAAGACGCTGTCGGACCGCTATGGACGACGGCTGTTCCTGGTCGTCAATACCTTTGGTATGGCGCTCGGCATGACGCTGATCTTTTTGTCGGGAAATATCCCGCTGTATATCATGGGCTACTGCGTAATCTCGTTCTTCGTGCCGCACGATATGCAGGTGGTGTATATCATGGAGACTGCTCCGGCGAAGCACCGCGCGAAGATCTATTCGCTGGTGCGCGCGGTCGCAACGCTCGGCGCGATGCTGATCCCGCTGCTGCGGCGGATCTTTATGACTGACCAGACGCAGTGGCGCATGGTCTTCTTTGTCCCCGCCGTCATCGGCCTTGTCGCGTCGTTCCTCGCGCTGGTGCTTGCCCGCGAGACGGACGCCTTTATTGACTCGCGATTGAAGTATTTGCGGATGAGCGAAGAGGAGATTCAGGCGGAAAAAGAACGGAAAGAAGTCCGGAACGCGCAGGGCGGCTTCTTCGCCGCGCTGAAATTCGCCATGCATCATAAACAGCTGCGCTGGCTGTATATCCTGATGGCGTTCCACAATCTGGGCTTCATCATCACGATGAACTACCAGCCGATGCTCTCCTACGGCTACGCGGGACATCTTGTCTCTTCCGGCGGCGCGGCGACGCTGGACGACGCGCTGAACGCCGTGGTCTCGGGCAACGGCGCGGTAACGCAGGCGCTGTTCCTGTTTGCCGTCGGCAGCGCGGTGTTACAGTTCGTCGTCGGATTCATCTCCGATAAGCTGGGCAGAAAGCCCGCCGGGGCGATCATGGCGGCGCTGACGCTGACGACGCTTCTGGCGTTCACCTTCGGCGCCAAGCTGGCGTGGAACCCGTATCTGGTCGGCTTTTTGACCGGCGCGTGCGTGGGCAGCTTCTGGTCCGTGGGGGACATTAACGTGATGATGATGTCCGAATCTTCGCCGACCAACCTGCGGTCCTCGATTGCGTCCTCCGCCTATGTGATCCAGGCGATCGGCACCGTGGTCGGCATGGCGATTCTGCTGCCGACGCTCGGCGCGCTCGGCAATGCCGTCATCAGCACCGTCGCACTTTGTATCTCCGCACCGGGTATCCTGATCGGGCTTCTGTTGGTGCTGACAAAGACGCACGAGACCAAAGGGACCGACCTCGACACCGTCACGGGCTGCGAGTGGGACTGAACCCTTTTGTCTTAAGGCGACGCGCATACACACGCGAAAGACCTCTTTTATCCTTATGGGAAAAAAGAGGTCTCATTTTTTGAGAATCCGGCGGAAAGTCTGGATTTCACGGCGCAAAGCACTTGAAAGATTCGTTTCTTTCATGTTAGTATTTTACCAAGAGTTCTATCCAAAATCATATTGCATATTGGAGGTGCTTCTATGAAAAAGACCTTTGCTGCCCGCCTGACGGCAGTTTTGCTGATGCTTACGCTTTGCGTCAGTCTGACGCTGCCTGCTTTTGCTGCCGAACAGCCGATTCCTGAACCAACCTGGCAAACCGTGATCGAAAGCGTCACGCCGATCGGCGAGCCGTGGGTGACGCTCGACCTGATGCCGAACGGCTACATCTTCACCGACTATTCCATCCCGCGGGAATACGACGTCGCGCTGGGCGTGGAAAACGGCAGCGCCGCGCTGAAGCTCGATATGAACCGCATGGTAGCGCTCGCTTTCCGGATGACCGGCTATTTCGAACGGCTTCCGCTTGCGGATGCGTGAGAAAAGAGACCGGCTTCCGTCTCAAAAGTGTGTGTGAAAGATGGCTTTTCATCAAAGTGAAAGCATAGAAAAAACGCCCCGTAAGGGGCGCTTTTTGTTATGCTTCCGGGCTGTTGTCAGCCGGCTGCTCCGGCGGCGCGAAGACTTCGCGCTGCGGCGCGGCGGCCGCTTGCGGCGGAGAGAACACCTCGCGCTGCGGGGCGTGCGCCGGCGCGGGCGCAGGGACAGGCTCGACCTGCGGCGGCAGATGGACCTTCGGCTGCGCGGCGGGGTAGATCAGGCCGACGAACACGCGGCGGTTCTGGTGCGGGAAGGCGGGAAACCGGCTTTGCTTGCCGCTTCTGAGCCGGCGGATCAGTAGGATCACCAGCAGAATGGCGAGCGTGAACAGAGAGATGACCAGACCGCCCATGCCGCCGGGCACCTCGTATTTCATCGAGAGCGTGTGGTTGCCCTTTCTGACGCGGACACCGATCAGCGCGTCGCCGATCGCCAGCCGGTCGTTTTCCTTCAGCGGTTCGCCGTCGAGCTCGATCAGCCAGCCGCTGTCGGCGGGGATGCTTGTGTAAAGGATGCCGCTCTTCTTCGCGGAGAAGGTGGCGGTCAGCTTCGTTTCGTCAAAGCTTTCGAGCGTCATCGCGCCAGACTGCAGCTTTTCGTAGCCGCGGGCGAAGAGCGCTTCGTCCATCGTGCAGATCTCGAACGTGACGTAGCCGCTCTCCTGCTCGAACGGGATCGTCACATTGACCATCTCTCCCTTTTCGTGGAAGCCGAGGTCGAGGATGCAGGAGTGCGACGCGCTGTGGTCGTGCGTGCCGAGATAGCTCGAGATCGTGATATTCTTGCTGCTGCCGCCATCGACATTGAAGAACAGGTACAGATTCGCGTCCTCCGTCGCTTCGACGGTGAAGGTCGCACTGGCGTCGGAATCCGCCTTGCGGTCGGACTTGCGGAAATAGAAGCGGCTGTCTTCGAGGCTTTCGGAGAACGGATCGACGTTCGCGTAGTTGACGAAGGAGATCGGGACGCGCTTATAGAGCGTGCCTTCGAGCCCTGTCGCGCTGAGGAAAAAGTCCTCCTGGACCGTGAACGGGTCGCTGTCGTCGGTGTTCCAGAATTCCACGTCTTCGTTGACGAGGAAGCCGAGCGGCAGATAGTCGTTGTTCAAATAGGCTTCGAATTTGCCGTGGGTGGTCACGACGCTGTAATGCGGCGCGGAAAGGACGTTCGGGTCCGTATTGTTGACGACGTACTTGAGCGCGTGCATCATGTTATAGACCGGCGTCTGCGCGTTATAGGTGTAGGAATTGATCTTGTTGCTCATCATGCCGAGCCGGCTTTCGAGCTTCGCGCAGTTCTCATACGCCATCGAGGAGAACACAGAGGCGCCGTTGTAGCCGAACCAGCTGTTGTCCATCCGCGTGCGCAGATAGGTCAGCTCCATGCGGTAGAAGTTGTCCTGCTCAATGGTGTCGAGTTCCTCTTTCAGCTCCCGGAACTCGTCGTAGTCGCCCTCGTAGGACGAGAGCGTGACCGTGTTCGGGAACGCCTGCGTGTCGCAGACGATCACCTCGCACGCGACGGCGACGGTCATCAGCAGCGCGACGGACGCCGCCTGCATACGCTTGTCGCGCAGCATGGTCAGCAGCAGCGTGAACACGGCGAGCAGCGCGAGCGTGAAATAGACCGAGGTATCCGTCACGTTCTTCGACTTGATATCCTGGACGATCACGCAGAAGATGCCGACGGCGACGGCCGTCACGCCGATCTGACGCGCCGAGAATTCGTTCAGCCGCAGCAGCGTCTTATACGCGATCACGAGCAGCACGAACGAATACATGAACGAAAAGCGGTAGGGCAGGTCGTTCGGGAAGTGCAGCCCGTGCCAGACATAGTTGAGAAAGTTGAGGTTGAACGAGGCGTAGAAAACGCCGAGCAGGGCGAGCGTCATCGCCTTTTCTTTTTTCGAAATCGACTTTGTGAAAAAATACAGTGGGGCGAGGATCAGCGTCAGCACGCCGCAATAGACGTTCGGCAGCACGTCGTCGCCGCTCGAGCGGATCGTCGTCGTCAGCGCGGTGAAGTGGTTAGCGAAGAAGTCGAAGATCGTAAAATAGCTCTTGACGTCCTGCGGGAAAGAGCCGTTCGTCGCGGAACAGTTTTGCAGAATCCGGTAGGTCGGGATCAGCACACACGCCATCAGCGCGGCAGCGGCAATCGACGCGAGGGCGAACAGGACGCCACTGCGCAGCAGCCGGTTGTTTTTCAGCCGCGACCACAACGAGCGGTGCTTTTCTCCCCAGCGGCGGTTCACGCAGGACGAAAAGTTGTAATGGGCGAAGAAGTAGTAGAGGAAATAGATGACCGAGAAGATACAGAGCATATAGCTCATGTAGTAGTTGGAGAACATCGACAGCGCCAGCGCGCCGAGATAGACGCCGCACTTACCTTCGTTGATGATCCGCTCGATCCCGTAGAGGATGACAGGCAGCAGCACCATTGCGTCGAGCCACATGACGTTCCAGTAGTAGGCGAGCATATAGGCGCAGAAGGCGTAGAGCAGACCGAACGTCGCGCTCAAAAGCGAATGGGAGCGGACGGAGCGCTTGAGGTACCACGTGAACGTCCCGGCGGACAGCCCCGCTTTGATGAGGATCATCGCGGCAATCGCTTCGGGGACGTGCTTATGACCGAAGAAGACGACGATCGCGCCGATCGGGCTCGACAGGTAGTTGAAATAGTTGCCTAAAAAGCACGAGCCGAGACCGCTCGTCCAGGAATAGGTCAGCGAGCCGTGGGAGAACAGCCGGTCATACAGCTCCGCGAACAGCGGACCGTACTGATGATAAAGGTCCATCCGCAAGATCGAGTTGTCGCCGACGGGGAACATTTGCGTGCAGAAATAGACGATCAGCATGGCGCACGCCGCCATGCCGCACGAAAGGAGCACAAACCGGTTCTGGTGCAGCAGCGGAAAACGCTGTTTCTTCATAAAACCCCTTCTTTCCATATGAACTGAAACTATACGCTATATATCATACATGATTTTTGACCGCGGTTCAAGCGTTTTTACAGTTTTGAAACAGAAAATTCACTTTGTCGCGTCCGTTCTAAGCTTGTTTTACGACGCATAGGTTTTAGCGAAAGGGGGCTTTTCTGTGGAAGCGGCATTTGAACGGGCGGTCTCGTTTCTGGAATCGGGGCTGCGCAGCGTCCTCGAGGAGACGGACGAGCCGGTCCAGAAAGGGACAAGCGAGATCCGGCTGCGCGCCGACCGGCCCGTGGTGTTGTCAGGCACGTTCGGCAGCGTGCTGCTGCAGCGCGACGGCAGCGTCAGCCCGACGCGTCTCGACGCGGCGCTGTTCTGTTCGCCGGAGCAGCTTTCCGACAGCTTTCACCGGCTGTGCAACTATTCGGTGCATACCCACATCCGCTCGATCACGCAGGGCTTTGTCGCGACGGGCGGGGGAGACCGCGTCGGCGTTGTCGGAACGGCGGTCTGCGACGAAGGGGGAAACATCGTC
>JAEEGL012870208.1_pt1 | contig 11384 bp, 8 predicted proteins | sample 9134231 | NCBI WGS metagenome assembly JAEEGL01 (sample SAMN16246548, study PRJNA631951) | gut metagenome | biome: gut microbiome; feature: rumen; material: fiber-attached | host: Bos | place: Iran: Karaj | collected 2018-10
CTGGGTGATCCCGAAGAACGCAAAGAACAAGGACAACGCAAAAAAATGGATATCTTTCCTGTGTCGTCCCGATATAGCCAAGAAGAATTTCGAGTATATCACCTATTCAGTGACAAATGAAAAAGTACGGGATCTGGTCGATGACCCCGTACTGAAGAACTCTCCTATCCTTTGGTCGAATGATGAAGAACTGACAGATCTGGAGACCTTCCGGTACCTGGGCAAAGAGAACACAGATCTGTATAACCGTCTTTGGAGAGATATCAAATCACATTAGATCAAATCAAACAGAGAGATCTGATCGTCAGCCGGCAGTCCGTCAAACAATCCCTCGCTCTCCATAGCTTCCATAATGGATGTATTCAGATGTGTGCGGCGCTGGAAATCAGCACGTGACAGATACCTTCCGTCGGAAGCCGCGGCCTCGGCTCCTGCCGCTGCTTTCGCGCCCATCCCCTCGATAGAATCAAACGGGGGAAGGAGCTTTCCGTCGACGATCTTAAACTCATGTGCCCCGGAGCGGTATATATCAAGAGGCAGAAACTCGATGCCCCGCGCATACATCTCCCTGACGATCTTGAGATCGCGCAGTGTATCCTCATCTTTGGCAGTCAGAGGTCCTGTTTCCCTGGTCTCCTGTTTCTTTTCCAGCTCTCCGATCATATGTGCGACCTTCTCAGGACCATGGCACATAAGCGCATAGGAGAATGCGTCGGCACGGATCGTATAATAAGCCGCATAATAGGCCAGCGGATACTTGACCTTGCAGTATGCAATGCGGTAAGCCATCATCACATAAGCCGCTGCGTGCGCCTTCGGGAACATATACTGGATCTTGTCACAGGACTCAAGATACCATTCCGGCACATCGTGATCGCGCATGACCTTCTTCTGCTGAGCGGTCAGATATTTATTCTTTTTTCGCACTGTCTCCATGATCTTGAAGGCCTGCTCTTTCTCGATCCCTCTGCCGATCAGATAGAGCATGATATCGTCGCGCGTACAGATACAGGAACCCAGCGTGGTCGTCCCGGACTTGATCAGTTCCTGCGCGTTATTAGTCCACACATCCGTGCCGTGGGACAGGCCGGATATCTTCACCAGATCAGCCAAACACTTAGGCCCTGCCTCCTCCACCATGGGAATGACAAAATTCGTACCGAACTCCGGCACACCCAGGATGCCCAGCGGGCATCCTCCGATCTGCTCCGGCGTGATCCCCAATGCCTCTGTTCCGGCGAACAGACTCATGACATCCGGATCATCCAAGGGTATCTCGGTCGCATTGAACGCTTTACCGGTCAGCTCAGAGACCAGTTCCTCGAGCATTTTGATCATGGTCGGATTATCGTGTCCCAGGATATCGAGTTTCAGAAGATTCGTCTCGATCGCATGGTATTCAAAATGCGTCGTGATGATATCAGAATTCATGTCATTGGCCGGGTGCTGGATAGGTGTGAATGAATGAATATTCTCCCCCCGCGGCAGCACGACGATACCGCCCGGATGCTGACCCGTACCGCGTCGGATTCCGTCTAGACCTTTGATAATGCGCTCCAGCTCGCATTTGCGCGGCGCAAGCCCTCTCTCTTCAAAATAATTCTTGACATAGCCGTAGGCGATTTTGGACTTTACCGTACTGATGGTGCCGGCGCGGAAAGTATTGCCCTCTCCGAAGAGGATCTCTGTGTATTTATGTGCCTTGCTCTGATAGTCACCGGAGAAATTGAGATCGATATCCGGCTCTTTATTGCCGGTGAATCCCAAAAACGTCTCAAAGGGGATATCAAATCCGTCCTTGGTAAGCGGCGCACCGCAGACCGGGCAGACCGCATCCGGCAGATCCCATCCGCACTCTGCACCGGATTCACGGATACGCTCTGAATCAAATTCACTGTAACGGCAGCCTGTACAGTGATAATGCGGCGGCAGCGGGTTGACCTCCGTGATACCGGCCATAGTCGCGACCAGAGAGGATCCGACAGACCCTCTTGATCCGACCAGATACCCGTCCTCATTGGATTTGGCGACCAGCTTCTGAGCGACTATATACAGTCCGGCATAATTATTGCTGATAATGGAGCGCAATTCCTTCTCCAGACGCTTCTCAACGACTTCAGGAAGCTCGTCTCCGTAGACCTCGTGCGCTTTCTTATAGCATATTTCTTCCAGGATACTGTCCGCATTTTCTATGATCGGCGGACATTTGTCGGGACGCACAGGCGAGATCCTCTCTATGCTTTCCGCTATCCTGCAGGGATTGTCTACAACGACTTCCTGCGCTTTCTCCTTTCCGAGATAGGCAAATTCATCCAGCATCTCCTGCGTCGTATGAAGATACAGCGGCGGCTGCCTGTCTGCGTCGCCATACCCCTGACCTGCCTGGATGACCCTCCGGTATATCTCATCCTGCGGGTCGAGGAAATGCACATCTCCGGTCGCGCAAACCGGTTTGTCAAGCTTTTCACCGAGAGCGACTATACGCCTGTTGAGCTCCCTCAGATCTTCTTCGCACTTTATATCCGCCGTCCTGTCATCATCGATCAGATACTGATTATTGCCGATCGGCTGGATCTCAAGGTAGTCGTACCAGGAGGCGATATCCTCGATCTTTTCGTCATCTTCACCTTCAATGATCGCAGATGCCAGTTCACCCAGAGAACATGCACTGCCGATGATCAAGCCGTCGCGGTAGCGGTTCAGGACGCTTTTGGGAATCCTTGGCTTGCCGTTTTTTCCTCCCGAGCAATAATCCAGGTGCGATTTCGATACCAGCGTATAGAGATTGACACGCCCGGTCTCATTGGCCGCAAGAAGGATCACATGGAAGGTCGGCAGGACCTTCGGATTGATACCGTTCTTCTGTACCAGAGAGTTGAGGTCATACAGGGTCTCTATCCCCTGCGCGGACAGGCGGGCACACAGCGCTGCATAGATATCACCGCAGGCGATCGCATCATCAGTGGCGCGGTGATGGTGTTCGAGTTTGACAGACAGGGCCTTGGCCACAACATTGAGCCGGAATCTCCTGAGATCCGGCAAAAGAAATCTGGACAGTTCCACAGTATCGAGATAGTCAAATCTGCGCTCGATACCACACCGCCTGCAGGCTTGTTCCAGAAAACCGACATCAAAACCCGCGTTGTGGGCAACGATCATAGAATCTCCGATAAACTCGAGAAACTCCGGCAAGACCTCTTCAATGGTCGGCGCACCCTTGAGCATATCAGGTGTGATACCTGTCAGGTCAGTGATCTCGTACGGCAGAGGTTTTTGCGGATCGACATAGGTCGAAAATGTCTCTCCTCTGAGTCCGTTCGTCACTTTGACCGCACCGATCTCTATGATACGGTCTCCGATACGGGAGAACCCGGTCGTCTCAAAGTCGAGCGCCACTACCGTATCATTCAGTTTGCGAAGCCGATCGGAGTGAGTGATCGGACGCAGATCATCTACCAGATAACCCTCAAGTCCGTAGATCACCTTGAACGGATCATCCGGCTCCAGATTCTTGTTTATGTATTTGAGCACGTCAGGGAAGGCCTGTACCACACCGTGATCGGTGATAGCGATGGCCTGATGTCCCCATTCGTGAGCCCTCCCGATCAGTTTGCCTACCGGGGTCACGGCATCCATATCACTCATCTGTGTATGACAGTGAAGTTCTACTCTCTTACGCCCGGGAGCGTCGTCTCTGCGCTGCGAAGGATCTTCGCCCTCACAGATGCCGACCACATGAGTGAGTACCGTGTCTTTCTCAAAGGAATCATAGCGGACAAACCCGCTGACTACGACCCAGGAATCTGTTGATATCCCGGACAGAAGTTTGTCCTTGTTTTTATCGGAGACAAACACCTTGACTTTGATGGAATCCGTATAATCGGTCAGGACAAAGGATACCACGCTTCGATCCCCTTTGATCGGATGAACATCAGACTCGACGACCTTTCCGTTCACTGTCTGCTGCTCATCGCTCTCACGCAGCGCATGGAGGGGCATGACTTTTTCCCTGAAACGTTTTCCATAGTAAAGCGCGCCTCTGCTGCGTTCTTTCGGTGATCGTTTCCTCTGTTGATCTGACGATGCCTTCACCCGGTCAGGCGAAAGAATACGGATACTCTGACGGTGATCAAACAGCTGGGAGGCGATCTCCTCCTGCATCTGCCAGAGCTCTTCGTCCGAAATGGCAGGACTGCCCGAGGCAAGATACACCTTAAGCGTTTTCTCGTCCTTGCTCATAGCGATATGATCGACAGATGCACCGGCAAACTGATCCCTCAGATCACCGGCTACTGTCAGAGTATCAAATACATCAAAAAAGGGTTGGCTCATTTACTGCTGCTCCAATGCTCCAGCTCTTCCTTCAGAGCTGCCAGAAGCTGCTCTTCCGGCAGTTTTGCTACTATCTCCCCCTTTTTGATCAGCAGACCTTCACCGACACCGCCGGCGATCCCCAGATCTGCCTCTTTTGCCTCCCCCGGACCGTTGACGACACAGCCCATGACTGCGACTTTGATCGGCAGATCATAGCCGCTGACTAACTCTTCCACCTGATCGGCCAACGCGATCAGATCGATCTGTGTACGGCCGCAGGTAGGACATGACACCACCTCAATACCGGAACGGCGAAGTCCCAGTGATGAGAGGATCTGCTTTGCCACCGTGACTTCCTGAACGGGATCGGATGTCAGCGAGACCCGGATCGTATCTCCGATCCCTTCCCAGAGCAGTATTCCCAGACCCGCCGAAGATTTGACCGTACCGCGAAGCGCCGTTCCTGACTCCGTAATACCGATATGCAGCGGATAAGGACAACTCGCTGCCAAGAGCTCATGAGCTCTGACTGACAAAGGTATATCGGAAGACTTGACGCTCACGACCAATCTGTCATAACCCATATTCTCGATCATGGCCACTTTTTCCAACGCACTCTGTGCGAGTGCGCCTGCCGTGACAGAGCCGTCTCTCTCCAGAAAGCGCTTTTCAAGCGATCCGCCGTTTACTCCGATGCGGATAGGTATCCCGTGATCTCGCGCAGATTCGACAACTGCGCGCACGCGCTCCTCGTCGCCGATATTACCCGGATTGATACGTATTGCATCCGCTCCGTACTCGATCGCGGCGATCGCGAGGCGGTAGTCAAAATGTATATCCGCAACCAGGGGAACATGTACCTTCCTCCGGATCCTGCCAAACGCTTCTGCCGCTTCCTGATCGGGAACAGCCAGCCGAACGATCTCGCATCCCGCCTCAGTCAGTCTCCGGATCTGTTCCAGACTTGAATCCACATCCTGCGTCCTGGTATTAGTCATCGACTGAATGGCGATCGGGCTTCCTCCTCCGATCGTCACAGTGCCTACCGATATCTTCTTTGTCTGATCTCTGGTGATCATTATCTCATACACCTCCTGCCAGAGCTCCCAGCAGTCCGTAAGAGACGACAGACATGATTATCGTCGCTAAACAGATGCCGATAATGACAGCCGTAAACGCCTTTTTGAACGGGATATCCAACAGCGCTGCGATCAGCGAGCCTGTCCAGGCTCCCGTCCCCGGCAGGGGAATGCCTACAAACAGCACGAGTCCCCAGAACTCATACTTTTCAATCTTTCCGCTCTTGGCCATTGCCTTTGTCTCCAGCCTGCTGACAAGAGGCGCGATCCTTTTCGTCTTCTTAAGCTTGTCAAACAGCGGAGTGATAAACAAAAGGATGAACGGCACCGGAATGATATTGCCGACGATACAGATCGGAATGGCCTGCAGTATCGGGACATCCAAAAGAGCCGGTGACGCGGCCAGCAGTCCGCCCCGAAGCTCGAGGATCGGGATCATTGAGATGATAAATATGGTCAGTTTTTTTCCGGCTGTCGACCCGAGGTGGGTGACGAACCATGCGACAATTGCCTTCATATGAATTATGATCGCGTAGCGATCCCTTTCTCCTCCAGAAATGCCGGCCGATAGGACATCTTGGCACGCCTCAGACCTTCAGCGCCCGTATCCTCCTCACGGTTTACATAGGTATAGTCTTCGCAGGCGTGACGGATAAACTCGCGGTTGATCATCGGATAGGCCCCCTGGACTCCGTCAACAGCTTTCTCGATGTGGATGACAAAAGTATCGTCACAAAGCGGTTCTCCCAGAGTGAACGCAACCGGTTCGCTGCCTGTGTATAAAATACCTCCCTCAAGCTTCAGATCATCGAACAATTCGATTGCCCTAAGTGCTATGCAGCTCTCGATCCGCTTAGCAGGGTCCTCATCACAGCCGTTCTCCCGTCTCCATCGCAGCGCAACTTTTTCAGCGTCACAGGCATTGTCGGCAGAGATAGGCTCATAATACCAGTCCGGATTTTGCTCCACGAAACGGTTGATATGATTCCTCTTGCCGTGCAGCTTTTTCCCGGACAAAGACGACAGCTTTTCTCTCTCGTAAATATAATCTGCCATATCGCGGTCGTAGACGATCTGCCACCTGCCGGGCTCCAGAGATTCCAGTCTCTCGAAAAACGACGGAGTCAAATGGTAGAACCTGAGGTCCTGATCCAGCTTATCACAGGCATATCGATCCAGCGCTTCAATGGCCGCAACAACCTTATCCTCAGGTCCTGCAGGCCAGGAGAAATACGTTTTGCCACGGTAGACACTGTCAAATACCAATGTCCCCTCCACTACGGCAAATGCCGCCTCCTCTTGCACTGACCAAAGGTAGTTGTTGGCAAAGCAGCGCTCGCAGCTTCTCGAGGGATAACTGTCATAATATCCCTGTATCAGTTCCCGGTCTGTCAGTTCCGGCCTTTTAAACTCTATCATGATGCCTGATCCTGTGACAGGTTGGCAAGCTTAGCGGCCTGGTCAGCTGCCAGCAACGCGTCGATCACCTCGTCAAGGTCGCCGTTCAGTATCTCATCCAGCCTGTGTGTGGTCAGTTTGATCCTGTGGTCGCTCACCCGGCCCTGCGGAAAGTTGTAGGTGCGGATCTTCTCTGAGCGGTCACCGGTCCCTACCTGGCTTCTCCTCTCAGCCGCCTGCGCGTCATGCTGCTTCTGCTGCTCCAGATCGAAGAGACGCGCGCGCAGGACCTTCAGAGCCTTCTCTTTGTTCTTCAGCTGTGACTTCTCGTCCTGACAGGAGATCACGATACCTGTCGGATGATGCGTCAGACGCACCGCGGAGTCGGTAGTATTGACACATTGTCCGCCGTGACCTGTCGCCCTGAAGACATCGAAGTGATAATCATTCGGATCGATCACTACATCTACCTCCTCGGCCTCTGGCATGACGGCGACTGTCGCCGTGGACGTGTGGATCCTGCCGCCGCTCTCAGTCTCCGGTATGCGCTGCACGCGGTGCACACCGCTCTCATACTTCATACGCGAATAAGCGCCGCGGCCGATGATCATAAAGACCACTTCCTTAAAACCGCCGATGCCATTCTCGTTTGCTGAGATCATATCTATCTTCCAGCCCCGCCCTTCTGCGTAGTGAGCGTACATCCTGTAGAGATCAGATGCAAACAGAGCTGCCTCATCTCCACCGGCACCGGCCCGTATCTCCACAACGACATTCTTCTCATCATTGGGGTCCTTGGGAAGCAGAAGGATCTTGAGCTGCCCGGACAGCTCCTCTTCGCTCTCCTTTGCAGCGGCCAGTTCTTCTTTGGCAAGAGCCCTGATATCCGGATCGGACTCCTCCTCCAACAGAGCAAGAGCGTCTTTCTGATCGCTTATGGACTGCCGGTAAGACCGATAGGTCTCCACGATCGGTGACAGCTCACTCTGCTCCTTCATCAGGCGCTGCAAGAGTTCACCGTCTGAAGCCGTCTCAGGCTCCTGAAGCCTGCGCATCAGTTCTTCGTAACGATCGCATAGTTCTTCGATTCGATCAAACAATCTGCTTCTCCTTCAACTGCATACTTAATTTATTTATTATACTATGATTCGGATTTTAAATATAGACTTAACCACTGATTTATTGACGGCTTCGCTTCTGCCCGATCACAACACGATCATGCCCGGACAGATCTCGAATCACCTTCACATCAAAGAAGCCGTTAGCTTCGAAGAGAGAGCAGACAGTCTCCCCCTGATCCCAGCCGATCTCCACTGCGAGAAGACCTCCGGCAGCCAAGTGGTCAGGAGCTTCGGTAATGATCTGCCGATAGGCATCAAGCCCGTCTCTGCCGCCGTCAAGAGCCTGCCTCGGCTCGTGTTCTGCCACTTCCGGCTCAAGCGTGCTGATCACATCATGAGCGATATAAGGCGGGTTGGATACGATCACAGAAAAGTCCTTTTCCGGAACCTCCGAAAACCACTCTGACCTGCGCCAATGTATCCGCGTTTCCATATCGTGAAGACAGGCGTTATGCCGGGCCAGTTTTAAAGCTTCCTCTGAAATATCTGCTGCTGTTCCGCTGAAACACTCCTGCGGCCTCCGGTCGAGCACGTGCAGCAGGCTTATCAGGATGCAGCCGGTACCGCATCCGAGATCCAGTATCTCGCGATCTCTTCCCTGTGGGACCATGATCTCACCATCGTGTGCTGCCAACCAGTCCAGCACAGTCTCGACAAGCACTTCGGTATCTGAACGGGGTACCAGCGCTTCCGGACCTGTGTGAAATAAAAGCCCCATAAACTCCTGCTCGCCGACCAGGTGCTGAAGAGGGATGCGCTCTGATCTCCCGGAACAGGCTTTCAGATATTGATCTTTAGTGTCAGGATCTACGGGAATATCGGGATCGGCAAGATAAGCGGCGTGACTGATCCCGCTCGCCCACTCAAAGAGCCGGTAGGCATCGTAGGCTGCATCAGGCACATTAGCCTCCTCCAGCATGGCTCGTCCCTGTTCATAGAGTTCTCTTCTTGTCATGACGGGAAGGACTCCTTCTGCCAGGAACGCCAGTCAAAAACAGCCTCGACGGAAGCGATCGCCGCCTCGATCATCTGATCATCCGGCTCCTTGACTGTCAAACGCTGCAAAAACAGTCCCGGCGCCGAGAGGGCACGGACCCACCGTGCATCATTCCGCCCCGCAAGACGCAGGATCTCATAGGATATACCGCTGACGACCGGCAGAAGCAGAAGACGGATCAGTATGCGCAGCCACAGCGTATCGACACGTATAAATACGCCGACGATAACGGAGACGATGACGACAAAAAACAAAAAACTGGTACCGCATCGCCTGTGAGCCTTCGGACAGCCGCGAACATGTTCTACATCCAGCGGGAGATTTGCCTCAACACAGTTGATGCTCTTGTGTTCTGCGCCATGATAACAAAACACCCGCTGCACATCTTTCATACGGGAAATGAGCCAGAGATAGCCGATAAAGATCAATACACGCACCGCTCCCTCGATGATCGCGCGAATCGTATAATGATGGCGGATCCCGGGAACGAACCCGGCCAGTGCTGAGGGAAGGACAGTGAACAACGCAAAGGCAAGCACAAGCCCCAGTGCCATCGACAGCACAGTCACAAGGGTGGCTGATATTCCTCTCTTCGTTTCACTCTCATTATTATCGGCCGTCTCCTCTTCAAGATAAATATCAGACGATTCATTTAAGACCTTGATCCCCATTACAAGGGAGTCGAGAAAAGCAAAGAAGCCGCGCACAAAAGGGATCTTACGGAATGGTTTTGCCAGTTCCCGCTTCACTTCATGTTCACGCACAACCAGCTCGCCGCTCTCCCGCCTGCAAGCAAGCGCATAGCGATCATGATTGCGCATCATCACTCCTTCTATAACGGCCTGTCCGCCGATACCGCTGTATTTCATCATGGCTCCTCTTATGAAAAAAGGTTAAAGCCTCACGGCCTTAACCTTTCAACTGACATAAGGATAAAACGATTACTTATCAAATCCGTATTTCTTGTTGAACTTGTCAACGCGTCCGCGTGCCTGACTGCTCTTCTGCTGTCCCGTATAGAACGGATGGCACTTGGAGCAGATCTCCACGTGGATACTCTTAGATGTAGATCTTGTCTTAAATGTATTACCGCAGTTGCAGGTCACAGTCGCTTCCTGATACTCCGGATGAATGCCTTCTCTCATTTCTTATCACCTCTTTTTATACTCTCTGTTTTTCACAGCATTGCTATTCTATCACAGCGTTTCACAGTTTGCAATAAAAACTTTCAGAAATATATAGAAATCTTCCTACTGATACAGAAAGGAAACAATATCATTTCTAATATAGTATAAATATTATTTTGACAATCTTTAACACCGCTTATGTTTTTGAATTTTCTGCCGTTTTTCCATAAATATTCAAACACCAAAACGAATTTATCGGCTTTTTTGAAGTTATTGTCAGATAATTTAATAAAAACTATGAAAGAAATTCATACATTACCAGAGGCTGTAAAAACATCATATTCCCTATTTTTCCCAAAAACAGGCAGTTATCAACAGTTTTATCAACGAATCCACAAAAATGGCATATATTATTGATTACTCAATTAATATAATTGAGTGTGAAAACGAGAAAATTTATCGCTTTCAGGCCGTTTCCTCCTCTCCCGTCTCAAACTGACTGTAATAGAGATCACTGTAGAACCCGCCCTGCGCCAGCAATTCCTCATGTGTACCCTTCTCTATGATATCTCCCTCATTCATCACAAGGATCATGTCGGCATTTCGGATCGTCGACAGACGGTGGGCAATGATAAAACTGGTCCTCCCTTCCATCAGACGGTCCATCGCCTTTTGTATCTGCACTTCGGTCCAGGTGTCCACGGAGGAAGTGGCCTCGTCCAGGATCAGAATCTGGTTGTCTGCCAGTATCGCCCGCGCGATCGTCAGAAGCTGTTTCTGTCCCTGAGAGATATTGCTCATCTCCTCGTTGATCACAGTCTCATACCCGTCCGGCTGCTGCATGATAAAATGATCGACATGCGCTGCTCTGGCCGCTTCCCTGACCTCTTCGTCCGTGGCGTCCAGCTTTCCGTAGCGTATATTGTCCATGATCGTCCCTCCGAACAGCCATGTATCCTGAAGGACCATGCCAAGAAGCGAACGCAGTTCACTTCTGTTGAAGTTGCGTACATTATGTCCGTCGATCGATATGGAGCCGCTGTTGACATCGTAGAAGCGCATCAGAAGCTTGACCATCGTTGTCTTACCGGCGCCTGTGGGACCGACGATCGCGATCTTTTGTCCGTTTCTGACCTCGGCGCAGAAATCATGGATGATGATCTTATCCGGCTGATAGCCGAAAGATACATGATCAAAGCAGACATTACCGAGAAGACCTTCCGGATCGACTGCCTGTTCAACCGTCTGATCTTCTTCTTCCTCATCCAGGAATTCAAATACGCGCTCGGCTGCCGCCGCTGCCGACTGCATCATGTTGAGGACCTGCCCGATCTGCTGGATCGGCTGC
>JAEEGL013554622.1_pt1 | contig 11384 bp, 11 predicted proteins | sample 9134231 | NCBI WGS metagenome assembly JAEEGL01 (sample SAMN16246548, study PRJNA631951) | gut metagenome | biome: gut microbiome; feature: rumen; material: fiber-attached | host: Bos | place: Iran: Karaj | collected 2018-10
ACGCCAAAACAGGCGAATTATCTTTTTCATCATTTTTTTCCTTTCCCTATCTTATGTAAATTTCTTGCAACAGAAGTTGTGTTTATTTTTACCGAAGGGCAATTAGAAAGCACTATTATAGAAAGTTTTCCGTCAAAATAATAGCCGTTATACGAATTAAAAACATTCGTTACGCCAGCATGAAAGATAGAATTTTGGTGGCGGTAAATACCATAACCGTAAGATTCCGAATCAATCATCTTTTTAAAAGTTTTTTTGCTTACAATTTTGCCGCGCGTAAAAAAAGTGTTCCAGCGAAAAATATCAACAACAGTAGAATTAAGATCGCCGCAACCAAGTGCCAGCGCCGACGGAATACTGTAATAGCGGCCTTTATAATCATAGCCTTTAGTATCAGTTCTTTGAAAATCAAGATTTGAACGGCTCATTCCGCAAGGCTCAAAAATATTTTTTTGGATATAATCTTTGTAAGATTCACCGCTTACCATTTCAATAATGCGCGCAAGAAGATAATAATTTGTATTGCAGTAAAAATAAGTGCTGTCTGGTTCAGCCAAAAGCGGCGCATCACTAAGGTACGTTAAAACAAGATTGTCAGCAACAGGTTTTCGTGCCATTTGATTAACTTCAATATGGCGGTAAATTTTTTTAGGAAAAAATTCGTCGGCCGAATTTATGTGATCGGTAAGCCCCGATCGCATAAGCAAAAGCATTTTTATAGTAATTCGGTCGCCGGCATCAAATTCGGGAAAGAACGTTGAAAGTTTTTCGTCCACCGCAAGCTTCCCCGCCTCACACAACTGCATTATCGCGGCGGCCGTAAGCTGCTTAGTAATCGAGCCGGCCTCAAAAGACGTGTTCACGCCTATCGGCAAAGAGTCGCGGGCCTTAACATCGCACACGCCATAACCGCGCGCAAATAAAATTTTGCCGCGGCTTCCCACCAAAACGCTTCCCTGAAATCCGCACTCGGTAAGATAAGCGTCGGCAGCTTGTGCAAAGGCGCGGTAACGCGGCTCAATCACACCTTCGTCTGGCCATTCGGCAGTTTTTACTTTAGAAACCGGTGTGCAGGCAACACAAAAAAAGCAGAGAGCTAAAACTGTCATCACGAGATTAAATTTTGTGATTTTTAGTTTTGTCATCTCTGCCTACCTAAAATAAGAAATCTTAAAAATCTGAAACAAGACGAAAAACAAAAAGCTGCGTGAAAGTGAAAACGAAATACACGATTCGCGTTTTCAATTCCACGCCATTTTTGGTTTTTACTTGTTCTTATTAATAACTCGCTCTTCAAACTTTCCGGTTGCTAAATCTATGTAGCGAACAAAAAGTGAAACTTTGTTTTCTTCGTTGAGAGAAGTCCAGATTTCGTTTGCAAAATCATCGATGTTGCCCGAAATCTTAAGTTTTACAGGTTCACCTTCAAAACTTGGAAGCGGATTTCCGTCTCCCATATAAGTATGAATATAGTGTCCTTCACCATTTTGCGGATTATCATAAGTGTATGTAAAACGCAAAGTATTATCGCCGTTTCCGCAATCGCTCTTTAAAATAGAAAGAGAATAAGCGTAACCGCCGTTAATTCCGCCTTCCAAATCAAGCAAAGAAGAAATGCGCGGAGTATAATTTGGAGCATCGTGCTCGTATTTGCGGCTTCTCAAAGACTGTTCAAAAGTAAGACCTTTTTTAAGACCTTCAAAAATTGTGTCTGTCTGATCGCCGTTTGTTACAATTGTCTTTTTACCAAGTTCACGAACAGCAGCATAAATAATAAGACTTGGATCGCCTGCAATCAAAGACTCATCAAAAGCCTTTGTACGAACAACTTCTGTTCCGTTTTCTGAATCTGTTACAAAAACGCGGTTGCGGCTTCCTGCACTACGTCCCATTGTCCAATATGCAGAAACTGCATATTTCCCGTCACAAGATTTTCCAGCAATAATTCCTCTTCCCGGGTAAGTTGTAGAAGAAAGTTCTGCTTTAATTTCTTTCATAAATTCCTCATTGTATTTCTAAATCAGCAAGTATAGCTTGCTTCATTGGCTGTGTTGTGAAAAAAGCTAAAATGAACTGCCTTTGCAGCTAATTATTTTACGCTTAATTAATCGTTTCCGTGCTGTTTTTCAAGATATTCCATAACGGCGTCAACAGTTTTCTGTTTTGGATCCGGTTCATCAGAAGGAAGTTTTTCCAAAATGCTGTTTCTAAATTCTTTGCAGTCAATTACAGGACTTGCAGTAAAGGTGCACTTTCCTGTTTCAAGAATATCAGCCAGCATATCTTCAGGATTTTCAGGATTAATTCTCAAACAGTTTCCGTTAATCGAAACCAAAATCATCTTATCAAAAAGTCTAAGATAACTGTCAATTTCGCGAAGTCCGCGTTTAGTTTCCGGCTGGCCTGGACGATAACGAGTTCCACTTGGGAATACGAGAATCATCTGTCCGCGCTTTTTGCAAGAATCCATTGCGCGCATTGCAGCAAAATTGATTTTACGAGCCCGCTGCTCCTCTGCAATTTTTTCTTCTTCAGAAATTTCTTTGTCTTCAACAGCATTCAAACTGCGAGTTGGATAAATTACAACGCGAGTAAAACCTTCTGTAAAGGCACGAACTCCTGCACTTGCTTCGTTCAATTTCATTCCGGCAACAGCAACAATTCTTTGAGACATATCTTTTGCCCATTCTTCGCCCTGTTTTTCCAAAAGATAAAGAATTCCCGGCAAATCAAGATTTGTGTAATGCTCCATTAAAATAAGCCCAGATTTTCCCTCTTTTACAACTGAATCATAAAATGCTTTGAAGTTTTCAATATTTCCCAAACCAGATTCTTTATTGAAAGCTTCATCAAGAAGTTTCCACATATAAGGTCTGAGAGCTAAATTTGCTTCTTCATAAACTTTTGTTTCATCGATTTTCGCAGCTGCATGCGAAAGCTTTGACATTTCAGCAAAAACACTGCCGAATCTGTCTTTTAACATAATACCCATAATGATTCCTTAATAACTCCATAAAACAATAGTTATATTTATTATAGTTTATTTATGATTTAGATACAACAAAAACAATAAATTCAAATATTTTCCATTATTTGCAAAATCAAAGCAAAACTTCAAACACTAAAGAAAATCTGTCTTGTTGCCGATAAACCTTTAAGGTGGATTCTATGAAAAATAGTTGTTGGTCAAAATATATAATTTTCGCATTCATCATTGGGTTGTTTCTAACTTGTAAAATTAGTATAGAAGATACTGATTTGCGACAGAAACCTGATGTAAATATTTCAGACAAACAGGTTACAATTATTATTCCAAAAATTAATAACGACACAGACTATATCACAATTTGCAGAAAAAATGGTTCTACAAAAACCAACGTTGGCATAATTTTTCCAAAAGATTATTCTACAAATGATGCTAATTACGTTTTTATTGACAAGCTCGTTTACAAAGACCAAAAATATCAGTATCAGGTTAGATATCACGATTCAAAAGAAAATAATTATTCGCAATGGTCAAATGAAATTGAAATAAAAAATGTTGACGGAGCGCTTGATACAGAATCCGTTTCTTTTGATATTGGAAGTGAAAAATTTGTTTACGATAGCACAAATAATACACTAGCATTATCAGATGTAATAAATGCGCCTGATTTTCCTGCTTACGCAGACGCTTCAACTGAATTTAAAACAATGATTGTAATATCAATCAAAAATACAAATACACGACAAATTTTTGAACTTCCAGACAATTTTATTGCCGGCAATAATCCAATCAATATGCTGGAAAAACTTCCGCAATCTTTCTACGATAAAGAACTAGTTTTAGAAGGAATTCTCGCGCAAAACAGTAAAGATTTAAATTACATCGAATGGACCGAACTCACAGAAATTCCGCTTCAGGGAAATGTAAACAGAACAATCACAATTCCTTTTAAGTCGGGAACAAACGGAATCGACTATTCTTTTTAGAAAAGGCAATAATCAAAAAATGCCAAAAACTTCGTTTTATAATACAATCAAAAGGCGCCCAAATGGCGCTTTTTTTTATGGAAAAATAATCAAAAAGCAAATGCAAAAATCCGGGTTTTACAAATCAAAAATGCAGCAAGAATGACAATTGAACAAAAATTGCAAAAATGTTATTTTTATTTTGTATGAATACTCTGGTCGCATTATGCGCTGTTGGTGCCGAGCGAATTCTCGGTAATGAAATCAAACATTTAGGATATAAACTCAAATCAAACGCACCTGGTCGAGTTTCTTTTTTTGGTGATGACGATGCGTTATTTAAAGCAAATCTTTGTCTTAGAACAGCAGACCGCGTTTATCTCCAGCTTGCAGAATATAACGCTCTTAATTTTGACGATTTGTACGAAGGAGCTTACGCAGTTTCCTGGCAGGATTTTTTACGCAAAGATTCAAAAATTATTGTAGATAAAGTTAGAACCTATAAAAGCAAACTCAATTCAGAACACTCAATACAAGGAATTGTTCACAAAGCAATTTATACAAAACTTGGCGATGTTTGGAAAATGTCTTCAATGCCAGAAACTGGCGAACAAAGCGACATTCGCGTTTACGTTGACGAAAACAAAGTTTTGATTTTGCTCGATCTTTCAGGACTTCCACTTCACAAACGCGGCTACCGCACAGACGGCGGAATTGCCCCGCTTCGCGAAACCACCGCGGCGGTTCTTCTCCAGGAAATGATGTGGCGTCGCAAAACACCTTTGCACGACCCATTTTGCGGCTCAGGAACCATTGCAATTGAAGCAACTTTGTACGCCTTCAATGTTGCACCGGGATTCGGCCGCCGCTTTGGAATAGAAAATTTGCCGATTTTTAATGCGGAACGCGCACAACAAATACGCGACGAAGAAGCTGCAAAAATCCGCACCGATGTAGAAGTTAGAATCACCGGTTCAGACATAGATTCGGCCGCAGTAGAGCGTTCAAAGAAAAACGCCGAATACGCTTGCGTTATGGCCGGCCGCGCCCTTAAATCAATTGGAATTTCAAAACACATTCCGCGCCCAGACTTTATTCAGTCAGACTTCGCAGATTTGGCCGCCCCATACGACTCAGGTTTACTTTTGTGCAATCCGCCTTACGGAGAACGACTTGGCGACGCAGAACAAGCCCGCGAATTGTACAAAAAAATGCAGAGCCTTTGGACAGATTTTGACGGTTGGGATCTTGGAATCATAACATCAAATCCAGAATTTCAGGAAAATTTCGGCCACAAAACTTCAGCAATCAAAAAGCTCAAGGCTGGAAATCTCGATACTTCATTTTATATTTACAAGCGATAAGGAGAAAGCCGAATGGCAATTGTTGTAGAACACGACAAGAGAAAACAAGAAATACTACAAAAATCACTCGACGTATTCATCGAAGAAGGCTACGAAGACGCAACCTTTCAGAAAATTGCCGACCGCTGCGGAATAACCCGCACAACACTTTACATTTATTTTAAGAACAAACACGAAATTTTTTTAGGAAGCATTAAAGAGCTTCTTTCCGAAATGGAATCTGCGCTAAGAATTATAATCAAAAACGACACACTTTCCGCAGAAGCAGCGCTGCGCCAGATTCTCGAAACGCTCGCCGACGCTTGCGAACGCAACAAAAAACTGTTCAGCGTACTTTTAAATTATCTTATGCAGCTTAGAAAGTCTGGAGTAGACACAGGCGAGCGAGTTCGCCGCAGAGTTATCCGCATGCGCCACTTGCTTAGCACAATCATCATCAAAGGAATACAAAATCACGAATTTAAAGATTTAAACGTAAAAGACGCAAACGAAATGCTCTACGCACTTATGGAATCAACAATTTTCCGAATTGCCGTTCTAAATCAAGACGATGTGGGCGACGTAAAAGCCGCCTTAAACACCACCGTCGATTTATTCAAGGCATAAAAAAAGGAGGGGAAAGCCTTCCCCTGCGGCCGCACTTCGTTGCGGCCTACCCTTTCTGCGGGCACAAATCCGACATCTCTGCCCGCAACGCCCAAATCACCGGGCGCCTCATTTATGTTTAGTATTTTGCCTTTCGCAAACGCACCATTTCAATATCTTCACAGAACAATTGTCTCAAGTCATTCAAGCCAAGAGCCATTAACGCCATTCGGTCAATACCAATACCCCATGCAAGAACAGGACAATCAAGCCCCATAGCGCGTGTAACTTCCGGACGGAAAATACCAGAACCACCAAGTTCAAACCAGCCCAAATCCGGGCGCTTAATATGAACTTCAATACTTGGCTCTGTAAATGGGAAGTAACCTGGAACATATTTTACTTCTTCAGCTCCGGCAATTTCAGTAGCAAACATTTTGAGCATTCCAAGAAGGTCGCGCAAAGTTACATCGTTACCAGCAATAATACCTTCTGTCTGATAAAAGTCAGAAAGGTGAGTTGCGTCTACTTTGTCGTAGCGGAAACAGCGGGCAATACCAAAGTATTTTCCAGGAACTTCAGCTTTGTGCAACTGATGCGCAGACAAAACTGTTCCCTGAGAACGCAAAATCAAGCGGCGAGTAAATTCATTATCAAAAGTATAATTCCAGCCACGACTTCCTGTGTTTCCACCAGTTTCATGAGCGGCCTTTACATTACTCAAATAAGGTTCTTCAATAAATTTAGCGTGTGTAGGATTTTTAATTCTATATACATCGTGAATATCGCGTGCAGCGTGGAACTGTGGCATAAACAAAGCGTCACCATTCCAGAATTCAGTTTCTACAAGCGGACCGTCAAACTCCTGAAAACCAAGAGAACAAAGTTTGTCTTTTACGCTTTCCAAGAACTGAACATAAGGGTTTGTGCGGCCAGGAATAATTCGTGCCGGCGGAATTGCAATATTGTAACCGCGGAAAGTGCCGTTTTTCCATTCGCCAGAAGCAAGCATTTTTGGTGTAATTTCACCAATTTCGTTACCAGTTACACCGGCGCTCTTAAGAGCATCACGAACAGCTTCAAAACCGCTCTGCAATTTATAGAAAACAGTTTCGCGCTCAATCATTTTGAATGGAGAATCTGCAGCGCCGCGCTTTTTAGCAAGGCCATTCATAGCTTCAGCTTCGGCAGCACTCAAATCATCTTTATTCAAAAGGCCGCCGTCTACAGAACAAGCCTTTTTTATCAAATCCATAGTTGCTTTAATGCGCTCAGGAAGAGCAGCACCTGTATATTCAACCTTTTTTTCTGCATTCATTTTAAGAACGCCGTCTTTTACAAGCGGACCAAAAGCAGAACCAACATCTTTCTGCTCAAGACCAACACCAGCAGCAATTTCTGGCATTGTGTGAGCGCCCTTTTCTTTAAGGAAGTTCACCATTCGCTCTTCTACAGTTCCTGTTTTTGCAAGAGCGCGGCCCATTTCTGTAATTTCAAAAAATGTATGTGGAGTTCTGCGGATTTCTTTTAACAATTCTTTACCAGAAAGCCATGAAAACGCCTGATTTGCGTGACCTTCCTTATATTCCAGTTCTTTCTGGAGTTTTTCTGAAGTAAGTTCATCTTGCGCTGAATACTTTAACAAAACTTTAATTTCAAGCGGATGAAGATTTTTAATGATATTTTTTACGTCCATTTTTGTATATCCTGTTACTACAAAAAAATAAAAGCCGGCAGTTTAAACTGCCGGCTGTATTCTACAATATTTCAGATAAAAACTAAATAGGTTAGCGCGAGAATTTTAAGTACGATGAATATTGCGCTCTACGCTGCCCTCTTTCGTCCTTAAAATATTTTTCTTTATCATCTTTTAAATATCTGTAACTGTAATATTTATATTCTTTCTGGAAATCCTGAAGAACGGCCATTACAGAATTCATAGCTTCACCTTTATCATAAGTTACATAAAGAGTTTCATAATAAATGCGCACTTCATCATAAATTGGCTGATACTCAATTTTTATGCTTGCATTTTTGTCTGTACAATGCTGATTTTCTGGCACTATAACTTTAGTAGTAAGTTTTTCCTGCTCAAATTTATCTCGTTCAAAAGGATCGTCTGGATTATCACCGATTGGCTGAGCAAAAATAGCAGCGCTGATCAATGTCAAAGCTGTAAACAAAGTAACTATTTTCTTCATAATAAACTCCTTAGCCCGGCCTACCCGGCCAATGCATATTTTAGTATACGCTATACTCAATAATTTTACCGCATTCTAGGAAAAAAGCAAGATTTATTACATAACGGCCAGAATCAATTCCCAAAGCGCCCAAATTTCTGATTAAAACCGAGCCATTTATTTCTTTTGGCTTATTTTTGATGATACTTCGGTAATAATCGCGAATTGCAGTTTTAAGAGAATCTTTTGCCGCTTCTTCAATTCCGTCAAAACCTTTTTCAACGGCAGCATAACCTAGGCCAGAAATTACAGGATTTTTTATTGAAGTCCAAAGTCTATAATTTTGAACTTGCGCTTCTGTGCGTTCATATTCAACCCAACAATTAAGTTTATTATTTTCAATCCAAGGCGAAGTATAATTTATTTTATTTTTTGTAACTTCAGAATCGGTAATTTCAGTTACTTCAAAATATTCTTCAACGCCGCGCGCTTTATCAGAAGGAACATAAACAAAATTCCAGCCATAAACCATTCCATTGATTATAAAAGGCGCAACTTCGTGCATTCGATTAATTGGGAATTCATATTGTTCAGAATTGATGTTTGCAGCTTGTTCAGATTCAGGGTAAGCATCAAGCTCTGCCCAAAGCGGAATTCTGATAATTCGCTCAACAAACGGAGCTTGAGAATATACAGAAAAATTTACAGAAAATAATAAGCCCAAAAAGGCAAAAAAGAGTTTCTTAAAAATCCTTTTATTTTTTATCTGTAAGTGTCTTTCCATATTTTAATCGGATGAACTCCCATTCTGATTACAAAATAAAGCCAAGCCGCAAAAAAGCCAAATAAATGAGTCATATGAGCCACACTTGAGCGCACATCAAAAAACTGGCTTCCCAATTCAATCAAAGTATAAATAAGCACAAGAATAGGAGCCGGAACCGGAACTATTCCCCATATAAGTATTATCGACTTAGGAAAGAACACAGCATAAGCAAAAAGTATTGCATAAACCGCACCACTTGCGCCAAGCAGCATTACATTATACTGGCCGGTAAATTTATAAAAAAGAAAAGAAAAAAATCCGCTCAAAGTACCGCAAAGCAGGTAAAAAAGCAAAAATTCTTTTGAGCCAATTGCTTTTTCAAGATTAAGCCCAAAAATAAGAAGCGCAAGCATATTAAACAAAACGTGCCGAAAACTTCCATGCACAAACATATAAGTAAAAAACTGCCAATACATTCGGTTTGTTTCTACATTTACAGGATTCATAGCTCCAAAATTATAAATTAAATAGTAAAGATTTCGATTCCAAACCTGCAATCCAAAAATCAAAAAATTAATAAAAATAATAAAAATGGCAGTTCTTTTGTAAGTGTAAGAAAACGGCCGGCGAAGAATAAATCTATTTTTTGGCATACGATCCCTTTGGTTTTGGCTCAAAATAAGTTACTTTATTTCGGCCATTATTTTTTGACATATAAAGTGCCTGATCTGCCTGATTCACAAATTCATTTGGCGAAGAAACAAGATTTTTTTGTGCATCAAAAATAGAAACACCGCCCGAAATTGTAACGTGCAAATGCTGATTATTGTACACAAAATCATGCTCGTTAATTGTAGAACGAATTCGTTCTGCAACAGCCATTGCTTCTTCTTTTCCTGAATCAATAAGCAGCGCCGTAAACTCTTCTCCGCCGTAGCGACTTGCAACATCAGAATCACGCAGATTTCTCCGAATCAAATCCGCAACACTCTTTAAAACAAAATCGCCGCACTCATGGCCATAAGTATCGTTAAATTTCTTAAAGAAATCAATATCAAACATCAAAACAGCAATCTGCTTATTGCCCAAAAAGGCCGCGTCAATTGCTTCTGTAAGCACATTAAAAAAATAATATTTATGCTTAAGATGCGTCATCATATCAGTTGAAGACATTTCCAAAAGAGCCGCATTATTAATCGCAACCGAAGCAAGCCCCGCAATTGCCATAATCTGATTTAATTCGTACTCAGAATAAGTTGCATCATCATCAATTGAAATACGTTCCTGAAGAACAAGCATTCCGTTTAAATGGCTTTTTTGAATCAAAGGAACAATAAGCGTTGGATTTAATTTTTCGAGAGTCGAAAGATATTTGCAGCCGGCACATTTTTCCCGCAATTCAGCGATAGTAATTGGCCGCTTTTCGTGAAGCAAAACGCTTGCAACCGGAGCCGTAACCGGAATTTTAACTTTTTCGTCGTTCAAAAACTCTTTTGCAGTTTCAAGCACAAAATTTTCGTTTGTAATTAAATCGCGAACAAAAATTTCGGCACCAAGAACGTGCATTTGCGCCATTGAAATATAAACAATCGATTCAAGAAGGTTCACAAAATCAAGATTCTGACAAAACGATTTTGCTATATCAATAAGCTGTTCCAAATCATAAATCTTCTTTTCATACTGGAGCGATTGTTCCAGCAATTCTTTTTGAGATTCTGATTTTTTATTTTCAGCCTTCTTTTTACTCATGCTTTATTTCACCGCCCGATATAATAACATAATTCTTCATTATTTCAAAAAAGATACTCCAGTTCGCGTAATTCGTTTCAAGAAAGTTTGTATTATCACGGTTGCGCGAAGACATCATAAGAACTTTAAGATTTGAAATAATTTCGCTTGAAGGCTTTTTAGAATCCGCAAGAAGTTCTCCAAGCTGATGACTCAACGACGAAAGATTTGTGCATTGAGTTTGCAAAAGTTGGTGAGCATCATCATTAATCGACTGAACCATTTTTTCGAGCTTTTTATAAAAATCCTTATCTTTTTTACTATCTTTGATATAACTTTCAAGAACGGCAATGCTATGTTTTTGATCTGCGCCAAAAGAATCTTCAAACTCTTTAATATCTTTATCGCCATTAATTGCAGTAAATACAATAGAAGAAAAACTTGATTTATAAGCCGGATTATTAAAAAATCCTTCAATTACAAGATCATTCAAAAGCGCTTTAAGCCCTTCAGTAAAATAAGATTTTAAGAAAGTTTTTAAAATGCGCATTGGAAGAATCCATTTAAAAGCCATAGAAACTTCAGCCTGCAAAATCTGATTATAAGCCTGACTATAAGCGCCAACTTCTTCAAGCGGAATATTTGGAAACAAAGCCGTAACTTCTTCAGAAATCGTTTCATCTTGAATTTCAGTTTTGATTCTCTGTTCGTCTGCATCAAAACGGGTTTGGAGCATATTTGCAAAATCCTGGCGCGGCGAACCAGAATAATTTACAACCGCAGGCTCATAAGTTAAATCCTGGCGGCACA
>JAEEGL013604308.1_pt1 | contig 11384 bp, 5 predicted proteins | sample 9134231 | NCBI WGS metagenome assembly JAEEGL01 (sample SAMN16246548, study PRJNA631951) | gut metagenome | biome: gut microbiome; feature: rumen; material: fiber-attached | host: Bos | place: Iran: Karaj | collected 2018-10
CTGAGCAAGGTATCATTTCGAATATCATTTCTGTTTTCTCCATAAACCCCGATTTGTCAGGATGATTATACTATACGACGTCGATGAAAACAAGAAAGCTCTTTTGTCCGGCAGACAAAAGAGCTTTCTTTGATGGCGGAGGGTTAGGGATTTGAACCCTAGCACCGGAGTTACCGGCCTACGAGATTTCGAGTGTTGTACCCCGAACAGACTTTAGCGGAAGTTGGGCGAAAATAGCACCTCGTATTGGAAGCCCCGGAGAGCCTTCAAAGCCGCTTATTTCAAGGCAATTGTAACCGCAAAGCCGCATGGCGTCAAGGAAAATTCGAACTCACCGCGATAGCCCTCAAAATGGCCTCCAAAACCGGAAAAAGGAGAGAATTTGGGGAGAAAGGAGAGAAAACAGGAGAGAACACAAGCCTTGATTTCACAGCAAATTCAAGCATTCTAGTGATCTCGTTGGAGAGAAAAAACACCGCTCTTCTGCTGTTGGCAAAAAAAGATGAGAGGTGTATGACATGAACGCAACAACCGAATATCAATACATATTAGAGCAGTACCCCATCTACATGACAAAAGATCAGATGTACCGCATTTGTCATATCAGCAAAAAGACTTGCCTCTTTCTTCTGGAGAGCGGCCTTGTCCCCTGCCTTGACAGCGGGAAGAAAACCCGGCGTTTCAAGATCAAGACAATAGACGTGATACACTATCTGAAGGAAAGAGAGCTTCACCCCGAACATTACAAACCGCCTGAGGGCTATTACAAGCAACCCCATATCCCCCAGCCGCGAGCCTTGTCCGAGCATGATCTGCTTGTTATGAGACAGTTTTATGAAAAGGAACTGTCATCCTGGCCGGATGTAATGACCATAAAGCAAGTATCCGATTTTACCGGATACGGGGAAACCTCGGTTGTGCGTTGGTGTAGCAAAGGGTATTTACAGCATTTCTTTATCAAGCAGAAATACCTTGTTCCCAAAATCTACTTACTTGATTTCATTGTGAGTTGGGCCTACATAGGGATTGCTGTAAAATCAGACTTACATATCCAGCGGAACAAACGAATATGGGCCCAAGTAAAAACGCAGCCTTGAATAGAAAACCAATAATGCGTATTATGGAATCGAAGGGAGCGAGTTATATGAGAAAGCCAAGATACTACGTCACCCTCAACGCCGAGGAAACGCGGCTTGTGCTGCGGAGCCTCATTCGCATGAAGAACAGGCTGGTCGCACAAGGCCGCTACACCGATTGCGTGGATGAACTGATTACCAAGATTGCCTACGAATAATCCTACAACAACATATTAATGGAGCCGCCTTATTCTGATTTCAGAGTAGGCGGCTCCCATCTTATCTTTCTTGATTCTGTTGAAAGATGGTGTGATTTGATATAACAGAAATTAGAATTATACCTCTAATGAAGCCAGTATCTAATGATTTTAACGAGTACTGATCCTTTAGGCGTAAGCCACAGAACGAAATGCTGACATAATTAGAAAACGCGGGGAATCGCTATTATTATCTATAGTCTCAAAATATGTTTCCTTCAGTGCCAGTTTAACAACCGGGCGGGGAGTTAGGATGGGTTCCAGAAATCTGCCTCTGTAAGTGCTTCTGGGAGATCAATACATGTCTTGCCAAGCGTCTTCTGCTGAACGAGATGTGCGCGAAATGCATTGGCTTCCTGTATGATTTCTTTGGCATCACAATACCATAGGCAATACATGATTCTCTCAAACTGTGCTGGATAATCGCGGATTAATGTGACATCATTTTCAAGCATCCATTCGACATACCAGTGATCTGCGGTAACTCCGCGCCGATAATATCTATCTGCTGCGCAGAGATATCTGCGACTTTCCTTGCTTGCAGCTAAGCAGAATGGCATCGGAGGGAAGGCGTCATAGGGAGACTCATCCTGGTCCGGCTTAGATGCAAATCGGAGTAATCCGCCCTCCTCATAACAGATATGAATTTCGTTGCTATCCTGAAGCGCGGCGACAAGAAAGCACGATACAATTGGGTCTTCATATTCTTGGTGTGGAGAATAGACTGTCTTACCCAGAACAGCTTTTTCAAATTGCATCTGCAATACTCTTTGCAGATTGTCTTTCCGGTCTTGCAAGCGGTGCATGACATAGCTTCCAGCTTTGCTGTTTCGCAAAGCCCTCCAGGAAGCTAAGTTACGTGATTCTGTATCTTTTATGTACGAGCCACCAAGAGATAAACTCTCTGCAACTGCACAGAGCACCAGTTCGACTTCTTCTGGGAGACTAGAGATATTGCTTCGACCTATGTCTACGCTCGGCTGCTGCTGCCCCTCTAGATAAGAAAGCATAGACGCAGAATGAGAAAAATTGCCGATTCTTCGTCCCGCTAATACTCCCTGAAAAGCAATCACGCAATCATTTGTGGCCCTGTTTCCGCTTATACAATTCAATAACGGGGCAGAACGAAACGCCCAGAATGTGTGTTCTCTCTCAAGGCCAGCACAAGAATCTACAAAAGCTACCCAAGCGTCCTGAAGCGATATTTTTCTTGAGAAAGGGTGCCATATATCTCCAAGCTGCTTGCATGACCGAGGGCAGGTGTCATAGCAAGAAAAGGCATCTCCAAGCATTTTAATTGCTTTGGCAGAAAATCTTGTTTTTAGGCTTTCCCAAGAAGCGTATGAAAAACGTTTCTTTTTATAAGAAGTAACATTTTCGAGCGTTCCATTAATCTGCACTCCTTTCTCAGATATATCTTCGATTTTCGATAAATCTAAAATGTAGCGCTGATCCTTAACCTGCCATTCCTGCGGGGTGTATAGTAGTTCCCGTCTGATCGTAATCATGGAAAAACCCTCGATCTTTGGTTCTGTTTTAGGCTCCAACAACTCAACTGTAGCGGAGAGCCTGGGGTAGTTCCCTTGCGACTCGGGGAAAAATCTGTCGAATAACTTCTTCTCCTCAGTACTCAATTCATACATTTTTGGCGTCGCCAAGCGGTGTGCTTCGCGCATCATCTCCTGATATGTACGTCCGATTCGCTTTCCATTGAAGTAGATAGGCATCCGGGGTGCGCAGAGATATTTTTCCAGCTCTTCCTTCAAATCTAGTATCCCTAGTTTGCTGGGATCAAGTGTAACCACAATGGAGGTTCCGGGCTTCTGCCGGTAGCCGTTATACTCCAGACCATCCAGCATTTTTCCATCTTCGCCGTTCGGAATAGGCAGCGTAGCCTGCACATGATGGTGGAGTGCCTGGTTGTGGAGAGCGTAATGCCCGGTGAGCTTAGGGATCACAGCGCGTAGGCCGAAGCCGTTCGCCGCGTCGCCGTTATAGTCATTTTCATCGTTACATTTATGCTCGTCGAAGTAAAGGGTGGATACCTCTGCGGAGATGCCATAAAGGAAGCAGGAGAGAAAGCCTATTCCAAAGTGGCTGATGCCATGATAGTCCTCTCTGCAGCCGTGTTTCAAAAGATCACGCTTTAGTTCCTCGGACTGATAATAGGATCGCCCCACTTTCAAAAAATATCGATGGAGCATAGCACGGGTCATGCCTGTGCCGTGGTCGTCGACCCGAAGAATATAATTATCGTTTTTATCAACGCCGCTCCAAAAATAGATTGCAGCCTCCTCGCTCTCTACGTCAAAGCGAGAATCCATCTTCCCTCGCAACAGCGTGGCATCAATGGCGTTCTGCAGTAACTCGCGAAGAAAAACGCCTTTATCGTTATATAGGTTTTGGCCGGTCAGGAGCTTGAGAATCTGCTCTTGATCCATCGTGACAGAAAAAGGGGCGCTGTCAAAATTGACGGTGCTGATCTGTCCCTTGGCTACCTCCCGGGGAAAAGGGAAGGCACGCTGCCAGTCTTTTTTGCACCGTGCTGTAAGTTCGTTTGCCAAAAGGAACTCCTGATCCACCCAGTCTAAATACTCGCGAAGCTTGAAGTTAATCTCTGGATCGTCGCACTCCGCGCAGTAACCGAGGGCTTGATTCGTCGGGGTGTTCGGAAAAGAAAAGCCGCCGGAACTGTGATGCTTGGCATAGGCATCTTCGCTGCGTTTGATTCCCTGTGCAAAGATGGACAGAATTTCCGGCGCACGAGAACCGTCAAAGTCCAGAATGTCACCAAGCCGCAATAGCAGCGCGCAGAAGCGCGGGTCAATATCCCGAGGCGCGGAAAGATAGTTCAGCCGATCCGACTCTAAAAAATTGCGCCCTTCTCCGTGAGATTGGCAGACCGCAATAATAATCTCTTTCGGAGCGATATCTATAGGCTTGCCTTCAAAGTCCCAGAATTTTTTTCTCTTTCCGTCCTCTGTCGGTATCGTCATTTCCAGCAACTTAGGCAAGCGGAACGGGTGTCGCGAACGCAGATAGTCCTGCTGCTCTTCGGACTGCAGGTCATCATAAGAGCAGCCGATTTTTTCCGGCAGTTTGTCACGCAAATACTTTTCAAGGATCCGCAGATTATTGGCTTCGTCCCTGATCGCCTCATCCGTATACACCATGCCAATATCATGAAGTGTAGCGGCGAGAATCAGAAGCTCGCACTCGCCAAGGCTTAGCATGTCGATCTGATTGCCGAGCAGCCCCGCCATGGCTTCCATGACGTTAAGCACATGGGTCTCGTCGTGCAACGTATAGTTGGGGAAGGTCTTTGGTACTTCTTTCAGCCATTCGATGGTGGTTGCGTAGATCTTTTCGACCCAGACGCGGCGTTCATCACCTGGCATTTTTCCGGCATAGGTTTTCCATAGCTTGCTTTCATGTAACTTGATCAGATTATCGGGCATCTCCTCACCGTCTTTCTGCATTGTTCGACATTTTCCATGTCAATAATACCACAGATGAGGGGGGGCAACAAGTCCTTTCATGTTATCGCTTTGGCAGAAGATCTATATTAGAAATCAGCAAAAAAGGAAAACGACTAACTGCAAAAGATCAAATAGCCGTAAGTCGCGGAAGCCCGGAAGACTGCTCTTCCTCTCAATCAATAGAAATTCGAAATAATGATATCTGATAACGTTCATCAGCATCGCAATAACGAAATACAAGGCAATGACACAAGTGCAACATATTTACGCTATGTGGCCACTATTTTTTACTCAGCAGATTCTCCGTGTGTTTGTGACCGCACAGTTTTGATATTCCCTTGGAATCGTGCGCTCCATATAAACGCTCTGCGAACATCCTTAATGGACGTGTTCTTATAGAAGTTAGGAACGGTTGGGCGCTAATGGGTTTTCTAGAATTGATTCCTAAACACCCCACTTGTTGATGACAATTGAGCATGTCGCTAAAATACCGTCTATTCTGTTTTCCGGGTAGGCGGCTTTTTTCATGCCCGTACATAGTCGCCTACCATCGCCGTGGGCGGCTAAATCTGTGAAAGGAGGAAACCAATATGGCGAAAACAAAGGTGATTGCCGTTGCCAACCAAAAGGGCGGCGTCGGCAAAAGCACCAGCGTGTACTGCATCGGCGCAGGGCTGGCGCAGGATGGGAACAAGGTCTTGCTTCTGGATGTTGACCCGCAGGGCGACCTCACAAAGATGTTGGGAGAGCGCAAGCCCCATGAGCTGCCCTTGACCCTCAGCAATGTGATGAACGACATTGTGGCGGGACAGGACAGTACGGAACACCCGGAGATCATGCACCACGACGAGGGCTTTGACTTCATCCCGGCAAACCGCACTCTTTCGGCGGTGGAGATTGGGCTGGTAAACACCATGAGCCGCGAGACAGTCTTGAAGCGGTATCTGGACGGCGTAAAAAAGGACTATGACTATGTGCTGCTGGATTGCCGCCCGTCCCTCGGTATGCTGGTCATCAACGCGCTGTCCGCGTCGGACTACGTTCTCATTCCTGTGCAGGCGGATTATCTGGCCGCCGAGGACATGGCGGAGCTGATCGGCACGGTGCAGAGCATCAAGCGGCAGATCAATCCCAAGCTGAAGATTGGTGGCGTGTTTCTCACGATGGCGAATGAGACAAATTTCCGCAAGGACATTGTGAAGTCCGTCAAGGAGAACTACGGAAAGCGCCTGCCCGTCATGGAGGCCGTGATCCCCGCAACGGTGCGGCTGGCGGAAGTCAGCACCGCAGGCAAGAGCATTTTCCGACACGATCCCAAGGGACGGGCGGCAAACGCCTACCGTGAGCTGGTAAAGGAGGTGACGGGCTTTGGGGAAAAGCAACGTAGCAGGTCTGCTGACCTCGGTAGATGATCTTTTTACCACGCAGGAGGAACGTGACGCCGCCAAACGGGAAACGGTTGTAGACATTCCGCTTTCCGAGATCAGTGACTTTCCCAATCATCCCTTTAAGGTGAAAATGGACGAGGCCATGATGGAAATGTCCGACAGTATCCGACAGTATGGTGTTCTTGTCCCCGGCATGGTGCGTCCCAAGGAGAGCGGCGGCTATGAAATGGTGGCAGGCCACCGGCGCAAGATGGCCAGCGAGCTGGCGCAAAAGCCTACCATGCCCTGCCTTGTACGCGATCTGACCGATGATGAAGCGATCATTATCATGGTGGACAGCAACTTGCAGCGCGAAAAAATCCTCCCCTCGGAGAAAGCCTTTGCCTATAAGATGAGACTGGAAGCCATGAAGCGACAGGGGCAACGCACAGATTTAACTTCTGTGCCAGTGGCACAGAAGTCTACCTCACGCGCGGAACTCGGAAAAGCTGTGGGTGAAAGTCAAGACCAAGTGCGCCGCTATATCCGTCTGACTAACCTTATCCCGCCGCTGCTGGACATGGTGGACGAGGGCAAGATCGCCATGCGCCCTGCCGTGGAACTATCCTACCTGCCCGAAAACGAGCAGACCACGCTCCACGAAATGATGGAGCTGGAGGATTGCACACCATCCCACGCCCAAGCCATTAAAATGCGTCAATTTTTCGAGAGCGGCAAGCTGACCGAGGAAGTCATTTTGTCCATCATGCAGGAGGAAAAACCAAATCAAAAGGAGCAGTTTCGCATGCCGAGAGAGCGTATCAGCAAGTATTTTCCCACGGGGACGCCCGCGCAGAAGATCGAGGATACCATCGTCAAGGCTCTGGACATGTACTACAAACGCCAGCGCAGCATGGAAAGGTAGCCGCCAAGGGGGTAGTATGTTCCTATACTATGCCGGGGAAATCGGTTGTTCCCCCTCTCCACACCTCACCCCCTCGAACCAGCTGTACCAGCCGAAAAAGATACTGTCCCCTTGCTCCTACCGAAAAAGGCAGGGGCTTTTTTCATTTCTGCGGCTGTTTATTTCAGCCGACAAACCAACAGGAGGTCAAAGATGAAAAGCAAAGTCTTCAAACGGATCGCCGCTTTTGCCCTGGCGGCGATCACAGCATTTTCCTTGATTCCGGCTACCACCGCCTTTGCCGCCGCGGAAGCCGGGAATATCACATTCGATTACTGCTACGACTCCAACGGCAACATGATCCTTTACAACGGGGAAACCGATGTGGACGGGTATCTGGCCGGAGGCACAGGCCATCCCAAGCCCAGGATGTTTGTGGATGGAGAAACCGCCTATTGTATCCAGCCGGGCCTCCATCTTCTGGTGAACGACACGCTGTACCGCAGCTCCTCTGCTGCCTGGGATGCTCTTTCAGCTGGTCAGAAAAAGGCAATCGGCCTTGCGCTACTGTACGGTTATCAGGGCAACTGGAGCAACCTCAGCGGGAGCGACGATGAGAAATGGGTGGCCACCGCCGAGCTTGTGTGGGAGTTTGTCACCAGCTGCCGCGAATCCACCCCGCCGTATAAGCAGGTTAGCACCGCTATCTATGACATTCAGTTTGGCAGCAATCAGCCGAACACCGGCGTGCTGGCCGACTACAATCAGATCGTGGCCTGGATGCAGCGGCACAGTGTCATTCCCAGCTTTATGTCTGGCTCTGCAAGCGTGGCCTCGCAGGATCTGGAGTATAAGGACGGAAAATACAGCCTCACCTTCACGGATACCAACGGAGTGCTGGACGAGTTTGATTTCTCCAGCTCCAACAGCAAGGTATCTGTTTCCAAGTCCGGGAACACGCTGACCCTCTCTGCCGATGATCCCTTCGACGGCACGGTGACGATCAAAGCCAGCCGAAACAACATTCCAACCGTCAGCTCCAGCGCCAAACTGATCGCCTATGGTGATCCCAACCTGCAGGATGTTGTGACCGGCGTGGAGAACGCTGATCCTGTGAACGCCTATCTGAATGTGGAGACGCCCACCGGCAACCTTGATCTGAAAAAGACTTCGGAGGACGGTGTGGTGGCTGGTATCCGCTTCACCATCTCTGGCGAGAAGATGGAGCGCACTGTCACTACCGCAGAGAACGGCACCATCTTTGTGGACGGTCTTATCCCCGGCGTCTACACCGTGACCGAGCAGAGCATTGACCGCTATCTGCCCCAGGATGTGCAGCGCGTGACCGTGATCGGAGGCCGCACGACCACCGTGACCTTTAACAATGTCCTCAAGCGCGGCGATCTGACTGTGACCAAGACTTCCGAGGACGGGCTGGTGGAGGGGATCAAATTCCATCTGTACGGAACATCCCTCTCCGGCCTGGCCGTGGACGAATACGCCGTCACAGACAGCACCGGCAAGGCAACTTTCAAAGATGTGCTGATCGGCTCCGGCTACATTCTGGAGGAAGTGGACGTTTCTATGAAATATGTTATCCCTGCCAGCCAGAAAGCCGCCATCGAATGGAACAAGGTTACGGAAAAGAGCTTTTCCAACACTTTGAAGAAGTGGTACGCCACCATAACCAAGAGCGACGGCAGTAACGGCACGGCGCAGGGCGACGCGACCTTGGCCGGAGCGGTCTACGGTGTGTACCAGGGCGATACGCTGATCGACGCCTACACCACCGATGGAGAAGGCCAGTTTGTGACAGCCTCGTATGTGTGCGGCGATGACTGGTCGATCCGGGAAATCAGCCCGTCCGAGGGCTATCTGCTGGATAGCACCGTCCATCATGTCGGCGCGGAGGCCAAGCACTTCACCGTGGAATATAACCCCGTCTCTCTGGATGTGACCGAGCAGATCATTAAGGGCAATATCGCCATCATCAAGCATTGCGATGACGGCGAGACGCAGATCGAAACCCCGGAGGTAGGCGCGACCTTTGCCGTCTATCTGAAAGCGGCTGGAGATTATGGCTCTGCCAAGGACAGCGAGAAAGACTATCTCACCTGCGACGAGAACGGCTTTGCCCAGAGTAAAGACCTGCCCTATGGCATCTATACCGTCGAGCAGGTATCCGGCTGGGATGGCCGGGAACTGATGCCTCCCTTTGATGTGTATGTCGCCAATAACGGCCAAACCTACCGCTATCTGATCAACAACGCCGTGTTCCAGAGTTATATCAAGGTCATCAAGGTGGACGCAGAGACGGGCAAGCCCATCCCATATGCGGGTGCAGGCTTCCAGCTCTATCGCCCGGATGGATCGCTCATTACGCAGACCTTCACTTATCCCGAAGAAGCGACCATCGATACCTTCTATACCAACGACCAAGGCTATCTAATCACCCCGGAGAAGCTGGAATACGGTACGGGCTATCAGCTTGTGGAGGTATCCGCGCCGTATGGTTATGTGCTGAACAGCGATCCCGTGTATTTCGATGTGACCGCCGATGACGCCACCGAGGAAAACACTGTCACCGTCGTGGAAGTCACCAAGGAGAACACAGCGCAGAAAGGCATCATCAAGATCAGCAAGAGCGGCGAGGTGTTCGCCACCGTCACCTCCAAGGGCTTTTACCAGCCCATCTATGAAGTGCGCGGAATTCCCGGGGCGGTCTATGAGATCCGCGCTACCGAGGATGTGGTCACGCTGGACGGTACGCTCCGCTATTCTGCCGGGGACGTGGTGGACACTATTACCACCGGCGAGGACGGCGAGGCCGAGAGCAAGGCGCTCTATTTGGGGAAATACGAGATTTCCGAAGTGACCGCGCCCTACGGCATGGTACTGAACACCGAAGTCCGCACCGTGGAGCTTGTCTATGCCGGACAGGAGGTCGAGATCACCGAAACCACCGCCAGCTTCAATAACGAGCGCCAGAAAGCTGCTGTCACGCTGGACAAGGTGCTGATTGCCGACGAGCAGTTTGGCATCGGCATGAGCGGCGAGATCAGCGCCGTCACCTTTGGCCTCTATGCCGCGCAGGAGCTGACCGCCGCCGATGGAAGCACCATCCCCGTGGACGGCATCATGGAGATCGTTTCCGTTGACAGCAACGGCTACGCCGCCATCAAGACCGACCTGCCGCTGGGCAGCTACTATCTGAAAGAGCTGTCCACAGATGAACACTATATCCTGCCCGACACCAAGTATCCCATCACCTTCGATTACGCCGGACAGGACACCGCCCTTGTGGAGATCAAGGTCAACGAGGGCAAGCGCATGGAAAACCGGCTGATGTACGGTGAAGTCCACGGGCTGAAAAAGGACGATGCAGGCGCGCCGCTGGCCGGGGCGGTCATCGGCTTGTTCAAACCCGAAACAACGGAGTTTACCACCGACACCGCCATTTTGACCGCCACCTCCGCCGAGGACGGCGGCTTTTCTTTTGCCAAAGTCCCCTATGGCAACTGGATCGTGCATGAAATCTCCGCGCCCACTGGGTACGTCCTCTCCGACAAGACCTTTGAGGTCAATGTGGATCAGGACGGTGCTGTGATCGAGCTGGAGCTGGAAAACACGCTGATCCGCGGCACGGTGCAGCTTACCAAGGTGGATCGGGACTATCCCGAAAACAAGCTGACCGGGGCTGTGTATGAACTCTACCGCGACAGCAACGACAACAAGGAACTGGATAAGGACGATGAAAAGCTCGGAACGCTGCCGGAGGTGAGCGTGGGCGTCTATGAGCAGGGAGATCTCAGCTATGGCGGCTACTTCACGCGCGAGACGAAAGCACCGGCGGGCTTTGTCCTGGACGAAAACGCCTACTACTTCGAGATCGTGGAGCATGGCAAGACCGTGATCGTAGAGAACGAGGCCGGGAAAGGCTGCTTTATCAACGACCCGCAGACTGGCGCTCTCAAAATCTTCAAGACTTCCTCGGACAACAGGATTGAGGGCTTTTCTTTCCGTGTCTCCGGGCCTAATGGCTATGAAAAGGTGTTCACCACGGACAAGCGGGGCGAAATCTTTATTGAGGGGCTGCGCTGCGGTGATTACCGTGTGTCCGAGGTATCCGACAACGCCTCTGCCACCTATGTGCTGCCCGTGGATAAGATTGTCACGATCAGCGCCGACGCGGAGGTCAAAATCGAAATGCACAACGAGCTGCGAGACACGCCCAAGACCGGCGATGACCGCAATCCCGTCCTTTGGTATTCGCTGACGGGCGTGGGCTTTGCCGGGGCTGC
>JAEEGL014462420.1_pt1 | contig 11384 bp, 11 predicted proteins | sample 9134231 | NCBI WGS metagenome assembly JAEEGL01 (sample SAMN16246548, study PRJNA631951) | gut metagenome | biome: gut microbiome; feature: rumen; material: fiber-attached | host: Bos | place: Iran: Karaj | collected 2018-10
CGTTGACATTAACCTCTCTGTTCGTGCACTGAACTGTCTGAAGACTGCCGATGTATAGACACTTGGTGAACTCGTACACTACAATAAGACGGACCTCCTGAAGCTCCGTAACTTTGGTAAGAAATCGCTCACTGAGCTTGATGATTTGCTCGAGAGTCTGAATCTGTCGTTTGGAACTGACATTTCAAAGTATAAACTGGACAGGGAGTAAGTCTGCGAAGACATGCCGAATGCCCAATAAAAGTAAAAAACAAAAATGAGACATAATAAGAAATTTAATCATCTCGTTCGTACTGCCAGTCACCGTAGCGCTATGCTTGCCAACATGGCTATCTCACTGATTGAGCACAAAAGAATCACTACGACCGTAGCTAAGGCAAAGGAACTGAAGAAGTACGTTGAGCCCCTGATCACAAAGGCAAAGGAGGACTCTACGAACTCTCGTCGTGTAGTATTCAGCTACCTGCAGAACAAGGAAGCCATCAAGAAGCTCTTCGGAGAGGTGGCACAGGCTGTAGGTGACCGTCCAGGCGGATACACCCGTATCATCAAGCTTGGAACCCGTCAGGGTGACGCTGCTCAGGTTTGCTTCATCGAGCTCGTTGACTTCGATCCCGATATGGCAAAGGACGGCGGCAAGAAGAAGACACGTCGTAGCCGTCGTGGTGGCGCTGCTGCCAAGGCTGAGGCTCCTGTTGCTGAGGAGGCAAAGGCAGAGGCTCCTGCTGAGGAGGCCGCTCCTGCTGCTGAAGAGGCAAAGGCAGAATAAGTATCATACTTATCTCATAAATAGAAATCCCCGTTCTCATTCCGAGAGCGGGGATTTTTTTGCTCATAAGCCCATGCAGCTTGTTGCACCCAGCGCAGTCAGTATCGCGGTTGCGATGCTTGCCACGATCTGTACGATCCACTTCAGCGTTTCTTTTTTTGTCATAGTTTACCTCCTTTCTTAGTTGTTGTCTGGCTGGTCATCGCCGCCGCCATTATCGCCACCGCCCTGGTTGCTTCCACCACCGGTATTATCGCCGCCTCCGGTGTTTGTGCCGCCGCCCTGGTTCTGGCTTTCGCCTGAGCCTGATTCGCTGCCTGCGGTGCCAGCGTCGCCCTTGGCAGCTTCGATGTCTGCCTTGGTCTTGTCTGTCCAGCTCAGCTTCACGTCCTTCTTCAGCTCGTCACGAGTGAAATCTCCTGTGCTCTGTGCGAGCAGCTTCACAACCTTCACAGCTGGCCCCGTCTTTGCACCGTCCGTCAGTGTGCCGATGCTTGCCAGCGCCACCTTGTCGTTGTCGGCATCGTAGAGCTTCTCCAGCGCGTTGGCCTCAACGGTGGCCTTGAAGATGGCGAGGTTGTCTATTTTCACGGTATTGCCCATCAGCACCATCTCGCGCACGCACTTCACGAAGTCGATCAGGATACCCGTGATGGAGCCCTCTGAGAACATTGTGTTGTGCTCTGCCATGTGGTGCGCCATGTCCTGAACACCCATCGTCTGCTTGTAGCTCACGCGTGCATAGTAGTTACCCGCCTTTTCGGTCTCCGAATTCTCGTTCACCTTTGAAAGATAAAGTTCAAAATGGATATTGCGTTAATCGGATATGTTAAGAGTGAATCAGATTTTGAAATAATAAGAAAGAATAACATATACTATATAAGAGGAGGCAATAGGCCTGGAGCAATGCAATATGGGCAATTGAACAGGCCAATAAAATGGTTGTTGTTGCACAAAGGAAGTCATAAGGAATTGTTCGAACTTGTACTTGGTAAAGTTGAAAAATGCAATCATTCGTTTCTTAGAAATATTGGATTTCATCCTAATGGAGATGAATACTGGTATTTCAAAATTGAGCAGAGAATAAATGATGATTCTTTAATATCAGTTATATTAAAAGAGGCTAAAGATTTGAAACATTATCCTCAGATTGTTGCTGTCAATAGCAAAGTATAGGTAAAACTTGCGTATTTGGTCAAAATTCACTACCTTTGCAACCAAACATCTCACGAAGGTATAATTGGTAATGTTAAAGGTGAAAACTTTTGTATATAAAGGTAAGGAGTATCTGGTAGCGGATGTTCCTGATGTTATTTCTGGTAGCGAGTCCAGACTATTGATAGGCTCCCAAACTCTAAATAATGCTCTTTACGATGACGAGAAGGGGTATCAAGACGCAGCAGCCGATAGAATTGATGAGCAGATATATGCTTATTTGGATGACCTGTATTTCTCATTAGAAGATAATGATTTCCTATCTAAAGTCAAAGAATTGTTGGATTGAAAGATGAAAAGAAAAGTTTATGTAGCTAGCAGCTGGCGCAATGTTTATTATCCAGAGGTCGTTGCCAAGCTGAGGGAGGCAGGACATGATGTCTATGACTTCCGCAATCCGCCATCGGGTGATCCTGGATTCAAATGGGGGAGCATTGATTCCAACTATATGGAGTGGACGCCAGAGGAATACAGGGAGAATCTGATGCATCCCAAAGCCGTTAAGCAGTTCGGCAATGACATCGAGGCGATGGAGGTTTGCGATACGTGTGTGTTGGTACTGCCCTGCGGCAGAAGTGCGCATACGGAAGCCGGATGGTTTGCTGGCAGAGGCAAGAAGGTGCTGGTGTATATCCCTGAGAAGCAGGAGCCAGAACTGATGTATAAGCTCTTTAGCGGTGTCTGCTGCTCGATGGAAGAGCTGATAGAAGCGCTCAAATGATATGGATAAGCTCTCGGCAGAACAACGGCACAAGAACATGGCGGCGATCCATTCGAAGGATACGAAGCCGGAGATGATTGTGCGCAAGGGGCTGTGGAAACGGGGATTCAGGTACAGGCTGAACCATAGGCGGCTGCCTGGCCATCCTGATTTGGTGCTAAGGAAGTACCGCACATGCATCTTTGTGAACGGCTGCTTCTGGCATGGCCATTTAGTGGATATGAAGGTGCTCGAAAACTCCGAGTGCTGCAAGATACCAAAGACGAACCGTGACTTTTGGGTGGCGAAGATTCGCAGGAATAAAGAGCGCGACCGTGAAGAGCAGCGCAAACTGGCTCAAATGGGTTGGCACCGCATCACCGTTTGGGAGTGTGAATTAAAACCTCAAAAGCGTGAAGAGACCTTGGACTCCATAGCCTTTACTCTGAACCACATCTGGCTGCAAGACCACGGGGCAAAGAGCGTTCCTTATCCGAAATTGGAAGAAGAGGACATGCAAATGCCGATGGCGGCAGAAGGCGATCATACGGGAGCAGACTCCCTGTGAGCACAACACAATTAAGGTTCGCCGCTGCGAACCTTATAAACTCTAACCAATTATAACTAAAAACCAAATGAAGAAAACTATATCTTATATCGTATGAATCCTTTTGATGATGCAAAGGTACGGCGTTTTTCAGCCGATTCCAAGAAATAAGGTGAATTCTTCTCCGACTTGTTGCGACAGTCAGACAATCTCGCGACAAAAGGCAGGCATATCCCCGATTACTGTCGCAAAGGGCAAATTTCTTTCGTGGGTGCAATGGGATCATATTACAGAGGGACAGTATTACAGAGGGACGGTTCTTTTGATATAACGAAAGAACCGTCCCAGAAACATTCACCTTTGAGCGGGTAATGGATGAATTTTGAAAGCCATCGGCTTCATTTGTTCTTCTTGTTTAAGATTCATAGATCAGTTGTTTGTCGTTTTCAACATTGTAGTAGAACATGGGGTGCGGACCGTTGTACCACTCGTCTTTCGAGTAGGTGTGTACGCTGAACGACTGCCAGAGGTCGTAACCGCGCACGATGATGGGATAGGCGTAGCGGCGGAAGTTCTCATCGTTGTCGCCTCCATTGTTAAGTAGCAACAGCAGGTCCCAGTCTGAGTCCTCATGTGCATCGCCTCGGGCACGAGAGCCGTAGAGGTAGAGCGTGGAGCCCTTGGGGAGGACACGCGCGGCCACCTGTCGGATATTGTCTATCACCTGAGTTTGTTCCATGTTCTTGTTCTTTTGTATAACACGCCGCAAATATACGAAAACTATTCGAAAAAAATGCCTTTTTTCTGTTTTTCTTTGAAAAAACGCTCAAAAAGGAGTGCATTTAGAGAAAAACTAATAAAATCTTTGCGCTTAACACCATATTACAGGGGGATAAGCTCTCGGCAGACTCCCTGTGAGCACAACGCAATTAAGGTTCGCCGGTGCGAACCTTAATCAACTCTAACCAATTATAACTAAAAAGCAAAATGAAGATAACGATTTGTTACAAAATAATTTGGAAATTTGGGAAATTGTTTCTAACTTTGCAGCAATAGTTGTACAAGATAAAGGTTATGAGGTGTATGAAGTGCGTTTATATACTGTTATTTGTTGCTGTGCTTTGCGGTTGCGCTACTGCAGAGGAAAGGGCTGCCAGGGCAGCCGAGCAGGCTGCGAAGGTAAATAAGGCCCTGACAGAGAGAACGTTTAAGATTCGTGCCGACAGGATGTATGCCAGTAGGGGTGGGGCGAAGACGCTATCGTACGGCTATTCTGTAGAGGTACGCAACGATTCGCTGATATCGTATCTGCCATATTTTGGGAGGGCTTATGATGTGCCTTACGGTGGCGGCAAGGGTCTGAACTTCTCAGAGCGTATCGGGAGTTATCAGGAGAGTCGGAAGAGTAATGGCCGGAGGTGTATTGAGATCGGCGTGCGGAACGATGAGGATACTTATCTATATACGATAGAGGTATTTGAAAATGGCAGCTCGACGATCCGCGTTCAGTCGCGACAACGTGAAAGCATCTCATACTCTGGCGAGATGACATTTTGATATCATATTACAGGGGGACGAGAACCGTCCCCCTGTAATATTTTGTGTGGGTTTAGCTGTTAAAGCTTGGCAGCTCAAACCATTTGGTATAGCAGAAATCCTGACGGTGGGGTAGGTGCTTGTTCTTCGGATACATGCGGACGGCACTTCTGTACTGACCGAACTGTGTAGGCTCCAACTCTGTCTCGAAGGTGTAGAAGTTGCCCTCATGGCCTGTCATCTTCAGTGGCCTTACAAAGAACACACGCTCTTCACCATCTTTGTTGACGAACAAGTTCACCATCTCCAGCCCAACGGCATCGTCGAGACCCTGCTCGTTGATGACATACTTCAGATGGTACTTCTGACCGGCCTCGCCACCCGTTTGGGGAAAGTTCCACTCGCAGCTGACCACATTAATCGCATCCCAACGCTCGGCGACGGTCTCTTTCCACTGTGCAATCTCCTTTGCCAGACGGTAGTTGTCCTTCGAGATTTCCTTGAAGCGCTTGGCCTCCTTCTCGTAGAACTTGGAGTAATAGTCGTCGAGCTGACGCTTCATCGTGTAGTGAGGCGCAATCTGTGCGATGGAGTTCTTGATAACCTTGCACCAGCCCTCGCTTATACCCTTCTTGTTCTTCTTATAATAGAGCGGTACAATCTCATTCTCAAGCAGGCTGTAGATGGTAGCGGCATCGAGCTGGTCCTGATAACCCTGATTCTCGTAGGTACGCTTCTCGGTGAGTGCCCATCCGGCTCCCTCGCGATAGCCTTCCAGCCACCATCCGTCCTTCACACTGAGGTTCACGACACCGTTCATCTCTGCTTTCTCGCCTGATGTACCTGATGCCTCAAGCGGACGTGTAGGCGTGTTCATCCAGATGTCAACGCCTGATACGAGACGGCGTGCCAGCAGGAAGTCGTAGTCCTCGACGAAGATGACCTTGCCCTGGAATTCATCGCGCTGCGAAATCTCATAGATCTTCTTGATAAGCCCCTGGCCGGCACCATCAGCGGGATGCGCCTTTCCGGCAAAGAGGAATACAACGGGACGCTCGGGGTTGTTTACGATTCTGCTAAGACGCTCGAGGTCGGTGAACAGCAGGTGGGCTCGCTTGTATGTAGCAAAGCGGCGACAGAATCCGATAATCAGCGCATTGGGGTTGAAACGCTCTGCCAGCTTCGTGATGCGTGAAGGATCGTTCTGGTTCTTCAGCCACGTTGCGTTGAACTGCTTCTCGATATAGTAGATCAGGTTCTTCTTCATGACCATGCGCTCTTTCCAAAGAACCTCGTCGGGACAGTCATAGATACCCTTCCACTTCTCCTCGTTCGACTGGTCGGTCATAAAGGCTGGATCAAGATACTTCTCGTAGATGTTCTTCAACCATCCTGAAGCCACCCATGTCGGGAAGTGGACACCGTTGGTAACGTAGCCCACGTGGTTCTCCTCCGGGAAGTATCCGCTCCAGATAGGCGCAAACATCTTCTGTGATACCCAGCCGTGAAGCATTGATACGCCATTGACCTCCTGACAGGTGTTGCAGGCAAAGGTTGACATACAGAACTTCTCGCCATGATCTTCGGGGTGGATACGGCCCATGCCGATGAATTCGCCCCAAGTGATGCCGAGCTTCTGAGGATAGCCACCCATGTACTTGCCGAACAGGCCCTCGTCGAAGTAGTCGTGACCTGCCGGTACTGGGGTGTGAACGGTATAAAGACCTGAAGCGCGTACCAGCTCAAGTGCCTGGTTGAATGTCAGGCCTTCCTCGATATAGTCGCACAGACGCTGCAGGTTGCAGAGGGCTGCATGTGTCTCGTTGCAGTGGTAGATGTCTTTCTTGATGCCGAGCTTCTTCAACAGCAGCATACCACCGATACCGAGCAGGATCTCCTGCTTCAGACGGTTCTCCCAGTCACCACCATAGAGCGCGTGGGTGATGGGCTTATCGAAATCGGAGTTCATCTCGTTGTCGGTGTCGAGCAGGTAGAGCTTCACACGGCCAACGTTCACACGCCATACGTATGCATGGACATAATAGTCCATATAGGGAACGTCAATCACCAGCGGATTCCCTTCATTGTCAAGCTGACGCTCGATGGGGAGCTCGCCGAAGTTCTGGGCCTCATAGTTGGCAATCTGCTGGCCGTCCATCGCCAGACTTTGTGTGAAGTAGCCGAAGCGATAGAGGAAACCTATGGCGCACATATCGACATTCGAGTCACTGGCCTCCTTTACATAGTCACCAGCGAGCATACCCAGACCGCCTGAATAAATCTTCAGTGCTGAGTGCATACCATACTCCATGCAGAAATAAGCTACAGAAGGACGCTTGCTGTCGGGCTTCACATCCATGTACTTACGGAACTTGGCATATACATCCTTGACACGCTTCATCAGCGCCTTGTCTTTCAGTATCTCCTCCTTGCGGGCGAAAGTAAGGCGCTCGAGCAACATCACGGGATTGTGACGCACGTCATGATAGATGCTAACGTCGAATTCACGGAACAGGTCGCGAGCTTCGCTGTTCCACACCCACCACATATTGTGGGCAATCTCGTCCATACACTTCAGTTCTTCGGGCAGTGTGGCTTTAACGGTAAGCATCTTCCACTGCGGTTCATTTACGTAATCGGCTTTTATTTTCATAATTATTGCTAATGTTACTTTCAATTGTTACAGGTGCAAAGATACTTAATTCTCTCTGCACCTGCAAATAATTTGAGAGTTTTTAACTAAAGAACACCTTTTCTAAAAATGATATGTCAAACCAATCTTTGCTTCGAAGGTCTTGGCCTTCACATCGTCGTGATACTTATAGACCGTCTTGCGGTAGAAATAGCTGAAGCCAGCGTTTACGCCCCAGTTCTTGCCGAGGTTGATTTCTACCATGGGATTGACGACAAACAGACGGGCATTGCCGCGGTCACCCTGAACATTCAGATAGTGCAGGTCTCTGGTACCGTTGCTGAACTCCTCCAGTTCTTCCTGGCTGTAATCCTCGTAGCCTTTCCATGTGAAGAGATGGAAGAAATTGACGTTGGTGACGAACTGGCCGAAGTTACGCAGGGCGATTTTCGTCTTAGACTTGATGCTATAGCCGCTGCCCATATTATAGTCGCGTTCGATAACGTTAAAGTAGTCGCTCTTGGTGCCTCCCAGGAGGATGCCGCTGAGGAACACGCGCTGCTCCAGATTGTCGAGGGCACCCGTCTGTGGCATGTGTACCACGAAACCGGGGCCAAATGCTGCTGCCTCGCTGATGCGGTAGGGCGTCAGGCCGGAGCCGTTTCTGACAGGCTCGGAGTCGTAGTAGTTGAAGTGCTGGTAGATACCGAACTCAGCCTTCAGATCCTTATGAGAGTACATAGGTGTGCTCCAGATGCGACCTAACAGATGCAGACGGTTGATGAACGGCTGGTTCTTGCTGAGACCGAAGTTTGCCTCGATGTCGAAGTAGTCGTAGGGCTTGTTGTTCTCACCCTCATTAAGCACGTCGCCGTATTCCAGGTCAAGGGTGATATAGGGGTTGTGCTCACCACGGAACAGTGCCCCGTCGTCGGCGAGATACCTGTCACCGAAGGATACCGAGAAGTCGAGCGGGAACCGTTGCCAGTCGTGATGCAGATGATTCGTACTGCGCACGCGCCAAGCCTCACCGCTGATGAGACGGTTGAAGCCCTTGAAGGGGTTTACGATGAATCCTATGGCCTCACGCCAGAAACGGGGCCAGCCGCGATAGCTGTCGTCAAGCACGGCATTGCTCAGACGATGGGTCACCTCGCCGATGGCGATACCGCCCATGGTGGTGGCGAAGATATCGTTGATGGCGGGTGGCTCGGTCTCTCCGAAGAACTCCCACATCAGCGATCCTCCCAGTGCGAAGGGTGCCGACTCCCAGAAGGTGAGGCCGTTGGATCGCGCTGCGTTGTAGTAGAGATTGCCGTGATAGGGGTGGGCGAACATATTGGTGACGAACACGTCGTTGTCCCATACAAAGCCTGTCTCGAAGTTATTGCGGATGCTGTTGAGGGTGGTCTTAGCAAACTCCTCTCCAGTAACAAAGCGGTCGAAGAGATGCACCAGGATATTGATGCCTGTGGCCTCGGCGGCTGCTATCCAAGGATGCTTACCGTAGGGCCACTGACAAAGTGCGCCACCGTCTTCTTTGTCATCGCTGTATTGTTTCTTTTTCGGAGCCGTCCTCAGCCTCTGCTGATAACGCAATGAAAGACCTGCCTCGACAATCATCCGGTTGCGATAGCGTGAGCCGTCATCGTAATAACGGGTGTCGCCATAGCCTACAGAGGCAAAGGCGCCCAAATACTTATTCAACTGATAGTCCACGTTTACACGGGCCTGCAGGCTGAACAGCCGCTCCGGGTAGTCATCGTCGTCCTCCTTAAACGTCTCTACATGGGCGTAGCCGATATCACCGCTCAACGACCACTTGGGCGTAAGCTGTTTGTAGAGTCCCAGACGGTAGAACACGGAACCGGAGAACTTACTGTCGAATCCCATGAAGTGAGACCCTATGCCTAACATACTATATGTATGGGCATTGCGCAGGCGGATGGCAGCATTGATCTTGTTGGCATTGCCGCCGTAAAGCATGAAGTCGATGGTGGTCTTCGGGCTGACGTTGAACAGTCCTATTTTGTGCCCGATAGTGTCGTGGGAGATGTTCACAATTCCTATCTGCCAGCCCTTAGGATGGCTGATGGCACGGTTGAACAGACCTATCTGCACACCGTCGAGGGTGTCGGTGAAGTTGTAGAGTGCCGTCTGCAGGCCGTTTGTCTCTCCTGCTGAGATGTTGAACAGAGAAGACAACTGAAAACCGCGCTTCAATCCCATTGAGATGTTGCTGACGGCACTGAGCTGGAATCCGTTGACCGGAGCTGCCGACATGTTGGCGAAGCCTCCAAACTGGAATCCTTTCATCTGACTGACTGCCGTAGATGAAATCAGTCCGAACTGCACGCTTTTCACCGAGTCCTGTACGCTGGCGATGCCCACAGGACTGCGCTGCGCCGATGCACTAAAGAGTGACAGGTGGAAGGTGATAAGTATCAACAGAAATTTTCGTATCATTTGCTCCTGATTTTTACTGGCCTGTGGCCTGTCTGTATTCAAGTTGCTTGGTCTGGAAGTCGGCGAAGGCATCGGTATAGCGGTCGCGGGCCTGCTGGTACTGCTGCTGGGCAAGGAGCAGGTCGCTCATCTTTGTGGAGCCTACGCGGTAGTAGTCCTTGTTCAGACGCAAGTTTTCCTCGGCCTGGGTAATGGCGTCGTGTGCGATGAGAAGCTTCTTGTGACTTGTCTCTACGGCAGCCCAGGCATTGTTCATACGGATGATGAGCTTTTGGCTGTTGTCCTCCATCTGCTCCTGGGCGTCCTGGAGGGCGAGCTTCTGGCGCTTGATGGCGTGCGAGCCGCCCCACCAGCCGCTGATGGGCACCTGGACGGCTGCAAAGACCATCGCACTGGAACTCTTTTCAAAGAAGTCGTTGTAGCTGTAGCTGGCGCCGACGCCCACAGAGGGCATGTTCTGGCCAACCTTCAACTTATGCTGCAGCCGATGGCTCTCGACGTTCTTCTCTAGCATGCGATACTGCGGCGTGGCGGCGACGGCGGTCTGATGGTCCTGACGCAGGGCGACGGGGAGCGCGGGGACGGTCCCGACGGAAAAACCGTTGGGCACAGTGACGTCGACGGGCTCGCCGGGCTTGCCGCAGTGCTGAGCCAGGAGCTGCGAGACGGTAGTGAGGCCGTTCTCCAGTTCGAGCTGGGCGGTCTCTACCTCGCCCTTACGCAGCTGCACCTGCAACAGGTCGGTGCGGTTGACGGCTCCCACGCGTACCATATTTTTAACATCCTTCTCCAGTGTCTCCAGCATGTCGAGCACCGCCTTGAGCGTCTGCTGTTTCTCCTTCAGCGACACCATCTGCCAGTAATACTGCTCGGTGGTGAGCTCCACCTGATCCTCCGAGGCCTCTAACTGCAGTTCGCTGGCCTCGACGCCGACCTTCGCCAGCTTGTTGCCATTGATAATCTGACCGCCCATGAAGACGGGCTGAATGGCCGACACGGAGCCGTAGATGCCCTTCTTCATCAGACTGATGTTGGCGGGAATCAGGCCTTCTGGCACGATGGTGGCAAGAACGTCGGGCAGTTCAATGTCATAGTCAATCAACGGTTTGTTGTTCTGGAAACCAAAACCCATAGCCGATACCTGGGGGAAGTACTTTGTAAGCGCTTCGCTCTTCACCTCCTTCGACTGTTGGATTGCGTTGCGAGCGGAGCGGAGAGAATAATTGTTCTCGACTGCGAGCTGCTTCAACTGCTCCAACGTATAGGTTGTCTGCGCTACGCTTAATGATAAATGACAAATGATAAATGATAAACTTATCAGAAGCCTTTTGTCTATCTTAGTAATCATAATTCTTAATTCTTAACTCTTAATTCTTAATTATTCTCGCTTTTTCCCATCACCTTCCAGTAGGCTATCGGCATGATGGTGAGGATGAAGAACATGGTGATGAGCGCGCCGTAGCAGATGACACAGCCCATCGGCGACCACAGGCCCGAGCCTCCGAACACCATCGGCACC
>JAEEGL015308924.1_pt1 | contig 11384 bp, 8 predicted proteins | sample 9134231 | NCBI WGS metagenome assembly JAEEGL01 (sample SAMN16246548, study PRJNA631951) | gut metagenome | biome: gut microbiome; feature: rumen; material: fiber-attached | host: Bos | place: Iran: Karaj | collected 2018-10
GATACTGTAGTATTTGACACATAGCCTTTATTATCTATTTCTGTTTTAGTATAATAATTACTAAGGTCTGCTGACTGACTTGGTGTATATGCACTTGCATCAAGTTTTGTACCAATCTTGATATATGTTGCTGCACTGAAAGCTGACAAATCACTTTGTGATACCTTATCATCAAGTGCTGTTTCAACGTCACCGCTAAATTCAGTGAATGCACTTGTATCAACCTTATCATCTAAAAGATTATCAACGTCTGACTTTGAATAATGTAATGTCAATGTCTGCGTGGTAGTAACAAAGTTCTTGTTATCTATTTCATTCTTTGTATAGTAGTTGGAAGTGTCAACTGCTGTATAAGCACTTGCATCAAGTTTGTTAGATAGTTCTGTGTAAACATCACCACTGAAATTTGTCATGTCACTTGCCAACATATAACTTGTAAGGTCTGATGAATTTGCCTTACTTGACAATGCACCATTAATTTCTGTCTTGGTGTAATAGTCAGTCAAGTCTGTTGCAGTATATGCACTTGCATCAAGTTTGTCTGCAAGTTTGGTTTCAACTTCTCCAGTGTAGGAATCAAAGTCATTACCACTAATGTAATTGGTCAGTTCATTTGAATTAGCCTTGTTTGACAATGCAGAATCAATCTGTGTCTTGTTGTAGTAGTTGCTAAGGTCTGTTGGTGTGTATGCACTTGCATCCAATTTTGTAGCAAGTTTAGTATCTATATCACCACTGAAAGCGTTCATATCATCTTCATTTATATAGAATGTCATAGATGAAGAATCAACTTTACCAGACAGTGAATTATCTATTTCAGTCTTAGAATATACTTGTGACTTGGTGTAATAGTTACTGAGGTCAACACCGCCACCACCAGCTGCATCTACAACCTTTTGGTCTACCTCAGACTTGGTGTAATAGTCAGTCAAGTCAGTTTCAGTATATGCACTTGAATCAAGCTTGTTAGATAGTTCTGTAGCAACATCACCACTGTAAGCTGTGAATGCACTTGCATCAAGTTTGTCTGCTATCTGATTGGTAACATCAATATTTGAGATTGCATTATCTACTTCTGACTTGGTATATACCTCAGACTTGGTGTAAAAGTTTGTAGTGTCTGCACTACCAGTGTCACCCTTTTCACCCTTATCACCTTTGTCACCCTTATCACCTTTTTCTCCTTTTAGGGCTGCAAGCTGTTCTTGGGTAAAGTCTGCATAAGTGAATGAATGACCGCTTTCACCCTTATCACCTTTATCTCCTTTATCACCCTTGTCACCTTTATCACCTTTTGCACCAGTTGCACCACTTACACCGTCTTCACCTTTATCTCCCTTGTCACCTTTATCACCTTTCAAGGCTGCAAGTTGTTCTTGGGTAAAGTCAGCATATGTGAATGGGTCTCCCTTATCACCTTTTTCACCTTTCTCACCAGTTGTACCACTGATGTCTATGTTATCAATAAGACTGTCAACTTCTGCCTTGGTGTATACACTATCAATGGTTGCATAACCATCAAGTGAAATATCACCACCAGCAATAATTTCAACAATCTTATTATCTACTTCTGTCTTACTGTAGACTTCATCCTTTGTGTAATAATCTGTAAGGTCTGCACCAACCGTGTTAATGATTGATGAATAGTCTACCGTTTCACTTGATATACTTGGGTTTGAATCCTCACCAACTGCTGTACTGTCCTTTAGTTTATTGGACAATAGAAAACAGTCAATGAAATCAAGTGACGCCATTTCTTCCAATCCTTCATTCTCAACAAGTGTAAGACGGTATACGCCATTTACCTTTTGGTCTTTACCAAAGAACCTACCTTGTACAACATTACCAACAATGTCAAAAGAAAAAGGATGCTCTTTACCGTACTTGTCATAAAGATGTACGTTTACATTCTTTCCAGTGAAATCTTCTGCTTCACCATTACGCATAATGACCCAATTAACCTTGATGTCATTACCCATTCTAATTGTTCTCATACTATTCAAGTTAGTATTATTAATAGTTATTTTGCTTAACAAGTTTGTATAAAAACTTAAACTTGTCACTTTCATACACTACGCTACCAAAACAATAAACTCCAATATAGAATTTATAACCTTTTGGTGCTGTGTATTTGTATATGTCTTTATAAGATGTAGCTTCTTTCTTTATCTTCATAACCTTATACCAATTCCTATACCTATGTACATATCAAAAGATTTATTTGTCAGTCCATATCCCAAACCTATTTGTGGTGATATGTAAAATCTCTTTGGCTTAATGTACTTGTTAATTTCAATTGTATTAGTCTGAATATAGTGTGACTTTCTTAACTCCAATGATATTGTATCAAGGCTTGCTTGTATTCCAGTCACAGTTGCATTCACAATGGCTGTATCTGTATTACAAACAAGCGTGTCTTGGTACTTCTTTTGCTCTGTAATCAATTCAAATTGATTTCCCTTATCATCATACACCGTATCTGTTTTAAGCCTCTCTATGACCTTTATTTTAGGTTTAACTTTGACAATCTTTGTTGTATCATGAATTGTATCAACCTTGGTGTTGTAGACAGTATCTGTCTTATACACTGTTGGCGTTCTCTGATAAGGAATTAAACACATAACAATTATGAGTAATATGATAATGGTTATTATCTTATTGCTCAACTTCATCAACATCTTCTTCATCTTCATCATCTTTCTTTGGCTTATATATACCAGCAATGTACTTGATAGATTTGACCTTATAACTGTAGTCAATGCCTACCAATGCGCCACTGAATGTGAATACCTCACCAAGTGCCGTTAATACTGTAGGGTGTATCTCTCCAATAGGAGGTATGAATAATCCAGCCCAAAGTAAAGCAACGCCTACAATAGCCAAAGCAACACCCAACCAAAGTTGTACTGTCATTTTCTCTTTGTTGGTGATAGCGTGTAATCTGCTGAAATGTTGATTAATGTGTTTCATTTGATATTGAAAATTTGATTTTTGTGTTCTTTTGTTGGTAATGATACATGAATCCAATTGTAATCATATTCATTTATCAGTTGACCAACAGTTATTTTATCTTTTTGAACCATATCTAATATTAGTTCAAATAGAGCCTTATTAGAGGCTTTTGTATCACTTGTGGTATGTATATCAGCCGCTTCACCTTTAACGTGCTGTGAGGTCTTAGAACCGCCAACAGCCTTGTTTAGTTTGGCACATCTATAGCCACTTGAAACTATTATTGTTTTGCCATATGCATCCCTTATTGGCTGCAATATGTCTCTACAAAGAACCAGCAGATTATTAAGTTCTTGTTCTGCTGGCTCATTGTTGATTTTAAGTCTGTCTGCTGTTGCAGACTTTGTTAGTTCTTCTAACGTGAAATTCTTAGTAATGTTCATATATAAATATCTGTTTGATTAGAAATATTCATGATGTACAAACTCACTTATTGGTTTGATTTTGCTTGAAACACTTTGATAAGTCATTTGGTCTGTTTGTGTTGCTATTCCAAGGTCTACGTCATGTTTATAGATTTCCACAAGGTCATCTGGTACATAGATATATCCGTGTATATTACCCCAAGTAGAACCATAGCCACCTCCCATACCTACATATTGGTCACAGTCAATAATTAAGTCACCAATTCTTGCACTTCTTAGGAAATAGCCATGGAACCACAGTTTTACACTCTTATCCATACCCCATTTTTCAACTGACAGCTTGATTTCATTTATCTCAGTATTGCACATACCCCAAGTATAATGGTTTTGTGCAATTTGGTAACTATCTGCATATTGGTGTAGTTCAATTCTTATGAATGTATCAAACACTTCCATCACATAGTCATTTGGAAACTCTTTATAGTACTGTGTTTCTGGTGTGTCCCAATAATTTTGCTGTCTGTTGGTAGTACCATTATTGTTATAAGTATCAAGCATTTGTTTATACCTTGTACCATCTGAATTATAAGCCCATTCATAGAAATATACACAAGGCACTACACCAACATTGGAATCAAAATACCAATACCTTGGAACTCCAGTGCAATGACCATCATGAACATAGTCAGAATAGTGATACATAGCTGATTCCCTATTACCATAATATAGGTTTTTGAATGGTCTTAGGTCAACAATATCAACATCATTTCTTGCAGTGAGTGCATCAAATATGGCTCTGAGATTTGTTAAGTTGTTACCACTTACTGCTAATGCTTGTTGTTGGGTAACACCAACACCATCACCAAATAAGTCAGCCACAACTTGATTCCAGTTAGGGTCTTCAAAGTCAAGGTAGTAATCATCTACCTCTATTTCAAGGTTATTACCCCAATAGTTTCTAATCTTCTGTATTGAACTCTTAAAGGCACAACCGTGAATCCTTATCTTACCTTGTAGGTCTGGTTTGTTAGAACTGTTTGATATAAGGTTATTTTCAGCATCATATTCAATGCTTCCAAATCCTTCACCAGTCAACATACTATATGGTGTTGTGAAATTAAGTATCATATACAAGTCTTGCTGTGTACCTTCCCATTCACCATCCCAAATCATTGTAATGAATCTAAGGTTTGAACCTTGGTTGTATATTCTTCTGAGCAATGCAAACGGTGACAACTTTGGACAATTGTAGTAATACAGTCCATTAATGTTTTGTATTGCTGAATTAGACAATGTGATTCCGCTGTCAGACAGTTGTGGCAATGAATGCAAGAACAATGTCTGTATACCGTCTGGATAACTAACTTCATCTACCATACTACCAAGTGGTAGAATAACAGAAGATGCATTTGTACCAGCAAGGTATACTTTCTTAAGTCTTGGACAATTCAACAATGATATACCATTCTGTATGCTGTTTACATTCCTTGCATCAAGTATTTCTAAGCAAGGTGCATTAACTGTCAACTGTGTTGCATTGAATCTGACATTATTAGCATTTGCATCACCAATCTTTAGCCTTTGGAGTTTCTTGGCATTCACTGCCAATGAAGCACCTACAGAAGCATCACCACCACGTGTGGTTAATATCAACTGTGATAAGTCACCAATGTCTGTTAGAAGGTCTGTAGCTTTAAGATAGAACGTGGTAGAACCGTCTGAATCAGCAAGTATATCACAAGTCTGACCTACCTTTGTTCTAACGCCCTTGATGTTTTCACCACCACCCTTGTTACCACTTGGGTACATATCAACAGCTGGAACAACGTGGAATGTAAATGTCTGTGCTGGTGTGAACTCTATTGAACCATAACCATCATTACCACTACCAGTGAAACCACCAATCTGATAAAGTGACATGAGGTAAATAATACGTCTCTTAACCCATAACTGTTCTGCTGATTCTTGTGTACCTAATGCTTGTGTCAATGGGTACACGTTGTTATATGATTGGCTTGGATTGATATACCAAGGTGTTATGTAAGTCCATGTTGCATCCTTATTATATGACAATGATGGGAAATACTCAGCCGCTTGTGACCAATAATAATATCTGAACACGTTATATACTGTATCATGCAAGTATGGTGCTGATATACCCTTTTCATTTGCAATTGCTGCTATTTGGTTAAACACGTTAACCATCATGGATTTCTTTTCTTCTGCAAACACATCATCAAACAGTGTCCATAATGCACTTGATGCACCTTGGAATATGTCTGTACCATCTTGTGTTATATCACCAACCTCTATACTATATGACTTTGTTGACTGACCATTGTTATCAGTAGCCATAACCGTATCAAGGTCATCTTGTCTCCAAGTCCATCTTCCACCTTCTGACAATGTCTTCAACTTGAATGGGTAACTGTTCTTAGCATGGTTATCAGTGCCACCAACCAATTCACAAAAACATGAGTGGAATAAACAAGCGTTTACGTCCCAATAGTTTTGTGCCTCTGCTCTGAACTTAGCCTTTCTTGCAGCTATAATCTGATTGGTATTTGGTGACTGTGTTGAAAGATAGTTACCAAGGTATGAAACAATGTTATGGTTAAGTTTCACATACTTCTTTTGAGCATTGTCATAATATATAATCTTGTAGTCTGACGTGTCATATAGCTGTAGCACTTCATTACGCTTATTGCCCAATATGTTCATACCATTTCTGAATGCAATGATATTGTCATTAAGGCTTGTAAGTGTATAGCCTACTTCTGAAAGACTTCTGATATATGGACTGCAATAGTATATAATATCATATGCTGGTTTCCATTCTGATTCCAACAGTGCTTGTATATTTGCTTGGTCTTCTGCCTTGTCAGTCTCATAAGGACAACTGTCAACGTCCCAACCTTCTTGACCACCAAATTCAAGTGTTTCTTCATCTGGATTATAAATTGTTGTGTCAGTCCAAGGATGCAAGAAACGTGTTGCAAGTGGATTATGGTTAGGCCCTTCAAGTGACAAATAACTTGGGTATGTACTTGATTTATAGCCAAATGTTCCACTGTCTCCCTTATCAGGTCCTACTGTGTAAAGACCTATGAATGTATAACTGCCATCTTGCATTTTCTGAAATCCCATAGCTGGGTATTCATATACTGCTACACGTGTGTCAATGGATGGTAATGTACTCTTTAATCCTACTTTCTCATATAACGCATCATAGAAGTTGGTAGAACCCATCTTGTGACCTTGTGAAGAAGATGCTACATTTTTCTTTGCAGTAATCTTGTTTACCTTTGGATGCAAGCCACCGTCAAAGTAACCAGACTTGGTTGAAGTAGAACCATCTGCATATGTCCAAGTTGCAGCATCCTTTAGTTTCCAACGTAAGTTCCATCTGTAGTATCTCTTTGATGTTGTACCTTGTCCATCACAAGGTGCATTCTCTATTGTAAAGTTCCAATCTGGATGGTCTGCATATTCCATTGTTAGTTTGGTGTTGACACTACTTGTCTGTTCAATGCTTGGTATTGGGAAATCATTATTTGTCTCAACCGTCATGATGTTATATCCCTTACGCTTGCAAAGGTCATAGTTAATTTCACCACCGTCAAGTATTTGGTTTTTCTCCCTAACCTCAGTTCTGTCATATACCAATGAGCCACCAAGTGTGTTCATGAAATTACCTAATACATCTGTTTCTTCAAGCACCTTATTAAGATACTGTCTGAACATATAAAGATATACGTCACTTGATGCTTGACCTATTCTAAGCATACCATTTGCAAAGTTATTGTTACCACCATATTCAAACACTGCGTTCTGAATGCTGTTTACATAGATTCTACAAAGGTTTCTACCACTGTTCTGATAGTTACGTTGGAACACAATACAGATATGTGTGACTGCATCTTCATCAAGGTTAACTGACTGAGGTGTTACAAGTCTCTGACCGTTAGACATAACAAGTATCTTGGTAGGGAACAATATAACACCAGTGGATGCACTTTCAACATACTGTTCTGTGTCCATCATTGATAGAATTGGTAAGTCATAGTTTGCTATGTTGCTGCACTTATATTTAAATTCTATTGTCATACTCATGGTGTTTGACAATGCAAGTGGTCTGAATTGTGGTACTTTCACTTCTGAGCCAGCTTTAACAGCCAAACACTTTGTTCCTTTATCATCTGTTGACCATCCATCATTTGCCCAAGCAAAACCATCCCATTCAGCTGGGTACTTGTCTACAAGTATGTTAGGTGAAGTAGATGAATTTATAAAGTATGTCCTATCTGCATTACCATTGTCTCTATTGGCAGTATTAAGATAGAATGTAGGGTTTTCAACAGCTGCATATGCATTGGTATTATCAACTGGTATCTGTGCCGTTTGAGTACAACCAGAAACACTTGCTGTAACATCAATATATAAGTCAATACGGCTTTCTGTATCAATTTCAACAGACATATCATAGTTGTTCTTAACACCACTTGCAACAGACAAAGTATTGTTTGTTATCAATGGACGCTGCACACCATTATCATTTGAATAAATGCTAAAAGTTGCGGTTGTACAGTTATATGTGGCATATTTAAACAATGTCTGTGCTTCATAGTTGTATGCTGTATCTTCAATATTGTTGATACAGATAAGTTGGACTTGGTTTATATCAGACTGAGAAACGCACATGACATTATATGTAAAGTGTGGCGTTTCAATTCCTTCACCTTCCATCCATATTTCAACGGTGTGAATGCCAGTGCCGCCACTTGGGAATTTGTCAGTCATATTATACTGATAGTCTGCTGTCTGATAGTTTTGAGCACTTGTAAAGTCCTTTGTGTACTTTTGGTTAAGGTCATTGTCTACCATGATATTCAATGTCTTGGTCAAGTTACCGCCAAAGTATATCTTATCAATGAAATAGTTTTGACCTTGGATAAATGGCTTGTTCCATGAGAAGTTACAGTTAAGTGATAGGTTGGTAACAGTACAAGTGAACACCATTGACTTTGACTGCATTGATTCTTTACCAGTGAAAGTGTATCTCAAACGCTGTGTACCAGTTGTTACATAACGTCTGATGTCTGTTTGCACGCTATTTCCATTCAAACATGAACCTCTTTGTTTCTCAACCCATTCACCACTACCATTATCAAGTGACAATATCCAATCATAATCTTCTGTGAAGTCTACCAACGTGCCACCAAGTGTACCACTCTTTGAAGATGGCGTAATTGTAATTGTCTTGGTGCTGTCAGTAGTAAGCACATAGAAATTGCTTGCAGTGTCAGATAAAAGGTCAATAGCATATATTGTACCACTTAACATGATAGAGCCAATTGGTGTACCGTCTTGGGTATTGTACATAACAATTCTACCGCCTTCAAAACGTAGCCAACCAATCTTGTCTTCAAGTCCGTTTATCTGTTCTTGGAACTGACGTTTAATAAATCTTTGTACTGCGCCATTAGAAAAAGGTCTGTATTTCTCATCACGTGTATCACGTCCCCAATCTTCTCCTAAATTACGTATCTCATTATTACTATATTTCTGAGCCATTATTAAGTATATTTCTTTTATTATTCATTTCTCCAAGGATTATCATTAATCCATGCTCTATCATTAACCCACCACCCTACAAGGTTTTGCCATACAATAACGCCACCTCTGTAGACAGTGTTAATAATCTTATCTCCAATTGATATAAATGATATATCACCGTCACCCCATTTAATCATTCCTCACAAAAATATAAAGTACTGCTGTCTATGAATCCATTATCAATCATTTCTGTAACTTCATCTTCTGACATATCAGTTATTATGTTTGGTGGTGCTGATGCTTGCACCCATTCACCACTGTTCTTTTCCTTTACCAAGGTCATACGTTGTGGCAGTACATCATCAAGGTCATCTTCACAGTTGGTTAGATTACCAAGTGATTTAACCACCCTCTGCTGCATTGCCGCACGCTTATATGTCACATGAATTTCCTTGGTATCTGTTGCAGCTGAATTTGTAACACTCTCTGCCTTTACAGTAATTAAACTGTTGTTAGCACCATTGAAGATTTCAAGCAAGCCATTGTTTGCATTTATACTTGCATACTGACTACCGCTTATAATAGACCACCTTACATTTCTGTTCTTTGTCCTAAGTGGTACAAACTCACATTTCAACATATACTGAGTGCCAACATAATAGTCATTGCAAGCTATCTTAATCTGTGTTACGCCACTCTCTACATATTCAGTTACAATCTGACCAAATGGTGTGTTATAATTTCCATTAGGTATTGTTATAGCAAGTCCCATTATTATTCAGTTTTAATTGCTTTATTAATTGCATCTATGAATATTGGTGTACATAACTGATTTGCTGCATCCTTAATGAATTTAACTTCATCATCATCTAGTTCTATTTCACCATTGCTTTCAAATATCTTATGTGAAAGTGAATGTGCCTTTATACCATTCAGATTGGTATAGATTAGATTTGCAAACTGCTCACGTACATCAACAACTTTTGTGTTTGTCCAATTGATATTATTGGAAACTTCAAATTCTTTAAAATTAATCTTATTCATATTGTAATTGTTTTAATTATAAATATCTGCAATTGTTTGATATGACATTAATTATATAAAAAAAATCCACTTAAGTTAGTTCCTTAAATGGATTTTCTTTGTCTTATTCTGGGCCAACTCCTACTAATAGTCCGCCTTTAAATCTCAATACCAATGCACTATGTTGTACTGTACCAGTGTAACATGATACTTGATTGAACAGACAACCATTAGGAGTTATCCAAAGTTCATTACCAGTGCCATCACCTAAAGAGATTCTACCATACTTTCCATTTTGCAAGTTGAAACCACTTATTTCTACCAATGGTTTTGAATTTGAATTTGCCTCTGACCTTATAATCATAGTACCTAATGCATATTGGTTAAACCAGTTACCTCCCTTTAATACTATATGACTATTTGCAGTTATCAAGTCACCATATACAGTAGTATTATAGCCACTGAAAGTAATCTTGTCTGCTGTTACTCTGAAATTGCTTAAGCCATTTTCAACAAATAGAGATACCTCACCACTTGTCATTATTGATTCAGTTGTAACGTCAACTGTCTTTGTGTTAACTGCTGATGGTGAAATTCTACCGTCATTTGAGAAAGCCAAAAGGATAGCCATATAAGTACCATAACTTGTGTTTAGACTTATATAACCAGAACTGTTTGGTGTTTGCCAACCACTTGCACCAGTGTAGCCACCATTACCATTAAAGTATAGCACATACGCTTTCCATCCACTTGATAGCCATAACTTTGATGCAGTCTTGTACATTGACTTTGTTCTTAGCCTGTTGTTTGCAGCGGATTTTAATTGGTCATAAGTCAAACCAGCACTTTCACTTGTAGTTGTACCATTTTCCCATAAATCTGAATACGCCAAACTAAATCTGTCTGTCACTTGTGAAGCTTGGACACTAGCTGTTATACTACTAACTGTCTGGTTGAAAAGTGAAGTAGTCACGTAGCCACTTAATTCATTCTTTCCAACTTTGTTGTTTTGAAGTGCGGTTATACTTGATGTAAGACTGCTTGATGTCTGATTGAATGTAGAAGTAGTAACATAACTGCTTAAATCACTCTTTTTAGCATAGTTGTTTTTGATATTTGTCACCTCTGCTGAAATCCCATCTGCCGTTTGCTGCCATGAAGACGTTGCTGATGATAATGTCTGTTTGGTAACATAGTTCTGTTCTATTGCTTCAACCCTTGACGTTATTCCGCTTGCAGCTTGATTCCAATAACTTGTAGCAGAAGTTGAAACACCAGCAACTTGATTTTCTACTGCTGAGACCCTTGTTTCTATACCTTCATAAGTTTGATACCAAACTGATTCCATTGCAACCTTATCAACATTAGTAAGATAGTCTTTGTCTATCCTACTAACAGTAGAACTTAAACCGCTTAGACTTTGCTCAA
>JAEEGL015396267.1_pt1 | contig 11384 bp, 7 predicted proteins | sample 9134231 | NCBI WGS metagenome assembly JAEEGL01 (sample SAMN16246548, study PRJNA631951) | gut metagenome | biome: gut microbiome; feature: rumen; material: fiber-attached | host: Bos | place: Iran: Karaj | collected 2018-10
AGGAAACGTCTGCCTGACAACACATGTCGACAAGGCCAGGGCAAAGAACTGGAACACGTACCAGACGTCAAATGGTAATAATTGGACGCTGTATGCAGGTGGTGTTCCCACTGACATCAGCACCATCGAAGCAGACAACGAAGACGACGCACCGCGCTACAACATGAGCGGTCAGCGCGTAGGACGCGACTACAAGGGCGTGGTCATCGTCAACGGGAAGAAAAAAGTAGTGAAGTAGCAACCGTCTCATCAGCCAACTGGCTCAGCGATAGTTCTTTGTAGGGGCGGATCGGCGTATCCGCCCTTTCGTACATCTTAATAATATATATCATTGCGGGCGGACATGCTGATCCGCCCCTACAAAAGACGACATCAAGGCGCTCGGTCTTTGGTTACTCTGCCTGCAGAGAACCCCTCGACTTCAGAAAGGAGAATTTATCACGTTTCTTTTTGCAGTATGAGTTTTTTTTCGTAACTTCGCAGCCGAAAGAAACCCATTCAAGGTATTCGTATAATTAGTCTAATATCGCATATCATTATGGCAAACGTAACATTCAAGTATGCTCCGATGTTCCAGCTTGGCGAGGACAAGACGGAGTACCGCCTTTTGACAAAGGAAGGAGTGACCCTCGGAGAGTTTGAGGGCAAGGAAATCGTGAAGGTATCGCCCGAGGCGCTCACGCTGCTGGCACAGGAGGCTTTCCACGACGTGGAGTTCATGCTGCGCCGCGAGCACAACGAGCAGGTGGCACAGGTGCTCACCGACCCCGAGGCTTCTGAAAACGACAAATACGTGGCACTGCAGTTCCTGCGCAATGCCGAGGTGGCCTGCAAGGGCATCCTGCCTTTCTGCCAGGACACCGGCACCGCGATTATCCACGGTGAGAAGGGACAGCAGGTGTGGACAGGCTTCGAGGACGAAGAGGCGCTGAGCCTCGGCGTGTTCAACACGTTCACACAGGAGAACCTGCGATATTCGCAGAATGCACCGCTGACCATGTACGACGAGGTGAACACCCGCTGCAACCTGCCCGCGCAGATTGACATCGAGGCAACGGAAGGTGCTGAATACCGCTTCGTGATGGTGGCCAAGGGCGGCGGCTCGGCCAACAAGACCTACTTCTACCCCATGACCAAGGCTACCATCCAGAACGAAGGCACGCTCATCCCATTCCTCGTGGAGAAGATGAAGAGCCTCGGCACGGCAGCCTGTCCGCCCTACCACATCGCCTTCGTCATCGGTGGAACCAGCGCCGAGAAGAACCTGCTGACGGTGAAGCTGGCCAGCATCAAATACTACGACAACCTGCCCACCACAGGCAACGAGACCGGCCGCGCATTCCGCGACATCGACCTGGAGAAGAAACTCCTTCTGGAGGCCCACAAGATTGGACTCGGCGCCCAGTTCGGCGGTAAGTACATGGCCCACGACATCCGCGTGATTCGTCTGCCGCGTCATGGTGCCAGCTGTCCCATCGGCATGGGCGTGAGCTGTTCGGCCGACCGCAACATCAAGGCGAAAATCAACCGCGACGGCGTATGGCTGGAGAAGATGGACAACAACCCCTCGGAGCTCATTCCCGCCGAATATGCGAAAGCCGGCGAGGGAGCGAACACCATCGTGATTGACCTGGACAAGGGCATCGATGCCGTGAGGGCCGAGCTGACCAAATATCCCGTCTCCACGCGCGTCAACCTGAAGGGCACCATCATCGTGGCCCGCGACATTGCCCACGCCAAGCTGAAGGCACGGCTGGATGCCGGCGAGGACATGCCTCAGTATTTCAAGGACCATCCCGTGCTCTACGCCGGTCCGGCAAAGACGCCCGAAGGCTTCCCCTGCGGAAGCATGGGCCCGACGACGGCCAACCGCATGGACCCCTACGTTGACGAGTTCCAGGACCACGGTGCCAGCCTGGTGATGATTGCCAAGGGCAACCGCTCGGACGTGGTGACCGAGGCATGCCGCAAACACGGCGGCTTCTACCTGGGAAGCATCGGCGGCGTGGCGGCCGTGTTGTCGCAAAGCAGCATCAAGAGCATTGAATGTGTGGAATATCCCGAGTTGGGAATGGAAGCCATCTGGAAGATAGAGGTTGACGACTTCCCCGCCTTCATCCTCGTTGACGACAAGGGCAACGACTTCTTCAAGCAACTGAAGCCCTGGCCGGCTACATGCTGAAAGAGTGAAAAGTGAGGCCCCCTCTAATCCCCCCTTGGGGGGAAGACGTGGCGAAGGGCCATGAAGGGCAAAGGCAACGGGCTTCACTCTCCCCTCCTACGGGAGGGGCAGGGGGTGGGCTTCCAGTAACGTCTGAACTCCTGAACTCCCGAACTCCTGAACTCCTAAATGTGAAGATTTAAAACCGTCCCCCGGTTTTGACCTTCGTCAAGCAAAAAGGCGGCGAAACGACTTTTCCCCGCTTTTTGCTTGCAAATTCGGCAATAATGGCGTACTTTTGCCGCGATTTCAAGAAGCACCCCCGCCATTGGCAACAAGGTGCAAGATGTTGAACCCTTTAAATAAAAGAAAGGAAAAAAGAAATGAAAAAGATTTTAATGACAATGGTAATTGCCCTCTTTGCCGTCACCGCTAACGCACAGTGGTATCTCGGCGGCAGCGTGGGAGTGGCAAGCGTGAAAAACGGAAATGCCGACGCTGAAACCGTTTACAAGTTCGTGCCCGACTTCGGCTATACAATCAACGACGACTGGGCAATCGGTGTGGCTGTGGGATACCAGAAAGGTGCCTGCTCACTGCTCAAAGGTTCGTTCGGACAGGACACCGAGACCGAGGTGCTGCAGGTTTCGCCCTACGCCCGCTACACCTTCGTGAAGTCGAAGCTCGTCAACGTTTTCATTGACGGCGGCGTGGGACTGGCAAGCTACAAGGACCTGGGCACTGAGTTCCAGCTCGGACTGAAACCCGGCGTGGCTGTCAACCTCAACGATAAGCTCAGCTTCGTGGCTCACTTCGGATTCGTGGGCTTCGACACATTCAGCCCGAAACCCGACAACATCGACAACAGCACCAACATCGGTGTGGACCTCGATGGCAACAACATCATGTTCGGACTGTACTACAACTTCTAAGAATCCGCCACAACGGAGCAACATCATCCGTAACCATTTATGGCGCAACCGCTTGACGGCTGCGCCTTTTTTGTTTATGTAAACGTCAAAAAAAGAACGTGGCGGCTTGCGTGAAAAGAAAAAAATGCCTACTTTTGCATTTAGAAAAACTTCTGAACCCATGAAAAGGAAAAATAGGAAAAAATGGTGGTTGGCGGTGGCTTTAGTGGCAGCCATCGGCGTCGGCATTTACAAGCTGCCTCTGAAGAAATACACTTCCACGCTGAAAGAAGAAATCGCAATGTTTGGCAACGACAGCACCTTTGCCTACAAGCGTTTTGAGCACATCTTCGACAACAAGAAGGCCGTATGCAGGGTAACGGCCGATTATCCCGTGAGCGGTCCCAGCCATCTGAAGGATGCCATCAAGGGGGTGCTGTATGACTTGCTCGGACAAGAGGGAAACATTGAGGAGGAAGACATTCCAACAGCTTTTTCCAACAACCCGGAGTTAGCAAACAAACAACTCAAGCTTTATGTGGAAAACGTAGGAATGAGCCTCACCGATGAGGTCTCTGGGCTTAGGGAAAAAATCGACGACGACGATTTCAGGAACGATATGACTTTTGAATGGGCAGTAGATTTCACGGTGAATTGCGAAACACCGAAATATGTCACCTACAACGTGTCGTGGCTCACCTACAGGGGTGGCTTGCACGAACTGGCCTACGACAGCGGCATCACCTTCCGCAAGGCCGACGGAGTGCTGATGAGCTGGGACGATGTGCTCGCGGACGAACACTACATGCAGGACATCATAAAAAGCGGGCTGAAAAAGTATTTCAACGTAACCACCGACGAGGAACTGTTGACACAACTTACTTTATGTGAAGACTTTGAGCACCTGCCGCTCCCCGACACCCCAATCTTTGAAAAGGACAGCCTGGCGTTCATCTACCAGTTCTACGAAATTTCCGCCTGGGGCATGGGGCAGCCGAAATTCAAGGTTGCGTATGAGGACCTGGCGCCTCAAATGAAGTCAGAGGCATTGGAGCTGGCTCGCCAGTGAAGGGATATTTCTCCCTGAAAGCGGACAGTTGCCGGCGCGTGGCCTCCAAGAAGCGTTCATGCTCGGCGCTGCCAGGATGGAGGGGCCTGTGGGCGAGGGCCTTGGCAAGGGGCTGCCAGTCGTCAACAAACCTGACGGCTTCCTCCGAGAAATAGGCTTGGGCAAAGCGACGGAAGATATAGTCCACGGCCTGCTCTGAGGGATGGAGCATGTCGGAAGCGTAGAAACGGTAATCGCGCAACTCGTCGTTGACAATTTCGTAAGCCGGGAAATAATCCATGGCCTGTTCGCCTTGCAAGAGTTCGTGGCATGCCAACAGGAGGGTGGCCTTCGACAGCTGGCTGCCATGGAAACCATACTTGGCATAGCGGATGGGGCTGACGGTGAAAATGATGTGCACCTGGCTGTTCATCTGCCTCAACAACTGCACACAACGCTCGAGATAACGGCGACACTGCTCCACCGAGAGTTCTTCTTCACGGAACAAGTGATGGGGCTGCTTGTTGCAATTGTCAACAATCAGCCCGCTTTCCTTTAAGATATAGACATGATTGGTGCCCAACGTAACAATGGCCACGTCGGGCTGGAAGAGGTTGTCCTCCTGCGAAAGCCGCTCCAAGGTGTGGAGCACGCTGGCGGGATTGTACATCACGCCGTAGGGGTTGACCAGCGTCTGGAAACAGTTGTCGGTAAACAGTTTTCCCATGCTTGCCGCAAAACAGCTGCCCACGAACAGCATGCGGTGACTGGGCACGATTTTCCATACAGGGCAGCCCGTGTCAACGCAAGTCCTGAAAAGTTCCACGCCGGTGTTCATAGATGCTAACTTCTGCTCACCTGCAGCCCTGTGTTGCTAAGGCTGAGTTCCACAAAACGTGCATTGGCGTTGGGTTGCAGCTGGCTAAGCACACTCTTGATGCGGGCCGCCGCCTCCACATCCTTGGCAATCATGTAGAGATAGCCGCCGCCTCCGGCACCGGCCAGTTTATAGCCCAGGCAGAAATCATCGACCAGTCGGGTGATGCTGCGCACCTCCTCGGGATCAGTGCCGCTATCGATGGTGCGGTTCTGCAACCATGAAAGTCCCACCAACTGTCCCATCTTCTGGAAGTCGGCCCGCTGTATGGCCTCAAACATGGCGGTGGTATGCTCTTTCATCTGACGCAGCAGGGCCAACTCCTCGTGCTGGTTGAGGAACATTCGCCTGACAATGGTTGTCAGGATGGTCTTGGCCGTGCGGGTGATGCCCGTATAATATAAAAGATGGCAGGGAGCAAAGTCGGGCTGCAGGAACAGGTCGGAGGGCAACCAGCGCACCACGGGACTCTGGTCGAAGCCGCTACGTGTCTGCAAGAGTTTCACGCCCTGCAAGATGCCGCCGTACTGGTCTTGCCATCCTCCGCCGGTGGTAAGCAGCTGTTCCAGCACGAGGGTGCGGTTGCCAATTTCGTTCTTGTCCCATTTCAGTCCGCAGAAATCGCTCAATGCTCCCAAGACGGTAGCCGCCAGGATGGAACTGGTGCCTAAGCCACTTCCGGCAGGGATGGCCGAAAGGAGTGTCAGCTCAATGCCACAGCCGAGATGAGCCAGCTGGCGTTCCAGCGAACCATAGTCCTCGAGAGAGAAACATGGATGGAAACCGGCAAGCACCAGTGCGGCCTTGGGAATGGAGAACGGACTGCCCACATGGTGGAAGTCGTAGAGCTCGTCGTAGGTGGACACCTGCTCGGCGGCTCCGAGGTCGATGCTTCGAAGGATGATGTGGTGCTGACGGCAAGGCCTTACATAAACCTGCAATGGTGGCTGGCCGTTCAGATTGATGGCAAGGTTGACCACGCTGCCGCCCTCCATGAGGCAGTAGGGCGGCGTGTCGGTCCAGCCGCCGGCAATATCAATGCGCACGGGACTGCGCCCCCAGACAATCTGGTCGGGATATACCGACATGGCAGGGCTTTGCTTGTCTTGCACCACAGGCTCCATCAGTCCTGCACGCAACAGGCTGAACGCCTTCTGCTCGTTTTCCGCGCCGTCGCCGCCACGCCGCCTTTCCAACTCTGCGCGGAACATGCTGTCGTGAATGCGTTTCATGAGCGGCTCATCGTCGGCAATGGACTGCGGACAAGGCACATCATAGAGGGCAAATTCGCGAGCGGCATCCTCAAGGTCGGTTTGATAAAACACGCTATGGCGATGGTTGGCGGCCAGCTGCTGCCAGTTTTCTGCACGAAAGCGTGAGCGCTGACGGGTGAGACGGATGATGTCGGTCTCGCAAGAGATGTCGTCGGCACTTGCCTTCCGGCATTCTTCCCACAAGGTTTTCGCTTCCGTGTCGCCGGGATTGGAGAGCATCCATCGCAATAACCGTCCGGCATCGTCAAGCTTTTCCACAATGGGGAAAAAGCGGGCACTCTGCAAGTCGTTTCCGCCATCGATGGTTGCCGGACTGATATTTCTTTCCGCCGCCCACGACATAAAGGACTGCCCCAGGAACATGGTGGAGCAATCGCCGACGTCACCGCGGAACTGGTCGCGGAAACCGTAGGGACGAACGCAATATTCGCTCTCGCCCACAGGGACAATATCGACACATTGCCCGGGTTTCAAGTCTATCGCCCAGTCGTTTTCGGGAACGCCCGTAACGATGTTGTCGCACGACAGCCGCCACCCCTTCCCCATCCAGCTGTTCTCAATCCAAACATTCTGGTTGCTCTGAGAGATTTCTGTCTGGCAGACAGAGTTTTGAATGAAGATGGCGGGATGTGGCTTCAGCGAATGGTGCATGATTTCCCGCTGGTCGGTCACCAAATGCTGAATGGCCAGCGAGCTTGAAATGATTTCGGGCGAGGTGCCGAAATGATAGAACTGTCCGCCGGGCAATGGAAGCACGGCCACAGAGAGTTGCCTGAGTTCCTCGTCGTCAACGGACGGCGCTTTTCCCAAGGCGCAGCCGAACTGTCCATAAAGGTCATAGTTGCACGCTTTACCATTGTGAACAGAGCGTTTCTCCAACAGCTTCACGGCCTTGTCGCTCAACATCCAGATGCCGATGTCGGTGAGGAAATAACAGTCTTTCGTCAGTTCTCCCAACACCTTGCGCGATGGTTTCTGAAGCATGTACTGAAGGGTGCTTGGCGACAGCCTCGACGACACGAACACCCCGTGGTTGGTGGCAATCTCGGGCGGAAGCCACAAGCCGTAGCACACCACGTCGGCGGCGGGAATGGGCTGCAGCGGCTGGGTGGTCCTGATGAGCACGTCGCCGCTTACTATCATGGTGTGAAGGCTGTCGGGGGCTGCCTCCAAAATTTTCTGATACAGCGGCACCTGCAGCGACAGCAGGTCTTGCGACAGCCGCTGTCCCCTCTCCCACCGGAACACGGGAATGGGCGTGAGCACCTTCCCCGACGGAGCGTAGGCGGGCAGGCGCCGGCTCTGTCCTCCCGCATGTAGCAGCAGGCGCTTGTCATCCGACAGCCACTCGTCGAAGGTCTGCCCCTGCCGCCCCATGGCCTTGAAAGCCTCGCGCAGCAGGTGGATGCTTCCTCCGCCGCTTCCGAGTTTGTGGCCCACGGGGTCGTTGGTGCAGAACCATTCTCCCTTGTTGTAACCCGTCACGTCGTGAAAACAGTTCACGAGGTTTGGCGGTAGTGAAAGCAGTTTCTTCACGATTTCCTCTGTTTCCTTATTTCAGTAAAGACCACATAAAGCAGTGCCAGCGCCAGCAGTGCCAGTGCCGCGTATGCCACGGCCTCCGTTCTTTCTATGCTCTTGGGGTAGAACATCAGTTCCACCTGGTGCTTTCCGGGTTTCACCTGCAGTGCACGCAGCACATAGTCGGCCCTGCCCAGAGTGGCCTCATCTCCGTCGATGGTGGCTGTCCATCCGGGATAATAGATTTCGGAGAACACCACGACACCGCCTTTTCCCGACTCCACCTCGTAAGTGAGGTGATTGGGCTCATAGGCAGTGAGTTTCACCACCGATTCGTTGTCTTGTTCCACCGCCTGCCCAAGCTGTTCCTGGAACTTCTTGTCGGCCACGGCCTCATGTCGCAGTTGCAGTTTTCCAAGTCCTTCCAGCTCCTCGTTGGCATTGTCCACATAGTTGATTTTATCTACGAACCACGCATTGCCGTAGGCATAGACATTCTTCAGCGGCACGGTTTCGTTGTTCTGAAGCGGCACCACCACATATCGGGCGTTGAGCATGTTCATCAGCGGCCAGAGGCTGTCGCCGTTCACCTTCGTCATGTCGCCGGCGGCATTGGCAATGGCCACCGACATCTGCTGCATCTCGGGCATCAGGTAGGCGTCGATGATTTCCTGGTAACGGCGCAGTTTTGCGGCATGATAGCCGCCGATGCTCTTATGGTAATAAGAAGTTTCGTTTTCGTTGAACGTATTGCTGGCAAGGTTGAGCACGCGGTAATTGCCCTGGTCGCTCTTGTCTTGCAAGATGATTTCGTCGGTGCTCGTTTTGGCCTGTGGTGCATCGCGCTCGCTCTTTGGCACAAACATCTGGTCGTTCAGGTAGCGCTTGTCCACCGACCACATGTCGGCCAGGCAGAGCACCAACATGGCGCCGACGGCAACGCTGCCTTTCAGCTTCCCCATGCGGAAGAGCAGCAGGAGCAGAGTGCCCACCACGATGATGCCCAGCGAGCGCCAGCAGTCGGCCACGAACACGGCCTTGTGCATGGGCTCCAGGCTCGACAGCAGCATGGCCTGCACACCCGTTTCATCGGGCTGCTGTTGCATGATGGCGTTCTGGATGTCGCCCGCCATCCTGATGTCGTATGAGGAAATGAAGTCGAAAAACATTCCCGGGGCCAGCGCAAACAGCAGGCAGATGCCTCCGGTAAGTGCAAAACTTGCATAGATGCTCTTCATGAGCGTTTTCTGAGAGGCTGCACCGGGCGCACCTTTCACGCTCCTCACCACCTCGCGCAAGCCCATCATGGCCAACAGCGGAATGGTGAACTCGGCAATCACCAGGATGCTGGCCACCGTGCGGAACTTGGCATACATGGGCACATAATCGAGGAAGAAGTCGGTGAACGGCATGAAATTCTTTCCCCACGAAAGCAGGATGCTCAGCACCGTCACGGCCAGCAGCGCCCACTTCATGGGACCTTTCACCAGGAACAGTCCGAGCACGAACAGCATGAGCACGAAGGCGCCCACATAGACGGGACCGCTGGTGCCGGGCTGCTCGCCCCAGTATTGCTGGAAATAAGGATAGAAATCGGTCAGTTGCGGGTCGGCCTTCTCCATGGCCGTCTTGCTTTCCGACAGGGGCATCGAGGCACCGCCCTTGGCATTGGGCACAAGCAGCGTCCACGTTTCACCAATGCCGTAGCTCCATTGCGTGATGTGGTCGCGGTCAAGGCCCGAACTGGTCTGGTTGGCGGCATAGGCTTTCACCAGTTCGCGCTTGCCGCGCATGGTCTCCTGAGAATATTGCCAGGTGTGGTAGAGGTTCGAGAGGTTGGCGCACACGCCGATGGCTCCGGCCACCACGCACACCGCCGTGGCCTTGAGGAAACGGGCCATTTGCTTCTTCTGAATGGCGTCGATGAGGAAGGCCACCACCATGAACAGGATGATGAACAGGTAGTAATAGGTCATCTGCACATGGTTGGCGTAGATTTCAAAAGCCGAGAACACCGCCGCCAACAGGAAGCCCCACAGGTATTTCCCCCTGTAGGCCAGCACAATGCCGGCAATCATGGGCGGCAGGTAGGCCAGCGCCCACACCTTCCAGATGTGTCCGGCGGCAATGATGATGAGGAAATAGCTGCTGAAGGCCCACGCCACGGCTCCCAGTGCCGCCATCCATTGCCTAAAGTCGAAGGCGCGCAACAGGATATAGAATCCCAGCAGGTAGGCGAACAGGAACCACACGTTTTCGGGCAGCCACAGGTGGTAGCCCTTCACAAGGTGCCCCAGCGTGGTGGTGCTGTTATACGACGGCGCCGACTGATAGGTGGGCATGCCGCTAAAGGCGCTGTTCGTCCAGCGCGTCGTCTTCCCCGTGGTCTCCTTGAACACCTTGGCCTCCTGGCCCAGTCCCACGCCGGCCGACGCGTCGTGGCGATAGAGAATGCGCCCTTCTATGTCGGCTGGGAAGAAGTAGGCAAACGAAATGAGCACAAAAAGCACCACGGCCAGAAGGTCGGGCAAGATGATTTTCCAGTTTTTCATTGTCTATGATTTATTATATTTCTCTTTAATGTAGTATAGGAGTTTGGGAGTTTAGGAGTTTAAACGTTACTGACGGCGGCAACCTTGTGCCCGTATGTCTTCCCCCAAGGGGGGATTAGAGGGGGGCCTTGCCTTGTGCCCGTACGTATTCCCCCAAGGGGGGATTAGAGGGGGACCTTATTTCTCCAAGAATTTCCTCGTCACCTCGAACGAACTGTCCTCCACCTTCTTCCAGAAATCAAAATACTGGCTGGCGCGCGTGTCCTTCAACGGAATGTCGCTGATGATGCGCAGCGAGATGAAGGGCACGCCATACAGGTGGCAGGTATGTGCAATGGCGCAGCTCTCCATGTCCACGGCCTTCGCCTCGGGGAAGAGTCGCAGGATGTCTGCCATCTTCTCCTTCTGGTCCACGAACCAGTCGCCGGTAACAATCAGCCCGGCACGTATGGGCGTGGTCACCGCCGCGTCGTCGTTCAGCCGCAGAGCCCTCTCCACAATCTCCGGCGGTGAGGGGAAGCGCGCCGGCATGCCCACGAACTGCCCGTAGGCCACTTCGCTGCCGCAATAGACATCGTGATACACGCACTCCGTGCTGGCCACCACGTCCATGACGTTCATCCCCACGTCGGCGCCGCCGGCCACGCCGGTGCTCACCACGAGGTCGGGACGGCACCAGCCCAGCAGCCGCGCCGTGCCCACGGCGGCGTTCACCTTGCCGATGCCGCACTGCATCATCACTATTTCGTTGTCGCCAAGACGGCCGGTCACGAACGTGCCGCCATCATGGCGCACCTCACTCCGGTCGCTCAGAAGGGCTGCCACGCGGACAAACTCCTTCTCCATTGCTATTATAACACCTATTTTCATCATGGTGCAAAGGTACGGATAAACGAGCGAAATGCAAAAGGAAAACTTGTTTTTCTTTTCATTTCCGAGTGCAAGTACCTTATCCAAAGGTACGGATAAACGAGCGAAATGCAAAAGGAAAACTTGTTTTTCTTTTCATTTCCGAGTGCAAGTACCTTATCCAAAGGTAC
>JAEEGL016163966.1_pt1 | contig 11384 bp, 7 predicted proteins | sample 9134231 | NCBI WGS metagenome assembly JAEEGL01 (sample SAMN16246548, study PRJNA631951) | gut metagenome | biome: gut microbiome; feature: rumen; material: fiber-attached | host: Bos | place: Iran: Karaj | collected 2018-10
CCATCGGGCCGGATAAACGGAGCAACCGTAGATTTTCACAATTGTTCCGTTCCTTCCTCTTTCCCTCACACAGCAAAACGACAAAAGGTGTGAGCTGAAAAAAGAAGACGGCCGATTGTTACGGTTGACAGGTTGACAGTTTTTTTATTGCGAGAATGTGCCGTCATCCCGTCACTGCAGTCACCGGAACATGCTTCCCATTTCATATTCACATACAAAACGACAAAGACTGTGAACTGTAAAGGAGCACGTTTTTCAGGACAAACAAAAAGGCCGGCAGATTTTATTCTGTCGGTCTGTCTGTTCTGTGTTCTGTTGTTCAGTTGTGACTGTTTCGGATTATACGATCTGCCGCCGTCTTATCTGCAAAGCAAAGCAAGGCAGATTTCCAACTCCGAACGGATGTGCCAAGCGTTTCCCCCATATATATATACGGCAAAATGTGGCACGAAATATTCCCGGGCAATTGTTTTTTCTGAATATCCGCGTTTAATAGTTTAATGTATTGACGGCAGTTATCTGTACCTGGCGTACACATCCGCAAGGGTTTCCTTAATGTGTTTTATCCTTTTGGATACTGCTCCGTTGTTTGAACAGCCCAATTCTTCGGCTATCTCTTTCTGAGTGTATCCCTTGCTGTACAGAGAGAATATCTTTCTGTCGGTGTCGTTTAGAGAGTTCATGAACTCGGACATCATGGCTCTGTATTCGACAGTCTTTTCGACGTCGATGTTCGTCTGCCCGAGTTTTCTGTTTGCGTCGGGATCGGGGTTTGCTTCGGCGTGCTCTTTCTCCCGGGTATGGTATATCCGTCTCTCCGCGTCCATCTTACGGTAATTCGGGGAGACGTTTCCGTTATAATCCTCCGGAAGAGAATTATCCTGCACGATCTTTGCGACGGTTGAGTAATCCATGATGTCGAGCATGGTATCCACGGCGTTTTTCAAAAAACTGTCGCTTTTCTCTTCAAGCTCGGGATCGGACATATTAAACTGAGAAAGGATACCTGACACTGTTTCTTCATCGAGACTTGTTACTGCATCGGAAATAAGGTCTTCAACGTTATCCCTTAAGACAATGAGAGAATTATCCTTCGCGTAATACTTTGACGGGGCTTTCATACCTTTGGATCTTGCTGATTGTTCAAACTGTGAATCCAAAAGCCTTTTGACGTACTCCATATCCGACTGTTTATCCGGGGAACGTGAGGAAGGAGAAGACAGTGAAGAGGCTGACCAGTCGTGTGAGCGGAAGAACATGCGTAGGTCGGCGAGGGTGGGGAGAGGCGAGGAGGAGATGAGGTTATCTGGAATAGTATCTTTTTTCATTTTAAGTTTTCTTCAAATTATTGTGATTCGAATTAAATGGCGCAGTGCGACCGGGCTTTTTAAAAAAGTCAGTAAGCAAAACCGCCGCGCCTTCAAATGGATGAATCGTGCGGCGGTTAACAGGCCTGTCGACAACATATCTGAATTGTCTATTAAACGGATTATTTTTTGTTTTTGTTCTCTTTTCGTAGCGTTCCGATTGTTTTATCGCTACGAGTGTCTCTTCCGTTTTCATTCCGTATAGTCCCAGGCGGTAGTCCTCTGGTCTTTTCGAATGTACCAACAGTACAATCACTTCTTGTTTTTCTTACCGACATTCTTTCACCCCCCTTTTTTAAGGAATTATTATCTGACAGCTTTTTCATCTTAGCTGTTAATAATCTATTTTTTCCCCGTCGCCTTCCCGAATGTGAAACCAATAATCAGGCAAACGACGCCGGAAATGATCGGGATTATAATGTTTAACGGATTGGATCTAACGTTATCGTCCTCCCCGCCCGGCTCCGTTCCGGGAACGTCGGTGTCAGGAACGTTTTTATCGGTTATCGGTGAATCTGTGTTTACCGGATCGGTACCGTCTCCCGTTGTCGGAGGCTCATTTGTTCCTGCATCCGAAGATGGCTCGGGGGGTTTGTCTGTCGTGTCCTCCGCATTCGGATCTGCAGCCCTCTTGGCAATTATCGTGTAAACCTTCTCGTCCCCGTTCTCGGCGACGCAGATGACCTTCACTTCGTTGTCCTGGCCGGGCTTGAGATTCTGGCCTCCTTCGACACGGTACGAGGCGCCTCTGTCTTTCGTTGTAGCGGTGACGGAAATGCTGCTTATCTCGTAAGGGAGCCATACGACGTACTGCGTGGTGTTTTCGCTGAACTTGGGCGAAATGAAGAGATCCTTTACCGTAATGCCCGAGAGACTGTTATCTCCGCTCGGAACGTAGTTCGGATCCTGCGCCCTGGTTACTGCAATGGTGTAAGTCTTAGTAGCGCCCGTCGCGGCTTTTACCGTAATGGTCACGTTCGTGGTACCGTTGACTTTAAGCGTCGGGCTGTCCACCGTGACCTTTGCCGCGGAGTCCTCCGCCGTTGCGCTGACGTTCAGCTTGGACACCTCATACGGAACGCTCGCGGTATATGACGTGGTTGACGAACTGAAGGAAGGAGAGATCGTCGCGTTGCTGACAGTCAGGGATTTCAGGTTGCAGTTGCCCGAAAGAGGAGCGGCAATATTTACGCTGTAGCTTACGGTTCCGGCGTTCGTTTCGTTTGTTCCGTCGGAAAGGCGGACGTCGGTAAAGGAAACCGTGATCTTTGTTCCCTCAGAAAGACCGCTCTTGACTTTGAACGTAACGGTAAACAGCTTTGTATTGCTCTTGATCGGTTTTGACAGATCATTGTCATACGCGACCATATTATTGCCGCTGAACTCGACTGCCCACGGAGAGGCTATCTGCTGTTTTGTCCCGCTGAGCGTGAGCTGGCTCGAATCATACGACAGTGTTCCGGACACGCCTTCGGTATTGCCGCCGTTTACGTTAAACGTAAGGGTGATGGTATCTCCTGCTCTGACCGTTGACGGGCCTGTGAGCGTCGCCGTTCCCGCGGCGCTGATGGTCAGCGCGGCAAAGACCTGAATAGCAAGAATGAGAGCCGTAAGTACGGCTATTGTTTTATTTTTCATATCGTTTTCTCCTGTGGTATTATACGAATTACAGCCTCCGTTTGTCGGGATCTGTCACAGATACCGGGGCGGCTACGGCAAGAACTCTCAGCGGCTCGGCGTTCCTCTGGGTGATCTTTCCCTTGCCGAGGATCTGCGCCTTTATCTGAAGGAAGTCGGTGATACTGATGGCGTTGTCTCCGCTTGTGTCTCCCGCGGTCGCGCCGTCTCCGGTCAGCGTGGATTTCTTAAGGATATGCGCCTTGATCGCGAGCATGTCCGTGATGGTTATCTGCCCGTCGCCATTGACGTCGCCGAACACGATTACAGAATATGACGCCACGGTTGTATTCCCGTCCATGATAGAGACCCGCGTGCCGGTGCCGACCACGGCGCCGCCGGTGATCTGCTTGTTGTCCTTAAGTACCGAAACGAATTCCGACTCGTTCAGGCCCGAGAGCAGTGCGGAGACCGTCGTTCCCGTCTGCACGTTGCTAATTTTTGACGAGCCAACCGAATAAACCGACGACGTGATCGTTTCGGGGACGGAGCTTGTTGAAACTGTCAGCGCCGGGCTCGCCGGGCTTGCGTATGATGTCGCCGTCTCGGCGACTCTCTGGTAGAACGTATACTGCGTTGCCTTTGTCAGGCCGGAGAACACGTTGGAGTTTTGCCAGGTCTGTCCGTCCATGCTGTACTCGTAACCGGATGTGGCTTTCAGCGTTACGCTTGTTGTCGTTATGTTTGTCGCTGCGGGCGCGGACGGCGCGGCGACGGTCTTCTTATCCGTGGTTACGGTGAGTGCGGGGCTTGCCGGCGAGGCGTTCGCGGTAGATGTAGCGGCTGTTCTTACATAGAAGCTGTACTGCGTCCCGGGATTAAGACCAGTGAACACGTTGCTGCTCTGCCAGTTGGTCCCGTCCTTGCTGTACTGGCATCCGTCAACAGAGTTAAGCGTGACGGTTGTGTCTGTTTTTGAAGAGAGAGTGGGGGCCGCGGGAGCCGGAACGTCGCTCTTGTTCGTCGTAACTGAAAGCGCGCTGCTCGAAGGCCCGGCGTATGACGTTGCCGTTTCGGCTAGTCTCTGATAGAACTTATACGTCTGAGCGGGAGACAGTCCATTGAAAACGTTGGAAGCTTGCCATGCTCCGCCTTCGATCATATACTCGTATCCGTTGACTGCGTTAAGGGTGACCGTTGTATCCGTTTTGCCGTTAAGAGTCGGTGCGATTGCCGATGTTGGCGTGGATTTGTCGGTGGTGACGGTCACGCCTTCACTTGCCGGACTGGCATAGGTGTATTCTGTTGCGGCAATCCTCTGATAGAATGTATAAGTTGTCGCCGGATTAAGATTATCAAAAACATTTGATGTCTGCCAGTTCAGACTGTCAATGCTATATTCATATCCAGAAAAACCTTTTAGTGTGACGTTGCTGTCGGATACATTCAACGGTATTGGACTTGACGGTGCTTCGGGAGTGGTATACATTTCATCAAATAAGACAACTTTGTAACCATGCTCCCTGAGCCACTGCGCTGCTGAGCCTTCGCCATCAACGAAGAAAACGGAATCTATTCTATCTGCGAAAACATAATTTCCAAATTCCAGATTAGGATTTTCGATAAATACCCTTTTCAATTCTGTAAACGCTCTGAAACTGTAATCGCCAAGATATGTTACTTCATAACCTATAACTGCGGTTTCGCAATTTGAATAGTCATTCCAATTGACAACCTCCACTGAGGTATTATTATATGTTCTTCCAACACCACAGAATGCAATAGCTTGTTCTTCTTTGTTATAATATGTTTTCCCAATATAAGTGTATACACTTTCTCCTGCAATAAATCTCTTTATATAACTTTTGCAAAGAACATAATAACAAACTTCACCTATTCCGTTAGAATATGAAATATTTTCAGGAATTATTATTCCTCTCCCTTTTTTTAAATTACAATTTATAAACGCGTTTGTTCCTATATTGCTTATTGAATTTGAAATCTTGATATCGGTTTGCCCAGTACAATTATAGAAGGCTTTTTCACCAACATTTGTCAGTCTCTTGTATATGGTAATATCTAAATTGCTGTAATTTGCAAAAGCACATGAACTGACAACTGTTGAATTTGTAATTATAACAGTTTTCAAACTTTGCGGGACTGCATAATAATACTTGCCATGTTGACTATAACCTGTTGTGCTACTGGTTTTATATCCAAAAATCCAACCGAAGTTGTACCGATAATCATCTGATGACGAATAATAATCATTATATCCAATAAAAGGTAATACTATTTTATTCAATTTGGAACAACCCTGGAATATAGCCCCTTGAATTTCGGTAACACTTTCTGGAATAATAATTGACGTGATTCCTGAGCATCCTGCAAATGCGTTTTCCTCAATAATTGTAACACCATCAGGAATTATAAGCTCAGTTAGTCCCGAGCAATTAGCAAATGCATAAGACCAGATTTTTGTTAAATTCTTGGACAACTGTATACTTGTCAAATTCGAACAATCGTTGAAAGCATGGCTTCCAATCATTGTTACACTATCTGGTATAACAATATTTGTTAAATTCTTGCATCCCTCAAATGCGTAACCGGCAATACTAGTAACTCCGTCTGGTATCATGCTGTTGTTGCATCCTTTTATTAAGCCGCCGTATTTTGCGATAAGGCAATTGTTGCTGCTGTAATACTCAGGATTATCTATATCTACAATTATGCTTTCAATACCAGTGCACAAATGGAAATGTGAAGTATCAATATTTTGAAGTCCCTCGCCAATTGAAATATATTTTATGTTTTTGCATTCATCAAAAACAAACCTTCCTAATCTAGTTACATTGTCTTTAAGTTCCACACCCTCCAATTTCATACAATTTGCAAAAGCGTAATCTTCGATAGTTGTCAAAGAAAAAGGGAAATTGACACTTAAAAGATTTTGGCAGTTATAAAAGGCATATGTACCCACTGTTTCTAGAGCGTTTGATATTGATATAGCGGTAAGTTGTTTGCAATTATAAAATGCATAAGCTCCAATTTCTTTGCTTGTTAAGTTATATGAAATGGAAATATTTTTTAATCTGTAACAACCATAAAAGGCATATTCTCCAATGTTGCCTATAGAATCAGGTATTGTTACACAAGTTAAGTTTGAACAATTACGGAACGCAAAATCTCCAATATTGCCTTGAGCACTTGCATCATCAGATATAATAATAACCGAAAGTTTGCTACAGTTTAAGAAAGAGGCAGTGTTAATTCTAACATTAGAACCTGTGATTTTTACCTCCCGCAGACTGCTTGGAATAAGGTAGTAATAAGAACGCAATCTATAAATATCACCATATGAGTAATCATAACAACTATATTGCCATGTTTCCCCTTCAAACGGAGAACGCGTCCAATTATTTATAAAGGAATAATCAAGTTCGCTGATTGTAGAGTAACTATCTGTATATTGGTTATATCCAAAAATGTATCCAAATACTGATGCAGGACCTATTGCATCTGCACTTTCTCCGGTAAATGGCAATGAAATGCTTGTCAGATTTGAACAATCTTTAAAAGCTCCTTTTTCAATCTTTAAAACACTATTTGGGATTACTATACTTGTTAATCCGGTGCATCCGTAAAAAGCATTGGTACGTATTATTTTTACACACTCTGGGATGTTGCTATTCTTGCATCCAATGTAGAGGCTGTTGTCTGATTTTAAAAGTATACAGTTGCCTTCACTTCTGAAATTGGCATTATCAGGAGATACTTCAATGTTTGAAAGACTAATACAATCTTTAAACGCGCTTGCATTAATTTTGCTAACTCCACTACCAATGTAAATTGATTTTAATCCCGAACATTTTTCAAATACTGCTTCTCCAATGTTCGAAATACCATCTGGGATAACGATATTTGAAAGTTCGGAGCATCCCCAGAATGCTCCAGAACTAATGGATGTAACACATTCTGGAATAATACTGGTTTGACAACCAGCAACAAGTTTATTAGAATTATACAATAAGCAATTATCAATGACACAGTAGACGGGATTGTTTGTAGAAACAGTTATACATATCAAATTTTTGCACCCAGCAAAAGGCTGATATCCATTTCCATCGGAAAGACGAATGTTAGTAATACTATCTGGAATTGAAATGCTTTTTATCATATAATAATTGTTAAATGCGACATTATCAATATAATCTCCACCAGATATAATAACATCTTCTAACGATTGGGGAACCCCGTAACAGTAATTACCACTATTCACATAGCCATTAATTGGATCGCTTGCTGGAACATAATCAAAAATATAACCAAAATTTCTTTCGAATTCTTTGCTTTCAGAATATTTTTTTCCAGCGCCAGCAAATGGTATCGTAATACTTCTTATGTTGTTACAGCCTATAAATGCACCACGGCCAATACTAACAACGCTATTAGGAATGGTGATATTTTCAATTTTATTTAAATTGGCAAAGGCATATTCTCCTATTGTTTGTAAAGTATTAGGGAGAACAAGTTCACTCAGTCCAGAACAATCACTAAAAGCATCACTATCAATAACTTTTATTCCATCAGACAGTGTTATATTTGTCAGTCCAGTGCACCCTGCAAAAGCACCTCTTCCAATGTTTTCACATTTCTCCGGGATACATAAATCAGTTAATTCAATGCATCTCAGAAAAGCATAGTCGCCTATGCCAGTTATTCCTTCGGGGATTATTAGATTAGTTAGTTTAGAGCACTCAGAGAACGCATAGTTTTCAATGTTGGTTACGCTTTCTGGAATGACAATGTTTTTTAAGTTAGGACAAAAAGCAAACGAATAGCTACTTATCGTTTTAACGCTTATAGCCAAAGAAACGCTTGACAATTGTGTGCACCCGTAAAAAGCCCTTTCGCCTGTGGTCGTACCGCCTTTATATATGGCACTTGTGAGATTAGTACAGTTAGCAAAAGCTTCTACGCCTATGCTTGTCACGCTACTAGGAATGATAATACTGGTCAATCCAATACATCCACAAAAAGCTTTTTCTCGTATTTCTTTTATGCTATTAGGTATATTAACGTTTGTCAAATTCGTGCATTCAAAGAATGAACTTGCGCCAATATATGTTGCTTTGTCTGAAAAAGAAATTGATCTCAACCCGGAGCAGAAAGCAAATGCAAAATCATTTGTTCCCCTTATTTCTTTCTCGAATACAACATTTGTTAAGCTACTATAGTTTGCGAATGCATATTGTCCTACAAAGCAAGAGCCTGTGACGGTTACAATTTTTAATGAATCAGGCAGCCAGTAATAATATGATCCGCTTTTGATATAACCTGATGAATTTGATGAACTGTAGTCAAAAATATATCCAAAATTGCTTTCAGGCAAAATATAAGTATGACCATTCCCAACAAAAGGAATTGTCACACTATTGAGTCCTGTACAACCTTTAAGGATTGATCTGCCTACACTAGTTACGGTATCTGGAATTGTTATAGTTGATAATCCCGAACAATCAGAGAAAGCATAACTTTCAATTTTAACTATGCTATTGGGAATAATTATTTTTTTAATTTCAAACTTACCTGCAAAAGCAGAAGTTCCAATTGTAGTTACTGTGTAATCACCTAAAGTGGCGGGGATGTTTATTTCTGATTCATTCCCTTTATAGCCAGTTATTGTAGCAGTATTATTGCTGACTGTATATTTCCAATCACCAGAAGTGTATGTTGTCGCGGCGTACGTTGGCAGATACAATATAAATGCAAAAAGTGAAATGAGAAGAAAAGTGAAAAATAAACGTTTCATCTTTGTAGTCCTTTTTTATTTTTTGGGAAGTTTTTGGCCAATTAGACGTTTGAATTCCTCAAATATCTCTTGGAAATTATCGATACGATTCATATTGACATTTCTCAGTTTATAGTATTTATCCATAAACTCGATTGTCCCTTCAGAACCATACATGTGAAGCAATAAATCCATTACATCATAAAACATATCTTCTTCAATTCTTGCTCGGTCAAAAATAGTATTTGTGTGCGCAAAATCAGAGTTAAAAAGTATTTCTGCAATGCGCTCGAGTTCATAAGAAACATCCCATATTGTCTTCTTAAAAGTTTTCATATTACATATCCCATCCATTTGCTTTAATTCTACTGATTATTTCACTCACGGCATCATTGGAAGTAAAACAACATGTTGTAGTTTCGAAGCCGTTTGATTGTTGTCGAATTATGGGTTGTTTTGATGACCCTTCAATAAGAAAAAATGATACCTGTGATGCAATAAATAGCGGTGTAACTGTTCGCGCCCAAATAGGCCATTCTATGTAGAATACAAAAATTTCAAAATAATCCTCGCTGCATTTGAAAATTTTAAATAATTCGCGATTGTCATAGATAGCGATTGCCTCTCTGTTATCAATAATCGCAAAGTACAGCCGATCTTTGAGGCCAGGATTGTTTTGACTCAAACGATCCAGGGTTTCTTCCATAATTTCGTGTAAAATGTTTTCAATCATCTTTTATCTCCCATTTAGTATTTGTATGTCTTGAAAAATACCCAATTTGAGGTAGAGTTGACGTCGTCTGGAAATAATATAGTGATACCATGGGGCAGAATAATGCCCCATGGCTTAAAATCCATGCCCTATCACCGGTCATTGTCAATGAAATAATCAAAGACTTCTACTACGATTTTGATAATTAAACCAATAGTTATCACAACCAATGAATAGACTGGTTCAGTTTCCATCCCCAGCGTAAGTATGCACTATAGTACATACATCACCACATGGGATAGGATATGAACCAAGAGTAATATTTTTCTCATGGTTTTAATCCTTTCTAAAGTCTAAAGCGCTGCAGCATAATCATATTCTAACTATGCTGCATTGCTTTTTATTTGTCTTGAATTCATTCAACCTGCTTTAGAGCATATGTTTTGATTACATAATCGGCATTATGTTGCAGATAAAAAAACGAAGTCAGGCGGTAAAACAGCCACGGTCGTTGGAAGCTTCCTGCTAAGCACCTTCCGAAACCAAAACAGAACATGAAAAAACTTCCCTTTTTGAAAAAGCAAACGAAAAGGGCTTTTTGGCATACAGTTTTTTCAGATTGGAGTTTGTTTTGCTCGTTGTAGTGTTGACAAACGGGGGAAAATATAGTATAATTATTATGTTCTGAATTCGTTAAACGGCTGAAAAGAGCGTCGGCAAAATTGTCTATGCAACATAATGCCGATTATGTAATAAGCTAAATAATCAGCCTCATCAATTCCATCTTTCTGCGGTGCTCGGCGCCGGAGGTCATGATATAAATACGTGTTGTCTCTATACTGCTGTGTCCAAGGATATCCGCCAGCTTTGCGATATCCTTTTCTATTCCGTAAAACACGCGGGCGAACAGGTGCCGCAGATTATGCGGAAAAACCTTTTGCGGGCTGACGCCTGCCTCTGCGCAAAGGCTCTTCATCTCCCGCCAGACGTTAGTGCGGCTCACGGGCGCGCCGGATCTTGTTACAAAAACGCTTCCGGTTTTTATTCCGAGCTTTCCCGTATACGCGAGGAGCTTTTTTCTCAGATCGTTTACTATAAAAACAGTCCGCGTTTTATTCTTGCAGGACACCGTCGCCTCGCCTCGCCTGACAGCCTCGACTGTGATGAACCGTAGTTCGCTTATCCTTATACCCGTGCCGCATATAGTCTGAAGAATAAGCGAAAGGCGCTCGTTCCCGTTTCTTTCGGCGGTCTTCACCAACCGGATATATTCTTCTCTTGTCAGCTCCTTTTCCTCCGGGCAGAAGGGCTTTTTCTGTATACGGAACTGTCTGATACGAAAATCGCCTCTACCGATGAATTCGAGATAGCAATTGACCGCCGCGATCATCGAATTCGCGCTCGTTTTCTCATATTCCGAGCCGACACGTTCCTTGTATTTCAGAACGGACTCCCTCGTCAGCTCCCCTTTGCAAAAAAAGAGGAACGCTTTCACGTCCCTTAAATACTTTTCGATTGTGAGCGCGCTTTTTTCCACGCTTGACAGCATCGCGGCAAATTCTTCAATATTATCCATAATAAATCCCCCTGTGATTTTTTCGCGCATACAATATTATATCACACGAGTCAAGGGGAAGGACATCAGTTATATGCGATGAGCAAAACAAAAGGCCGCAGCGGTTTGCTGTGGCCTTTTTTGCTCCCGTTCGGCTGGTTATCTTATTATCCTTATGGGAAACCGCCCGCGGGCGGTTTTGTTTTATAATCAATTCAGCGCTTTACCGTACCATTTTCACCGATCCCCTGACGACAAGATACGGCATGGTCATTATCTCGGTATCCCTTTTCATGTTTCCCTTTATTATTCCGACGACAAGGTCGGCGACCTCCCTGCCTA